>JAABUL010000603.1_pt1 | contig 76127 bp, 76 predicted proteins | sample 5559151 | NCBI WGS metagenome assembly JAABUL01 (sample SAMN10711876, study PRJNA513368) | rock metagenome | isolation source: Antarctica rocks | place: Antarctica: Victoria Land, Pudding Butte sud | reverse complement strand
GGGGAAGAGGAGTAGTTGGTTTTTTAATCAGAGGACTTAGGGTGTTTTGATTAGGGGCGGGGGGAAGTTATGATCCAGCTGGTTATACGAGGCTGAGGATGTGTACGTGTGGGTATGGGGTTGGGTTTTTGGTTTGGGACTTGGTGATACCCGTCGTTGCGATTGGGAGGGTATGGGATTTGGAATGCCCTGCCCTGCCCTGCCTTGGGTGCATGCGATAGACGGCATATCTAGAGAGCTTTACAGATTCCACAGACGTGAACGTGAACCCAGCGTGGCGGTATTTCCATTTCCGGCGATCTGGTTCATATCCACGTGGCAGACAAAGGTTTGATACCGCGAGATCTTTGCTTCCCTCATCTTCCACGATGCTTCAGCTGACGGACCATGTGCGCTTTCGCTCATGTGCTGCTATTTGTGGTTGCCCTTGACATATTTTGAAAGTGGTGGACAGGTTCGATCGTTTGTTGAACGCATTCCTCAGATCCAGAATCCCACCCAACCAAGTGGTCCTTGACGCGTGGACAGCGTGGTCAACCCTAGTATTACCATTGACACGGAAGAACCACAGGGACAGCGACGTGGTAGGTTTGTCCCAAGCGCCTCAAAAAGTTGCCGTCAGCTTGGCTCCAATCTAACCGCGTTGAGCATGTCTGACCATCAAGGTGCATTGGACGAGGTTTTCACGATAGTTGAGAAAGCAAACCATGTCAGACCGTAATGGACAGGCACGGACGGGCGGTATTTAATTGGGAGTGAAAGCTTTGCTTCGATATACCTAGAGATCGATACCTTCGCTTTGCGAAACCTGCAATCCTACAGCATTCCCTACGAAAGGCAGCGACAATGACAGACACCTTCGGAATCGCGGACCCGAGCAGAGTGGACCTCACCAATGTCGATGGACCCGGTGGTCCTTCATTGCGAGACATCACCTGCTACCTCAACCAAGGCTCGAACGAGTACAATGGCCAGCTTGGCGCGCGGGTGTCCGCGTTATTTGTGATACTGATCACGGCGATGGCGTGCACGTTGTTCCCTGTGGTGGCCACACGGACGAGGTTCAAGATCCCGTTGTACGTGTACCTCTTTGCCAGGTACTTTGGCGCTGGGGTCATCATTGCTACGGCGTTCATTCAGTGAGTTGGGAAACACCCCTTGCCGCTGTGAGATCAGATGCTGACTTGAGGTTAGTCTGCTGCAGCCAGGCTACGATTCCATCGGACCAGCGACATGCGTAGGCATGACTGGCGGGTGGGCGGGGTACTCGTGGCCGCCGGCGCTCGCACTCACTTCGTCCATGCTCACGTTTCTGATGGGCTTTGCTGCCGAGCGGTACGTTGAGAAGAAGCATGGCCTGCCGCATAGCAGTGGGGAGAGCCCACTGGCCATCGGCAATGGGCGCACTGGGCCTGTCGATGCTGCTGCCACGCGGTATGAGACTGAGAGACGCCGATCGACGCATACGCACCAGGGTCTACATTCTTCAGACCAAGACGGACAGCAGTTAGCAGCGTCACCTTATCCTGACGAGCACAAGCACCACTCGCCTGACGAAAGCTTTGAGCGCGATAGCATCGACTCCGCGAAGGAGAAGGCCGCCGAGTTGGCCTTCAAGCAACAGATCGCAGCATTCTTGATCCTCGAGTTCGGCGTAATATTCCACAGCGTCATTATTGGACTTACGCTAGGAACAGCAGGCGCGGAGTTCGCATCTCTATACCCGGTCATCGTCTTCCATCAAGCCTTTGAAGGCCTCGGAATCGGCGCACGACTCTCTGCCATCCCCTTCCCGAGACGCTTGCGATGGATGCCATGGACGCTCTGCGCAGCCTACGGACTCACCACACCCATCGCTATCGCCATCGCGCTCGGTCTGCGTACAACGTACAATGCCGGCAGCTTCACAGCGAACGTGGTCTCGGGTGTGCTGGACTCGACTTCGGCGGGTATCCTCATCTATACTGGATTCGTAGAACTGATTGCGAGAGATTTCTTGTTCAACCCAGACCGGACGGACGATGACAAGCAGTTGGCGTTCATGATAGCGTCGGTACTGCTGGGTGCTGCGATCATGGCGTTGCTCGGGAAGTGGGCGTAGACGCATGACCTTGGCGTTGCATTCATATGGTCTGATACAATAGCGCCTCCTTGCCGTCCTTCGTTCACGGAGGAATGGATGGTGGTATGACCTCGCTTGTGGAGGATGAGGCTGTGCTCTAGCCGGTGGCTTGCATGAGTTCTGCGGCACAACGGCCATCATACAGGCGCGCCGTTTCCGCTGTGCAAGGAATATTCAAACCTACAGTATAATAGAGTTTCGAATCCTAAACCAATGAATGCGAGGTCTGAAAATCGCTCAAACCATCGCACAGCTCACAGCTCGCGTGCGCCGAGGTGCTGGAAGAATCCTGGTCGTGGCTCGTGAAAAGCAGCCTTGGAACCTTGAGCTGCGAAGTCGAAGTCGAACAGTTGCGCCACCGCCGCAGAAGATCAGCGACGACGATCGTTGTGTTTCCACGTGCGTACTCCGTGTTCCGAATGATACAGAACGAAGTCTGCAGGCCATGCACAACGGCTCTCAAACGCTCTTCAACCGCGTCCTTGCCCAGCAAGGTTTTTACCCTTTGCTTTGTGAATCGCACTAGACCAGGTTGGCACTCGGCGGAATAGAACGATCTAGACTATCATGCTGCATATTCCGCCAGTGCCGGTCTTGCAGGAACAGAACACTACTGCCCGACAACTCTCAAGTCTGACTATTCTACCACCACGAACCGATGCTCGTTGTTTCTATTACATGCACCGGATCCTGAAACGTGACACCTAACTGCACACCGAACACTTGTCCGCTTCTCCCATGTGCTAGCAAACCTCAGCCCCTCGGACCTCACCTCTTGGCTCTTACCTTATTCTCCTACCTTTACACAAACTTCGCGCGACCGCCGCAGCCTGCGGCTTCCCTCTCGCATGGGTGCTGCCGATGGGAACTGGAAGGCACCAACGGAGTTTCCAGATGCGCGCCGTCGACTTGTTGCAGCCTTCACTGCGTTCCCTTCCCCTGCCAGTGTCAGCAGCGCTGTAAATACACCTCTTCTCGAGCGTGCACCTAAAGACCTCCGATCCTCTTCTGGCCCAGTGAATACGCCCCGTCATGAACTCTTCGAGTCTGCTATCTCTGCTGTGCCCGACACGATTCACTGCGAGCCAGTCTTGACGCCACCTGCAAACGACATTCCTGAGCCAAGTCTGAACATGATCCTGGGTGGCTCCCTTGCACCTACGTCGGAAGCTTCTATACCTCAATCCTCGCAAAGAAGTAGGCCGGACCTACAGTTGCCATCGTTTGATATGCTGGGCATCGCCGTTCCGCATCCGGATCGCTTCGGAGCTGTGCCATTGGATGGCTCCGCTATTCAGGACCTAACGCCTGGTTCTCTGGATATGCCTGACGGCAGCGCAGAGATCTCAATTGACTTGAACTCTCTCAAACTGGAGGTACCACCGTCTGCTCCCTCTCACAACCCGCTCGGTGCGAAGCTGCCGGGCACTGGTGTTCGATCGCCAGCTCAGTACTGCGGAGACCCACTGACACCGCCTGACGATGTGCCGTACATTGACTGGAACAATTCCGCTCTCACTAGCCATGCGATGTCTTCCAAAGGTGAACAGCCTGGGCAGGAGGTGTCCGGCTCGGAGCAGGTTCAGGCCGGCGCACAGGAATCAACGCAATCCGGGTCGACACGACGCTCCACAGGCTCGTTATCCGGGCAGCCCTTTCTTTGGTTCCATGGCGCTCTTCAAACCATACGTGAGTTAAAATCCAGCATGACGGTGAATATCGCCACTGACCTGAGTAGTCGACGACCTTCGTTCTGCACCTGTCCCGAACAGCAGTCTAAGAATACTGTCTCACGCATTACCCAGCCCATCGCCTACTGGCCACGTTTTCACCAGCATCATCACCGCCATTCAGGAAGAAACGACTTCTGTCGAATCCTGGATCAATGTATTCCACGCGGTACCAGGACGTTTCAACCTTGCCGACCTACCTCGATCGCCACCAACAACTCCTGGTCCAGCGGTTGGAGGTACCGACTACTTCACCGAGAAGATCTTCGACTCAGCGGTGTCAATTGCAGACTACCAAGAAGATCTGTCGCAACTACCTCGGTCACCTCGCAACGTGGTCCCACCGTCATCTGTTGACATCAGTATTGTTGAGCGATACATCCCGCCAACATCGTCGAACGAGTTCAAAGAGCTTTTCCGCCTCGAAGGACAATCGATACTCGTCGACCGGCTAAAAGAGCTGTCGCGGAACAATGGCAGCCTGCTTTTCATCTACCCGACCAGGGCTGGCGGACAGACCTTTATGAAGGAGTATCTCAGTCCCGTACTGGACCCTGTACTCCGCACGATGGGAGTGGTTCACGGCCTATCCTCATCCATGGCCACGACATTGGGCGGCATGGCCGCCGTCGATCGGCTACCGGACCATGACACTTTCCAGAGCCAGGTTGAAAACCTGCTTGCTAGAATCGCACATGGTGGACCGGTGGTGGAGCGCACCTTTGAACAACGACAACAGCCGCACCTCACGTTAGCATATGCTACCCGCCAGTACGTGACGCCAGACCGCGCAACGTGGGCTCAGAGCTGGTGGACCAAGCAGGAGAAGCCGCGGATAAGAGAAGCAGTGACTCGATACGCTCGGGAAGCCCAAACGAGGAGCAGCAACGTACACGTCGAGCGGCCGCGTACATCGACAGAGTTGCTGCAGGAGTTGTTGAAAGGCGTTGCGGAGAAGCCATATCCGCCAGGACAGGAGCCTGAGCACGGCATAGAGGTCAGCGTTTTCGTGATCAAGAGGTCGGCATAGTTCTGGGGGCAAGGGACCTGATGGGATGGGCTACACGAACGTACACGTGTTATAGGGGATTGGTGAAAGCACTTTGAGCGTTCTGCGAGATACCACCGCCGCTTCCTGGGTGACCTGCTCTACTAATGATGATTCTTCGCCTTCGACTGCAGCTTTTACATCATCATATCCGATACCGAGAGAATGCCGAGCGCTGCAGAGAGAAGCACGTGAGTGATTACAATTCTTGGGTTTCGCCACCGAGAGGACAGCCTCAGCACGCCATAGCGTGAAGCTAATCGCGGCCACGATCTGCTGGTTACGATTGGACGACCGGATCAAAGAGAATGGAAGTGTTATCCCCGCAATTACAGAGCACATTGCCGACCGAGGCCATGACGTTTCGCCTTTGTGATCAATGGCGTTGTCAGACCTCTATTAGAAATACAGATCGTCTGTATATATGCTTCACTGATTCTGTAGGTTCTCATTTTCTTGCATCCACCTATCTCTCAAACCATTCGACTCCTCTCCACCCATCAATTACACGACACCGTGCAAGTCAGCAGCATCTGATCGACAACTCCGGCACGACACACATCATGGCGACGACCACATCAACCCAGACGCAAACCCACTCCTTCGGCGTGTCTAGCAACGTCGAAGTCCCACGTGGCGAAACCCGATCATCTCTTACTTTCTACGAACCACCAGTCGACGGCTCGAAACCATGGAACTATGTGGAGCAAGCGCCAGAAGGTTCGCCACAACGGAACTTCGGCGAGGACACACACGAAGTTGCCATCAACGACATCCGTGGTCGCGAGAATGAGTTTGACATGAACATCAATGGCTTCGGCACCCTTTCAGGCATTGAGTCGAAGGAGAAAGACTTCACAGAAGACGACAGCATCAAGGAGAACTACTACCCAGAGGTCGAGAAACTTCTGCTAGACAATGTGGAAGGCGCGCATAGGGTGTTTATCTTCGACCACACAGTTCGACGAAGCAACCCGGATGCGAAGAGAGGGCCTGTGAACCGGGCACATATCGATCAGACCACCAAGTCGGCGATCCAGCGGGTGAACTACCATCTCGGCGATGAGGCGGAAGAGCTTCTGAAAGGCCGATACAGACTTATCAACGTATGGCGACCGCTCAATGGACCTGTTGTCTCGAAGCCGTTGGCGTATGCGGACTCCAGGTCTGTACCGGACGACGACATCGTGCCGGTTGAGCACAGATATCCACACCGCACAGGCGAAACTGCCGGTGTCAAGTACACTGAACAAGGCAAGTGGTATTACTGGTCTGGCATGAAGAATGACGAGAGGATTCTGCTGCAGTGCTATGATAGCAAGGACCATGCGAGGACACCTCATACTGCATTTGACGATCCCAGGACGCAAGAGGGATGGCCTGGACGGGAGAGCATCGAGGTTAGGACTTTGGTGTTCGGTTAGGGGCTGTTGAACATACCAAATTGTTTGATTCATGTCTGATATGAGTATATTATGCTTTGTTCATCGACTATCGATCTTCCTTTCCATTGTGCTAGGTCTTTCTACATTGTGTCTGCTTTATTAGGAGAAAGATCTATCTTGTTCTGGCAGGGCCACTCAACCACGCGAGACAATTGGAACAACAAAACGATGGAACTTAGCAGAACAAACAAGTTTCTCCCATATATATCCTCTCCTTACCACACTAAAGTACACCGAACCAGCATCTCCATCAAAGCACGATGTGCAAAACCCTCCGCTGGGAATGCCTCCACTGCCTCATGGTCCAAGACAGCCTCTACAGATGCAGCGACTCCAACATCACTGGCATGCTCTGTCCAACCCTGCTTCCTGTATCAATGAGCTCATCCTTGAGTCCACCAATCTGCTGCAGCTGCTATCAACAGTATCAGCCTCCACCACAATCAACTTACAGATTTCCGCCAGGTCTTCATGCATCCTTCTACAACCCCGTGAAGCGAGCGCAGATGGATCCAAGTTTGTACGATATCCCACCACTACCACCGCCGGCACCGCCGGCGTCTTCGGCGTTGCGGCTGCCGAACAATGCTGCGGTACTGGAACGGTATAACTGGGAGCGGAGCCAAGTGTTTGCGGATATTGAGGCTAAGAAGCAAGAGAATCAGCTTAGTGGTAGTGAGGAGAACGGAGTTAGAGGAGAGAACCAGAGGGTTGTGAATGGGGCGTGGCAGGAACTGGTGCGGAAGTTGAAGAGGGTGTGAGTAACGAAGTGTCGTACTGAGAATGGTGACTGAGGATATGACCTCCGCTGAGAATCTCTTATCGTTGGAGGGATAGACAAGGTCAGGTTATGCTCCTCATGCCGCTCTTTAAACGTCATCTTGCTGGGAACAATGTACAAGAAACTCAACTCGAGAATACCACTCGACAAACACAACCATCAATCCCAAGACAGCAGCCATCTTAGACCTTGTTGAAATCCCTCGCGTGCGCACGCTCCTCCATCCCAACCTCACGCTTCGAGCTTGACCCAGACAGAGTGAAGTCAATGCACGATTCGTAAGTCTGATCGATGCTTGGAGCGTTCCAGAACATCTGAGTGGCACAAGCTCCCGGCTTCGCACACTGGGAGCCCAGCGATGTTGGCATCTTGATGCTGAACTTCTCCTCACTCTCCGGGATCGTCGTGGATGTCAGAGCATACTTGCTCCACTTCTTGAGGTTGGCGGCGATGATGTGACCGTCGCCGGCAGTGCTGATGATGGAGACGTTGGCATAGCCGTCGTGGGGAGCGACGATCTCGAAGTCGAGGGCCACGTTCTGGCCGGGCTTGTAGTGCTGGACGTGGGCGGTGTTGTCGGCGTATTTCAAGCCCTTGCACTTCCACACTGATCAAAGCAGAGAAAATGGTCAGTGATATTACGACATAGGGTCCTGTCGGTCGGTGTGCTTACGCTTGCAGGTCTATGGGTTGTAGTCAGGCTGCCCATTAACGACCTGGTACATGCCCTGGATATTGCCGTTGTTGCTGCCCATCATATTGTAGTACGCTTGCATTCCGCAAGACTTTTGGTACGTAGGGCCAGGTTGGCGGGCTCCAGGAGCGACGAAGTAGCCGTGGGCGTTGGTCAGGCCGGCCATGCTGGCGGCGGCGAGGAGAGCGAGTGTGAGCTGCATCTTGAAGGTGTTCTAGTTGTGTTGTTGAAGTGTTGGTCTTTGATAAAGCTGAGCGCCAGTGCTCTTGAACGAACGACTTGAAGTTGGAAACGAAGGGACTGCTCACAGAGCGTAAAAGAATGATAGGCGTTAATGGAATAGCACAGCGTGTGGTTCACAGAAAGACGACATGGGAGAAGAAATATTATGTAGACTGATACCTCATGGTCCGTCCCGAGCAAGGAGCCTGATGGTCGTTTGAGCTATAGACAGCCGTGGTACAGATCTTGCAGCGTTCCCGCTGTTTTCGGCGGTGACAAGGCATAAGACAGCGCTTCTTGGTATGGCGTCTAACCCATGGGCCTGGTGCTTAGACGGTTCGTTTCTTTCGATGGATCCGTCATCAATTTGAGATTGGCGATGCCGCAGGTACAAGTTTCAGATATGTTGATCTGTCTCGTCCTTGGCAAGCGAGGTTATGGAACGCGAGATCTCGCCCACGCGCTGGGGTAAAATGCTTCTCCGCCACGTGGAAGTTAGGAGAGCGAATACGATATCCCGTGAGGTCTGAGGGGATGGGGAGATCCATCATCGGGAGAGACACAGCCAGCACTGGTGCTGTTCAAGCCATCGCGTCGTGCGCGTGTTTTCGAATTCAATCGTGTTTCGTCTGTGCCGCTTTCTGACCTTCCGCAGAGGCCGACATCATACTGTGCTCCATATCAGCCTCGTATGAGACATTTTGAGATGTTGATGAGAGGAATCAGAAGGAAGGAAGAAGGAAGAAGTCATATCCCAAGGACCACCAAAGCTCGCGCTATGACCACCATCACTTTGGACCTGCATTGAAAGGCTAAAATATTCTGGAGCTGCCGAGCGGTCTGCGTGATGACTCTACAGACGAAATTGTAGCCGGCGCATACAGAAATAACAGTTGACATGCTGTACAAAGATTCTTGAATGCAGCAGAATCGCATCTGGGATTTCCACGTACACTCGCTTCAACTCCTCCTCGCGGACGCAGCGCCGCTGTTCTCGTGTGAGCAGTTGGTGAGCTAGAATTGCTCGTGCAGAGTGATTCGATTATACCTTAACCAATATGGCCACGAACGGCGAGACTTCTTCGGCAGTCGTAGTGCCAATACTCGGCAAGGACAGCATCATCGTCGATTACGGCCTATGGCGGCAGTACGTAGTCACGGATATCCTTCGCAACATTCCCAGCTCGACATACGTCCTGATCTGCGACTCGAACCTGGCCAAGTTCGACTATGTAACACAGTTCAAGACCCGTTTCGAGGCGGAGAGGGAGAGCCAAGGGAAGCGAGCAGATGAGGTCAGACTGCTGGTATATGACCAGGTCAAGCCGGGCGAGACGTCGAAGAGCAGGAAGACCAAAGCTCAAATTGAGGATTGGCTGCTACAGCAAGGATGCACAAGAGATACGGTGATTCTGGCTCTGGGTGGAGGTATCATTGGAGACCTGATCGGCTTCGTGGCAGCAACGTACATGCGAGGTGTGCGATTCTGTCAAATACCTACGTCTCTGCTTGCCATGGTGGACAGCAGTATTGGTGGCAAGACAGCGATTGATACACCACTTGGGAAGAATTTGATTGGTGCCTTCCACCAGCCTGAGCGGATATACATCGATCTGGCGTTTCTCGAGACGATTGACAAGAGGCAGGTGTGCAATGGCATGGCCGAGGTTGTGAAGACGGCCGCAATCTGGGATCAAGAGGAGTTTGAGCGGTTAGAGGAGAACGCGGATGCCATCATGGCTGCTCTGGACCGACCACTGGGCTCAGGCCGCTTCGAGGGCGTGGCGGATGCCTTCAAAAGGATTGTGCTGGGCAGCGCGAGGGTCAAAGCTCATGTCGTGTCAGCAGATGAGAAGGAGGGGGGTCTGAGGAATCTGTTGAACTTCGGGCACTCTATTGGACACGCGTATGAGGCCATATTGACACCCGAGATCCTGCACGGAGAGAGTGTGGCTGTAGGTATGGTTGCAGAAGCTGAGCTTGCAAGGTTCCTAGGTGTCCTAGCTCCCGGCGCGGTCGCCAGGCTGTCGAAGTGCATCTCCAGCTATGGTCTGCCGACTTCACTGGAAGACAAGCTCATCACGAAGCGGACATCGAAGAAGTGTGCAGCTGACGAGCTACTGCGACGCATGGCTGTTGACAAGAAGAACTCTGGCTCCAAGAAGAAGGTAGTGCTTCTTTCCGCTATCGGGCAGTGCTACGAGCCGCAAGCGACGAAAGTCGCTGACGAGGATATCCGAATTGTCCTTACACCGGCCGTTGCGGTCAAGCCGGGTGTGCCGAAGGGTTTGAACGTATCGTGCAAGCCGCCTGGCAGCAAAAGCATCTCGAATCGCGTACTATTACTCGCCGCACTGGGCCAAGGCAAGTGTCGGATCAGCAATCTGTTACATTCTGATGACACGCAATTCATGCTTTCTGCTATTTCAAAGCTTGGCGGTGCAACGTACAGCTGGGAAGACGAGGGCGAGACTCTTGTGCTGAACGGCAACGGCGGCGCCTTGAAGGCCAGCCCTGATGAGATCTACATTGGAAACGCTGGAACTGCTTCTCGGTTCCTCACTACCGCGGTGTCACTTGCTCAGGCAACGCCAAAGGCTTCACATACTGTTCTGACCGGCAATGCACGTATGCAAGAGCGACCTCAAGGCCCGTTAGTGGATGCCCTTCGCTCCAACGGCGTGAGCATCGAGTACATGCGGGATGGCAGTCAAAGCCTACCACTCCGTATTGGAGCGACCGGCGGCTTTGAGGGCGGCGAAATTGAGCTGACTGCCAAGGTCTCCTCGCAGTATGTCTCATCCATCTTGATGTGCGCACCATATGCGAAGAAGCCAGTCACGCTACGCCTGGTCGGGGACAAAGTGATAAGTCAACCTTACATCGACATGACTATCGCTATGATGGCCTCGTTCGGCGTGTACGTGACCAAGAGTAAGACGGAGAAGAATGTGTACCACGTACCGAAGCAGAAGTACGCAAATCCTGCCGAGTACGAGGTCGAGAGTGATGCAAGCAGCGCCACATATCCGTTGGCCATCGCTGCGATTACTGGCACGACTGTCACAGTGCCAAACATTGGCTCGGCATCCTTACAAGGCGACGCGAGATTTGCCATTGATGTGCTAAGACCAATGGGTTGCACAGTCGACCAGACCGAAACCAGCACAACAGTCACTGGTCCACCGATGGGCGAGCTGCAGCCGCTACCACACGTGGACATGGAGCCGATGACCGACGCTTTCCTTACCGCATCTATTCTTGCAGCTGTAGCGAAACCAGGCAAGCATGGCGCAACCACGAAGATCACTGGTATCGCCAATCAGCGGCAGAAGGAGTGCAATCGAATTAAAGCTATGCACGATGAGCTTGCAAAGTTCCGTGTGGTATGCAGAGAGCTCGACGATGGAATTGAGATAGACGGGCGAGGACTTGATGTCAGTGAACCTAGAGGTGGTGTACACTGCTACGACGATCACCGCGTTGCCATGAGCTTCAGCGTGCTCGGGCTTGTTACACCTATCGAGACTCTGATTCTGGAACGAGAGTGCGTTGGCAAGACCTGGCCAGGTTGGTGGGACCAACTGCATCAGCTCTTCAAGGTCGATCTCGCAGGCGTAGAGCCAAAGCACGGTCACACAAATGGCGCTTCTTCGTCCAGCAAGCTCAATGGTGTTTACAGTCTTGGTGAAGTGAAGAAGAGCATCTTCATCATCGGCATGCGAGGCGCGGGCAAGACTACGACCGGTGGCTGGGCATCACGAATCTTAGGCTGGCCACTTCTCGACCTTGATCACGAGCTCGAGAGAGTCGAAGGCATGACGATACCTCAGATGCTCAAAGACAACGACTGGGATGGCTTCCGGCAGAAGGAGCTGCGTGTGCTGAAGAAGGTCATGACGGAGAAGCCGGAAGGACATGTGTTCGCGACTGGTGGTGGTCTAGTCGAGACACCAGAAGCTCGTAAGCTGTTGAAAGATTGGCAAAAAGACGGGATGGTCTTGCTGGTCACCAGAGACATCGAGCTCGTCATGGACTTTCTCCAAATCGACAAGACCCGGCCTGCGTACGTTGAAGACATGATGGGTGTTTATCTACGTCGGAAGCCGTGGTTCGAGGAGTGCAGCAACCTACACTACCACTCGCAGACAGTGGACGAGAGCTCAACAATTGCCGGCTGGACCAGTCCTCTGGACGACTTCACCAGGTTCCTGAATACGATGACTGGCCGCAGTGAGGCTATGCGGAACATCAAGAGGAAACAGCATTCCTTCTTCATCGCTTTGACTTCACCAACAGTCGACAAGGTCAAGCCTACCTTGCCCGAAGTTACCGTGGGTGTCGATGCCATCGAGTTGCGTGTGGACCTTCTGGTAGACCCGAAGTCTGCTGGTGGTCTGCCGTCGACAGACTTCCTGGTCGAACAGATTGCGCTGCTGCGGGCTTCAAGCACGTTACCGCTCATCTTCACACTCCGCACGGTGTCGCAAGGCGGACGCTTCCCTGATGATGACACAGAGCGTGCGTTGGCTCTTTACAGGATAGGACTGCGTATGGGCTTCGATTTCGTGGACGTGGAGCTCACTGCTGCACCAGAGTTGAGGTCGTTCGTCCTCTCCCATCGCAAGATGTGCACTGTCATCGCGTCACATCATGATCCGAAAGGACAACTATCTTGGTCAAACGATGCCGAAGACTGGAGACCACACTACGAGGCGGCGAGAGAGTTCGGCGATATTGTCAAGTTGATCGGTGTTGCGCATTCATCGGAAGACAACGACAACCTCAAGGGTTTCAAGCGGTGGTCAGCAACCGAGCACCCGGACGTGCCATTCATTGCAATGAACATGGGCGACATCGGAAAGATGAGTAGAGTCAACAACGGCTTCATGACACCAGTCTCGCATCCAGCACTACCCGCGAAAGCTGCGCCAGGGCAAGTGTCAGCTGCCGAGATTAGGAAGGTCTTGGGTATCGTCAGTGAGATCGCTCCCGGGAGGATGTTTTTGTTCGGCAAGCCGATCAGTCAGAGCAGAAGCCCTGCTCTACACAACACATTGTTTGGGTTGACTGGTCTGCCGCATGAGTATGGCTTGTGTGAGACGGACAATGCGAACGACATCGTCGACATCATCCGCAATCCTAACTTCGGAGGAGGGAGCGTAACGATACCACTGAAGCTCGATGTTATGCCACTAATAGACTCCATCGATCCCGCAGCGAAGATCATAGGCGCTGTCAATACGATTGTCCCTCGACAAGAGGCTGAAAGCAAGCAAAGTCTGGTCGGCTACAACACAGATTGGCAAGGCATGGTTCTCGCACTCCGCAACACAGGCGCCCACGGCACAGCTGGCATTCTCACCGAAGCTGGGATGGTCATTGGTGGCGGAGGCACAGCGAGAGCAGCAATCTACGCTCTCAAGAACATGGGCTACAGTCCAATCTACCTCGTCGGTCGCAATCGGAACAAGCTCGCCGACTTGACCAAGAACTTCTCAGACGATTACAACATCCAGCTGCTTAGCAGCGTGGACGAGGCCCAGCGCCTTCCTGAAGGCCAGCAGCCAGCTGTCGCTATCGGCACTATTCCAGGCGATACGCCGATCGATGCCACCATGCGCGATATCCTTGGCTCCATCTTCAAAGTCGGTCCTAACGGCGGCAATGCAAGGAAGGTTCTGCTCGAGATGGCGTATAAGCCTTCGGTGACAGCGCTGATGGAGCTGGCGACTGGGAGTGGGTGGAAGACCGTGCCTGGATTGGAGGCGCTGGTAGGGCAAGGAATCCACCAGTTCAAGCTTTGGACTGATATCATGCCGTTGTATGATGTGAGTCGAGATGCGGTGATGGGAAAGTAAGTTTGGTGACGAAGGACGGTGGTCAGCCTTTAGCAGCACCATGCAGAAGCGAACTCATTAACTCTGCAGTTCCTTATGTATAGCATGCTTACGTCCAGTCACTGTTCCGGACAGGACGAGTAGCAGTATAATCAACCTACTGCTGCTGTGTGTTTGGCGGCGCATAGGAGAAACATCCCGCTAGGTGACTAGGTTTTCACAGCAAAGCCCGCGTTCGATGCGAGCTGGCTGTGTGAGGTATGCAGCGTGACGTGGATTCGTAGCCGCTGCAATGACAGGGGCTAGAGCCAGACTGCCAATCCGGGAGGTCAAGCAAGCGAGTCACCTGCGGGCACCTGCAGGCTATATGCAAGGCTGCGGCGCTCGTTCTCGAGGCTCGTGACTGATGGGTCCGTTCAATCTAATTCGCAGAAACGTTCGATCGAAGCTGTACAAGAGCTCTCGACTGTCCGACAAGGAACCCAGTAAGTCCACAGCTTTTCAAGTGTTCATGTTGTAATATGGCCACCTACCAGTTTCGCATTAGGCTGATCCAACTTCACCCCAATCACGTCTATCTCGATGAAGGGAAAACCGGCATCGGATTGGACGAGAGACCTGGAATACCAATGCCGTATGCTAACCTTTCCAGGCTCGCGCCCATGCGACATGAGAGTGCGCCACGATATACCGCGCTATCGTATACCTGGGGTGATCAGAACGTATGCAAGCCAACCATCATCGATGGACGAAAGGTAACGGTGACGACAAATCTCGAAGCGGCGCTACAATATCTCAGAGAGCAGATCAGCAGACCACTAATGTTATGGGTCGACTCCCTGTGCATCGATCAAGACGACAGCGAGGAGAAATCACGGCAGGTCGCACACATGCGAGATATCTATGCTCAGGCAGAGGAGGTAATCTGCTGGCTAGGCGATGGTACATGTACGCCCGGCATCAGGTGGCTTGCCGAATATGGTTCGCGTGCCAAAGCTCTTGGAATAGGGCAGTCAGAGGACATGCTTTTGAAGAACCTCCTCGAGCGCTGTGATGATACGACTGAGGGCGCAGGGAAGGGCACGATGGTGTCAATATCTCGATCTGACGACGAACATAGATTTGTGACAGATCTGAAGCGTGTGCTAGGCCCTCACTCAAATCCGGACTACTATGAATTGATTGAGGCATTGCAGGATTTCCTCGAAAGGCCATATTGGCGTCGAATATGGATTGTGCAGGAAGTGACAGTGGCGAGGATTACCAAGTTTGTCTGTGGTAAGGAAAGTGTCGGCCGCGAGATAATGTACATGGCTATACGACTTCTGCGCAATTTCGCATTGTGGCAGGTATTGAAGCTGGGCCATGATCCCAGCGAGCACTTTGTCACCACGACGAATACCAAACTGGACAACAGCCGCAACGAGAGCGTGATTCCCATCAACCCAGGCCTAATCGTCCAACTATTACGACTAGGTAACACTGGGGACACAGGCATGCCCATGATGTATCTACTTCGGAGACTTGTGCAGTCCCAAGCCACAGATGATCGCGACCGAGTTTTTGCTCTTCTTGGTCTTGCTACAGATGCCAAGGACCTTCACGTTGACCCAGACTACACCAAGTCTTGCGCGCAGTGTATACGGAGCTAGCGCGCGCTTTATTACACCATGGCTATTACGATGTCCTATCGCTTTGCAGTCCCCGACCGAGCCACCATGGCTCGACAGCTCCACTACATTCGTGGGTACCGGACTGGTCACAGCCGTCACAGTGCGTGCCTCTACAAACAAGAGCGCTTAATAGAGTTACTAGTTTATCATCGAAAGATGGCACTTTACTGCAGCCTGTATTCACTGCAGGTGGAAGGTCATGCCCGGATCATGCTCAACCCAAGCTCAACAGCGACTGGACAGCCCCTCTCACGATATCAATGATCTTTTTTGCCCGCGTAGCTCAGCCGGGCGATGCCTGGAAAGGTCCAAGCGAGATCGGGCAGTGGTTCGATACACTACATTCTTTGTCACGGATGCCTGCACAGTTGACAAAGGGCTCGGCAGTACGGACACACGCAGTATGGCGAACAGCCGTAGCAGATTCGGACATTCGGCAACATCATCTCAAGCCAAGACTACCGCAGGAGACCATTCGCAGACTCGACACGATTTTTTCCAGCAAAGGTTGTATTGAGATTGATTCGGCACTCTTACAAGCCAACAAGCTCGGCAACTATTTTTTGAAAGCACAGGAGGTTGGTAAAGGGCGTCGCCCATTCTTGACCTCCACAGGTTGCCTAGCGATAGGGCCGGAAGGACTGAGGCATCGTGACGACGTCGTCGTGATCTGTGGGGCAAGCGTACCATGCGTAGTGCGACGAAGGATGGCGGGCGGTGGATTCGACCTGATTGGTGAAGCATATGTGGATGGTTGTATGGACGGTCAGATCATTACTCCGGACGTGGAAATCGAAGAGATCAAGCTGTACTAGTACACCTTGACAACCGGCACCACTGGTTGAAAACATCGGCTGATCAGGGCCATTCTATTGGTGTTGACCGAGCCTGTAAATAAGACGTTGACGATATGGCCTCACACACCGTCAACGGTTCGCAAAGATACAACTATGGAACAGCACTCTCTGCCCCCGTTTTTGGCGGGAAGGCCACCAGGCCGAGAGTCGATGTCGCGTACTGCCAATCTTCAAAGACGCTGGCTCACGAGAGATTCGCCATGCGCGCCACCAGTTGTTGAAGGCTCTGAAGCAATTCCTTCGCCTTCCAGTATAGTTAACACTGCCCCGATCAGTCGAAAACTTCCAGTAGCCAGAACGTACGCTGGGTGTCCGGGACTGCATGTGATAAGATCACGGGCGGTCTCTACCGCTTCTTCGACGGAGGCGACGACGTGTGTGGTGCACTCCAGATCGTTTTGTCGCCAGATTCTGGCATATTCGTGCTGATCGTTGAGACCGCGAAGGAGGTTTGAGTCCGTATTGGCGTCAACAAAGTCTTTGCATAGTTAGTCAGTATTCACCAGTGTCCCTAGTAGCATTACAACCTACCGAGCTTATACTCCTGGGTTTTATATGTGACGTTCGTGCAAAATATCGCATGCTGAGGCCTGACATCCCACTTCTGTATGAGCCTGTGCTGCAGCGTCTCGATCAATTGTCTCAGATCTCGATGGCTAGCTTGCTGGTTGAAGACCAACACAGAGAGTGGCCCATTGCTGGTGCTGAGAGTAGATTGCTTGACAGTTCTGCCGAACCAGTCACTCACTATCTCCAGACTTTCAGCGGTGTGTGCACCATCCAAGAGCCACTTTCCGTAACTCGTTTCCACAGTCTCACACCTGCCGCGCCAGACTGTGCTTGTGAGGCCTGCCTTGAAGACTTCAGAGAGCGGCTGCTCAATATCGAGAGGTCGGTGCCCAGACAATGCAGCAGACGGCGCTGATTCCCCTTGGCCCTGTCCTCCGGCAGCACCCAGTTTCGTCAGGACTCGATCGGCTAACACAACCGCAAGAGAGGCGTTCTGTTTCTGAAAGTCTTCATCTGGAACGATCTGTACGTCACGCAGGCACGGGGCGATGGGCACTTCTACCAGAGCAACCCTCTTTTCTTCCGCTCGTTGTTTCAGGACTTCCATAGCGCTCTCGGGTTGACGAACGGTGTATGCTGGAGCGCCAGTCTTGAAGATGCCAGCTTTGTGCCATGCAATTTCTTCGATTGTAGCACCCAATACTTGTACATGGTCGATGCCAAGCGCAGTGATTCCAGTAACAGCGGGTTTGGCTATAACATTCGTGGAATCGAACTCGCCACCAACACCAACTTCATAGACTGCCACATCCACCTGTTCGCACATGAAGATGTGTAGAGACAGAAGCGTAAGGTACCTGAGGTACGCTGGTTTGTATTTCACTTCCGGATTGCGTCTTTCTGCCGCAATCTCGAGTCGATCCCACACCTCGAAAAAGTATCGTGTGAAAAGCTCTTCCGACACAGGCTTGGAATCGATGCGAATGCGCTCCCGAACGCTGAGCAGGTGTGGTGATGTGAAAAGCCCAATCTTTCCAGGAAGCTGAGTCCGAGCTTTGGACTGTGCTAATATTGAGTTTACGAATGCACAGGTAGTCCCTTTACCTTTAGTGCCGGCAACATGGACCGGGTTAAGGCGGTCGAAGTCGGACCTCTCGTGTGATGTCAGGAAATGTTAAGGAACGTATGCCATGAATGATACGGACCTGATACCCAATATCACAGACCCATTGCAACATTTCATTCAAGGCGTCATTCTTTTTCAGATCTGGCGGTGGTTTCTTCCGGCGTTCTTCCAAAATTGCGAACTTGGTCTGAAGCGAATTAAGATATGTGAGGGCATCCTGCGTTGTTAAGTTGTCGCCTTTCTGCGTGAGGATAGCATATTGACTCACCTCGTAAGTCGGGTGAGCAGGGCGAGTACCCATCGCGGAGATGACCTTTGTAGTAAAGCAAGCAGAGCTGGAGGATTTGGTGCGTGCTACTCTGGGTAAGATAAAGGTGCGGACAAGCATCTGATGTATCTGAGAATTTGACGGTCTCTCATGCTGGCAGAACAAGGACACCGTCTCTCATCTACTCAGCAAACCAGAAGCACGAAACGTACCTAGATCCTTTGAGCCCCTCAGGAGAGGTACAAGTGTTTCTCGGCGTGCTACCGGCGCAGCGCACCAGCCGTCGAGCATGGCTGTTCCCTTGCGTGCATCCTGATGAATCCCTATCCCGTCCCTCCAGAATGCATGCGCTGGGGGAGTAGCCATTGGTCCATTCGCAATGCTCGCGCTAACGCCCAGTGTGCCACGCCGAGACGTGGCGAAGCGAACAGCGCCACGGTCCGCGAAAAGGCTTCTCATACGTTGCGGCCGACCTTATCTGCAATCCACCATCCAGCTATTGGACGTGCCGGGTGTAGCCAAACGCCCTGAGTTCGTGAGCTCGAGGTCTGGCTAACCGCTTGTCCCACTTCATGCAGCTTGCGTGGGCGCAGGGGTCAGCAGGCCCCTGTACGTCGATCGATACAGGTTGGCCACGACTCTATCTGGTCCCCACCCAATGAGGAGCAGCCACAGTCCGGTAAGATGCAGGAGGGCTGATCTGCAAAGACAGAGCTAGCTTATCGGCCAGTGAAGTAGTCCGCTCGAATGCACAAAGCTATGGACAGCCTTCCACAGTTTTTGAGTGACGTCGTATTGGAGAGAGTCCTGCTGTTTGTGTGGTTGACAACGATCACGATATACATGGTGTCTGGGTTGAATTTGTGTTGAAGTAGATCGGCGGGCGGGCCGGAGGTATCGCCACCTGTGGCCCGAGCCTTCCCCGCATTCACCTCAAATAAGGCAAAGTTAAGGAAGGATGTGGTAGGTGCTTCCCTACCTTACAAGCGTAACTCGGGTAAATGCCTTGGCGTATCAAGAGCGCGAAGAGGAGTCTGGAGTCGTCACGCTAAGCGCTCATACAGCTGACACGTGATGTGGAAGAGGCGGCGCCGCCTCGATCGCTGCGGGTGTCGCAATGCCGACGAGCAGTGGTTCATCGTGACCTCGCTCGTGCTCGCTGCTTCCTGACTGCCACAATTCCGTCAAAGTAACACCCGAGTTGATATACGGTACCCGTAAGCGGTATGATGTGATCGAAAGTTATGGGGCCCCTTGGTGTCACTGTACTGTACGATCCCGATAACAGCGAGAAATCCTTGCTCGAGGATGGCTACATTCGTGCGGCGTTCGAGTAAGTGTCCGTCCGATGCGACAACACATCTTCAGCTCTCTAACTTTACAGCATCGTCGCCGTCCATGGCCTCAATGGCGACTCATTCGATACCTGGACACATGGCAAATCTGGCAAATTGTGGCTCCGAGACATGCTACCTCGGATGCTGCCAGAGACAAGAATGATGACTTACGGCTACAACGCGAAGTTTGTCAACTATACAAGCACGCAAGACCTGTACAGCATTGCTTCGAAGCTCCTCTCGGAATTGGTTGACGTGCGGAGGACGCCCGAGGTAACACGCACCGTGCCCTGCAAGCTGACATTACACACTGACTGTTTGGAAGCAAAGAAGACGTCCAATAGTTTTCATTTGCCACAGTCTGGGCGGTATAGTAGCGAAAAAGGTGCGTGGTTCGACGGCCGTCCTGACCTGGCGCAAGAGCTGACCAGTGAACAATGTAGGCACTACTGTTGCACTGTACGGATCCACAGCAGGAACTCGTGCAGCAATCCGCATACGGCGTGATTTTCATGGGTGCGTACATCACTTGTGCTGTGCAACCACACTCTAACAACAGATAGGGACGCCGCACTCTGGCAGCGATTTGGCGAGCTACGGCAAGTCAATATCAAACATAGTATCCGCCTGCACACCACTAAGTCCTGCCACATTACTTCTCAAAATACTGAGGAAGGATTCCAATGTGCTCTTTGAGCTATCGCGAGACTTTGCGAAACGTTCACAAAACCTAACGATCGTCACTTTTTACGAAATGGACAAAACAGATTTTGTGCTAAGACGTCAGATGGTAATAAGTCCTATCACGATGCTGTCCGAGATGCTAAGCCGCACAGGTCGTCGACATGGGCTCTGCCATCCTACGTACGCCGAACGAGGTTGCAATTGGCCAGAACGCGAACCATCGCGAGATCACAAAATTCTCGGATGCTAAGGATATGAATTATCGCCCTGTCCTGTCTAAATTGCTTAAGTTCGGGGAGGACATATCACAGCACATTGTGGAAGCAGCAAAGACCCTTTGTATGTCCAATGAAGGCGAACGAGCGGACTCGTTGCGTGAGTAGCTATACACCATGCGCGTCGCAGAGACTTAGGCTTATATGACGCACGCAGCAGATGAATCTGTACCCTTCGAGGTCCCAATGCTCAAAGACTTCAGATTTAGGGGCAGAGAAGCAGTACTTGCTGCAATGGACCAATTCTTCAGTCACCCACCGGCGGAAGCATCAACGCCTCTGGTCTACGTTGTTAGTGGTCTGGGTGAGCCCCACTGTGGTACGCTCAGCATTATATGTATCAACTGACGAACCTTCAGGAGGTGCTGGGAAGACGCAGACGGCCATACGTTACGCCCATGTCCACAATTCTCGATATCGCGATGGTGTCTTTTTCATCAATGCCAGTTCTGTTCCTGCAATCAACCTTTCGGCGGACCGCATTCTCAGCCGCATGAAAGCCCCGATACAAAAAAGTGTCGGCGGCAACAATCGGATTTTCGAGTTGAGGAAGTGGCTGGGAGAGAAAGGTCAGTGGCTATTAGTCTTTGATGGCGCGGACGACATGGAGGCATTCAACATCCAGGATTTTTTCCCACAGTCTCGCACGGGTCATATCATCACCACTACTAGGGACCAGGCCGCGCACAATCTTAGCGCATTCGGCAACAGGGTCGAGACGCTGGACCCAGATGCTGCTGTTCATGCTCTGCTGGATAAGGCGAAAATGCAGCCTCCCTCGACGGCAGCAGTTGTCGTCGCGAAGAGGATCACCCAAATGTTGGGCTTCTTGCCTCTCGCCATCGACCACGCCGGAGCGTATATCATGGCACGGCAAAAGAGCCTACTAGAATACGAGGAGCTCTTCATTGGAAGGAGAGGTGATGTTCTTGGAGCACAACTCCGCGTAATGCCGCGCGAGCAGACGATTCAAGCAGCCTGGGCAGTCAATTTCGATCACCTGGAATCCACACAGCCGGACGCGGTCACGCTCCTATCGCTCTTTGCTTTTCTCGAGCCGAGCGAAATCTTGGTTGACATGCTCAAAAGGGGATGCATGGGCAAGAAAACTTGGGATCAGCACGGCGAAGTCGCTATCCTCACACCAGCGGAAGCCGGAATCGATCAACGACTTGTGGACATCGTCGCGGACGATTTAAGATTTGACGAAGCCGTTGAGGGCCTGTTGGCGTTCTCTCTTGTCTGGAAGCTGCGTTCGATGGAAGGTCTGAGCGCATTGGCTCTTCATCCACTCGTTCAGATCTATGCAGCGGAGCGTAGCAAGACTGTCGGGACCGAGCTACACTGGCAACAACAAGTGATCTTGGTCATCTGCCAAGCGTTTCCGTACAGCGTTTTCCTTGACGGCTCTGATTTCGGTGACTGGGGCCGACAGATGTTTGCCCACATACCCAAAGTCCTATATGCATTCGATAACGTTAGGCCGAGAGTTGATCTGGACGCTATCATGAGGCGTGCTATGATAATCATGCTTTTGTCAGCATCCAAGTTCAACTCTATGCTATACAAGATGGAACTGGTGGAGAGGGCCAAGCAACTACTGGGCGACGATGGTGACGTGCACTTGAGCATGTGGGCAGTTGTGACGGAGAGCAGTCTGTTGCGGATCAAGGGCGAGAATGAACGCGCATACCTTGCTCTACAGAAGCACATACACGGATTGTCGCACTCACCACAAGCACACGATGCTCCCTTGAATCCAAGGATTAACGCGGAACGAGGGAATTTAGTCCTTTCGTACGCCTCAAATCTCCTCATGGACGGACAGACCACCAGAGCAACACACGAGCTCGAAGCATGGGAGCCTCTCGACCATAAAATGCCTTCGAGAATGGAGCAGGATGTCGCACACGGCAAGCACGTGGTACTCGGTCGAGTATTGCGTAATGAAGGCCGCTTCCAGGAAGCTGTCTCGCACTATGAGAGCTTGTTGAAGGCTGCCTGTGAAGACAACGGACTTGTCAGCTCGATGTGGCAAGTGCAGCTCTTCTGCCATCTGTCAGACCTCTACTGCGAGATAGGTAGACCAGGCCGGGCATTAAGTCTTTTGCGACCAGCAATGGAGCAGGTGGCCGAACGCAGGTGGAATAGTACACCTCGTGGCTATGCTCTACAATTGTGTCAAGCAGAGGCACTAATTCGGCAAGGCTCCCTGGACTTGGCGCAACAGCAGCTGCTGGAATTAGACGCCACTATCAGCGGCGCTCTAGACGAAACCGGCGGCGGTAACATGGTTTCACGAACGAAGCATTACTTGGTTCGCGCCAGCCTCGCCAGGATCTCGCACATGAAGCAACGCTGGGAGGAGGCCTTGGTGCGCTGGCACAAAACATCAGAACTAGTTGAAAAGTATGGGTGGAAGAGGACCTTCAACGAAGCAATCACCTTGCTTTCTCTTGCGCAGGTGTTGTACCAACTGGATCAGCCGGACGATGCCGAAGAAGTCCGTAAACAAGCGCAAAGCTGCCTAGATGCGGATGGACGGAAGTACTGGCTTGTCGCACTTGGGTCGTACTGGTATGAGTTCGTGCAGGTTCCGTTAGGTGAAAGCGGACCTCTCACGATCGCAAGGGAGAATCCGAGCCACGTAGACGACATGTATGGCATGTCAGGGGTAGTTCGGCAATGGTGCGCTGCCGATGCTTCCTTCGGGGACGGCCGTGTGGCTGGCAAGAACCTCAGTGGGACCGATACCTCACTGGGCTTCCACGACGCAAGAATGGCTGCTAGGAAAGGTAGTAGCAGCGGATTTTCCTCACCTTTTCAGGACGGACGTTCGGGCAGCAGGACGGCGAGCGGCAGTGGTGTCGCATGAGTCTAGTGACCAGAATGGCTACGTAGTACTCAGGCGATGTAGTATGTGCAAGGGATGTAACCTATCGAGTAGCACGCTATTCCGAGACGAGCTCCCTCAGAGGTTTTCCTACCTTCACCATGACCTTGAGGTATCTGATTCTCGACGACCAAGATGCGGCCTTCGAAAACTTTGTGCCTGACTTGGGACGAGAATATTATATGCGTGGGCTGAGAACGTACGGATGGAATGTTGTGGCTCGACTTGGGTAGGTCTTATTCAATACCGTGGCATGCACACGGGAACAACTCTAACGTGTCCGTACTACTCGTTGGAGCGCGCCCAGATCCTCGGGAGTATGAAGGATATTGCACACGGCTCCCATAAATGTTCCTTTCGATGCACGAGAGCTGGCGACAAGACGCTTGAGACTGCGTTATTTTCATCACAACGTGAAGATCTTCGTGCCCGTCGTTTCACGTTCCACTGTCGTTCACCGACTCACTCGGTGCACTGAGCTCATGTAGGCCATGTGTCCCTGGCAAAACCGCCCCGGCTTCGTTCAGCGGAGTCCACACAGGCACACGCCGATCAAGATTATTCGCATTTTGCCGCGCTGTAGCAAGATCGCGTTCTAGGCGGGCATTGTCGATCTGCTTTGCTGCGACTCTGAGGCGTACGGATCTAGACTCATCATTGGAGCCTTCACTGTCACCATCGCTCACGTAAGGAGAGTCGTCCGTACGTTCCGTTTCGGGTGACAAGATGTACAGATCCTTGAACTTCCCGAGAAGGAGTCGACTCCAGTATGACGGTAACTTCACAGAGGCTATGGTATTGGCGTATGGAGGTGTATTCCCCAACCTTTCGCGTTCATCCGGCAAGAGCAAATCTTCCGCCTTTATCTCCATTCTGGAGCTGTATCTCGGGATAGGCTTTTTGGTTACTCGCATTGTGACATCTAGAGTACAGTCAGTATCGAATGCAAGAATGTGTAATTGCGCAACGAAAGGACAACTCACCTTTATCCAGGGCAGCACAAAGCTCTTTCTGGGTTGTCGTCTGTATGCCCCCACGGTACTTGTAAACTATGATCGGTCCGTCATCAAACTCATCTAGAGTGTAGCGAGCCATCTCGGATGCACTGCTACCACTGTAATTCGTCCCACGGTCTCCATCCTGCCACGATCTGCCGCGGAAGGTGGGCGATGGAGGTCGATGTATATCTTCGTTATCATCTTGTTCGTGCTGTGTTAGATCCTGCCTCTCGGTTTTCACTTCTGAGGGTGATCCCATCTGTGCATCAAAGAGGTCATACCGTCTGATCTCCTCCTCGGGATCTTCTGGCTCTAGATATTCCCTATACAGAGCGTCTGCCTTCTCTCTCAACTCTGCAGCTTCGGCTGTGGAACCTCGAGCTTCATACAGAGCAGCCAGCTTTCGCATGTCAGCCAGTGTATCAGGATGTGCCTGACCCAGCACTGCGGTTTGAACTCCAATGACCTTAAAAAGAAGTTCTTCTGCTTCCGGCCAGCGTTCTAACTTGCCGTGGCTGCTGGCCAAATGTCTCATCGCAGAGATAGTGACTGGATGGTCCTTCCCCAACTGCTCAGTCGCAAGATCTAGAACACCAGTCTGTATCTTAACATTTGCCACGATCTCAGCCTTTGCAGGACCTCTTGAGCAAGCATGTAGCCGTAGCATGAGAGTCTGCGGATGCGTTGCGCCCAGAGCCTCAGTCTGTGACTCAAGCAATTTCGCCGAGAGCTCGGCGGCTTTTGCTTCCCGACCTTGTCGAAAGTATATGCCTACGAGATTCGTTCCAGTGGACAGTGTCATCAGATCGTTTTCGCCAAGCTCTAATCGTTCTGATGCATATATTTTCTCAATCAGAATAGCAGCTTCTGTTCGACGTTTGATATCGGAGCCTCGTGCAGATTCCTCATCCTGGAACTTGCGATGGAACTGGATTTCACCAAGCTCGTGTCGAAAAATTCGCTTCAAGTCATCGTCACCCATCTCTTTGGCTATGTGAAACAGTTTGATGAACAGCCGCTCTGCTCGTTGCCATCTTCTCGCACTCTTCCACACCTCTGCGTATACCCGGAGGACTGCGCACAGTAGCGGACGAGGAGGTATTTGGAAGTTATCGTGCAGTGCTTTCGTGCTTGGAAGATGTGGAATGATCCACTGGTAAGGTCTGGCTTCAGTGAACAAAGCATCATGTCGGACGACCAGATTCATCCAGACAACGTAGGGCTTCCAATAGCTGTCATGATCGGCCTCTTGTTGTGCTCTCCAACGGACCAGGCCATGCATAGTCAGCCCTTTCGTGCCGGCGGGACCGTTAACAGGCCGGACAAGGCCATAGCGTAGCAACGGCTTGATGGTCGCTCGGTAACGATGATCATCCCACTGTTTGTCTTTCGTCCCTCGTGGAGTGAGTATACTTCTTAGCCATTCCGGTATCAAGCTTTCCACTGAAGTTCGTTGACTCGGGTACTATATAGCCGACAGGCGGAAAAGCTCATGTTGGATGAAGGATCTGTCTAGGTATGTTAGGAATGTAAGCAGCTGCACCGCAGGCACATCGGGGTACGACTTCTCAATGGCGGAGAAGGTGGAACTCCAGACTGTCCAAATAGTCTTGTCGTATGAAGACAGACCCGCAGAGTTTTCTGTTCTCAGAAGCCTGTCGCGATGTTGTCCAAGGTCTGTGAGGTAGTTTTGCAGAATTGCCTCTACATCATTGTCGAGCAGTAGCAACTCGTCAGAGATCGCTGCACCCGCCAGACTGACTGCCAACGGTAGTCGATCTAAGTCGGTGACGATCTCTTCCGGAAGTTTTCGACTCGGCCCTTGAATCTTGTGTTCACTGATGCCGGCAGAGCGCAGCAACAGTGACACAGCCTCGTCAAGATCCATCGCATCCACTTCAACTGACTCTCCTTTATCGTCCACTAGACGAGACGCCCTCTTATCGCAACTCGTGATGATCAGAGAACCGCCGACTCCTCTTGGAACGACATCGTAAGGGCATTGAGAGGCATCGTCCGCATTATCAAGTACGACCAACCACTTCTGATCTTCTCTCCTTCTCCGGAACCATTGTAGCGCCACTCGAACGCTCGCTTCATCTTCGATTCTTGTGGAGCTAGAGCTACTCGACCAGGTTGACCGCTTGAGATACAGCTCCTCGCAGCAGACAGCGAAACTGGACCGAAGATTCTGATCGCTGCTAGCGTTCAACCATACGACCGTATCGTACTCAGCTTTATGCTTCTCGACATAGTCAAGAACAAGCTGCGTCTTGCCTGTCCCTCCGAGACCGGTGACTACCACAGCATGAGCGAGACTCGGCCCTCTATACTTGAGTTGCATCTTCTCTCCGAGAGACTTAGAGAGCTCAACGCGCGGTGAGTAGGCTGCGACCGTCTCATATGGTAGGAGAATGCACTGGTGGTGAAGGGTAGGGTCACGAGATGACAGGCTGTCGACTGCACTCGTTAGCCTGATATGTCTAGGCTTATGATGTAGACTTTGGACAAATGGAGCGCTAGGTTCTGTGCAAGAAAGTATCCTTGAAACCCACGAAACACTGGACACACCAGCCGTCACTCATGATATCAAATTCAAAACTTGCGTTCTGTGCTTGCTGTCCACCGGAGCAGGTTGAACCAGACTAATTATTGCCCGTAGGCCCCGTACCTTGTGCAGCATGATAGTTATCAATATTCCACGTCGCTCCAGTCCCAAACGTCTGCTGATTCTTTTGCGTGCCCGACCCTGTGTTGAAGTTCGACCCTTGGCCGGTCGAGTATATGGTCGTGCTGGGATCGTCGGGTAGACTAGGATCATCTCTCGCCACACTCAGAATATCTTGTAATGCGGCCTGGAGCTCTTTTGAGGTAGCCACGTTCCTGAAGAGGTGATGGCCTTGCAACAACTGCAGATTCTTCAAGATATCTGCCATCAGGCTTTCAACCTTTCTCGTTCTTCCAGGCCTGACGGCTCTTGCTGCCTTGCGATATCGCTCATACCACGGTGCACTATCCGGTGGTATCGCTTTATCAAAGACTGTTCTGAGGTCTTTGGCTTCATCCTCGCAACTCCGAAGAACCGGTTCGATCTCGCTTGTAAACTGCTGGGTATTCTGATTCTGCTTCCTGGCTTCGTCTAGAACCGAGATGACGAGCGGCAGTTTGCTGTTCACCTCGCGAAAGGCTTTGGGAAGACCGCTCTTATCGTTCGCTGCATCGTAGATCTTCTTCGTCGACTCCACGACAGTGATGATGGACGAGATGAGACCGAGTATCAAAGCGGCTTCGCCAACGCCGCCAGCCATGTCGATGATACTGTCGGCAATCTATATACAAGGAAAGCTGGAGTTGCGACAGTCACATGCAACAACTCAGCCAAGACATTCACATGGAACGTCCGTGCACTAGACCTAAGAATAGATTCAGGGTTCGGAGTTCCCCGCTCTCTCCACAACCTTGTTCGCGAGCTTACCTCATGTGCTTGTGTCTATTTCACGCCCCACGGGAACAAAGAGAAGTCGTGAGCTTCCCACTTACATCTGTGAAACTCTCTCATGCTTTGCTATATCTATGTCAATCTGCGTAATCCCACCGGATTAGTGACAAGATCATGGCAGCCGCTACAGCACGACCCGCATCCACAATCGACCTCCGATCCCAAGCCAGCTACGTTGTTCGACTTGGGCAGAGCGTGCTGAAACCATCAGAGGCGAAGAAGTTCACGAGTGTTCAATACAATCACAAGCATACGTTGAGGGCACCGAGGGAAGCACGATTCAGCCTGCAATCTTCGTCAGCGAGCGAGGAAGTGCTTGACGTCCAAGATGGCGACGAAGAGTACAAGTATGCTGGCCGAGCTACTACGGGTCGGGATCTCTATGTTCTAGTGAGCAAGGGAACTGGAAAAGAAGCCGAGCTTGTACTGGAAAGACTCAAGGCTTGCCACAAGTTCAATCTAGTTCAGACACCTTCAGAAAGTGACGCTGGCAGATTAGCTGCACAATTCCCGCAATTGACGTTTGACGATGCAGAGGACTTGTTTGGTGATGACGAGGATCGTCCAGATTCAGCAGATGCTAGCAATCCGTGGGACTATCGTAATTACCTGAAGCAGTCAGCTACGACTGCCAAACTTCAGCAAAGTAGAGAAAGGAAGCCATTGGCATCGTCCGAAGCATCGCAGTCGCGAGCGGCCAGCTCGACGCCCCTCGCTCGACCCACAAGACCATCGTCAGGACCGCTCATTACGCAGAAGAAGCGCAAAGCTCAAGGTCCAGCTAAGGTCGATGCGAAACGTGTGAAAGCTGGTACGGAGCCACCGCAAGCATCTGCTTCAGGGGTCAAAGCTGCGCAAGCAGTCCCACGTGTTCGCATTGATAGGAAGGCGTCGGTGAGGCGGCCTTCACTTGATGACTCTGGCGAGTTGATTCTGGAGAACGAGACCCCAGTCACGGAGAAACCTCCAAGAAGAACGGGCGCAATGGCGCTTGCGTTGGCTGGCCAGCTTACTCAAGGCCCGATCAGTTTGCGGTCTGCAGCCAGCAGCCCAGCAAGTATGGTTGCTTCGCCAATGCCTACACGGCCAGAGGGTATGGAAGACGGCGAAGAATTTGAATTCGGCGGCAGTGATAGCAGTCCGGAAACCGTCAGCAAGCGCCTTCCAAAACAGCAGAGAGAGGACGACTACTTTGGTGGTGGTGAAGACGAGGACGAAGGGTCTAACGCCGATGCTGATGCGGATGTGGATGATCTAGAACTGCCATCACCTGCTCAGACGCATCAGAAGAATGTCAGCAATGCTACTGTGACTGCTGCCGACGATGAAGATGACCTTGACAAGCAGCTGGCTCTTGCAATGGCGGAAGACGACGATGGTGGCCAGCCGCCTGTGTTAGCAGAGAGTGATGAGGAGAGTGAAGAGGAATGAGGTGCGAAGCCTACTATTTCAGCATGCTCTTAAAGCATATGGCACGGCCCTTCAGCTAGGGTCTGCGATACTGTTGTATCTGCCCACACGATGCAGCTATGTTGTACGACATGCGATCATGTCGTGTGATCTCAGGTGTGTCACATCTTGCTCACGCCCCGATTGCTCATGGCTCTTTCTCTACAGAAATTCAGGCAGGTCGAGCATGTTGATGCTCCCTTTCTGTACTCCCAACACCAGCTTCGTATTCAATTTCTACTTACAAGTCTTCGGCCGCCTTGAAAGCACCATCGTTGGCCTTTCCCATCTTCCTGCTAGCTTCCCTATCCTTCCAGCATGCCGAGTCCGTGCGAAGCTTGCAAGTGAGTTCACGAGACATTGCTTGGTAGCCACATTACTGATACTAGCACAGGAAGGAAGGCTTCGTACATTGCATGAATTCTCTCCCCGATTGCGAACAACACCCCAAGTGGCGAGAAGAATATGCCGGAATGCTTGCCCGCACCAGTATGCCGCTTCCGGGGCTTCCGGCTCCGTCCAATTCACCAGTGGTCCCCTTCATTGGGCAAGGTCTGAGCCCTGGATGGACTTTGTACGATAAGCATGAAGTGTTTGAGCGCGTCCATGGGCAGAATCTAGACGAGGGCATCCACCCTTGGGATGCTGCGACGACGTTGGAGAAGGCGTTGGAGAAGCAAGAACCTCAGTCCGCCGTTGATCTGGTAAAATCACCGCAGCAACACTGGCGTCGCGAGTCGAAGGACAGACAACGGTCACCGGCTGTGGATGAGAGAAGTCACAAGCGTAACAGGAGCTTCAACTTACAAGATAGCGAGGTTCATAGGTCACCTCTACCAACTCCGACCCATGAATCTCAGGCACCTCCTCCACGTAGTCGACAAGGAACGCCAGTCAACATGGACCCTAGCAAACCGCGTTCCGGTCCTCGAGGAGACTCTGAGCCTCCGCAAAGTACTCAAACAATACCTGGGGGTCCATCATTAGATCAGCTATCTCTCGTTCCGCGGGGCAACTCTCAGCCACCACGGAGTAGGAAACCAACACCTACTCCTCGGAGCTGAAGCCAATCGCCCGCGAACCTGCGCGCACAATCTCAAGGGCCACCTGACGTGGCTACTGCATCGCGGAGCTCTAGTCGGCAGCGAAACCAGGGTCAATAGGCAGCAACGCCTCCAGCTGTGTTCACGTCAGCTTCGGAACCATCTCAGACTGCAACGGCTACGGATGCTCCACGCGGGACAATGGATTGTGCGAAGCGGCCTACATGTAAGTTTTATTCATATGTGCGGGGATCCGTCAATAGGTGTAACGATGATGGACCAGAAACTTGGAGGATACGGGGTTCCAGGAGTTTGTCCAATCTTGTTGATATGATGGGAGTACTGTTGTTCTCTACTGCAGCTGTGAGTATGGGATATTGATTTTTCCGAAAAGGGACTCTTCCCTCTATTATTATTATGCCTCAAGCCCTGCCAAGCATCGTACTAAGATTGTGTTGTTTGCGCAGAAGACCGCTGACAACCTGGACAGCGGCTAAGGCCTAGTTGCCGTGCGGGTCATTGTCGAAAGGTGGTCTTACACCAAAGTCGTGGTTGCTTTGCTCGAAAGCGACTGCAACCTGACGCACTCAGCTACGGAAGACACTACTGTGGTACTTATATATTCGGAAAGCATCTACCTATCGCTGTCCTTTCCTGCACACTATCATAACCCGAGCCTCAGACCTTAACAACTTCTCCATCTGCTAACACCAGATTGAAACCTCCGGTCCCTCTCACGGAAGCGTTCAACACTCCCTGATCTAGAGCAACAAGATGACTGGCACAAGCCAGGACACGGCATCCAACACCACCGCCCTTGCCACGTCAGATGCTCCAAGCATTGTATGCAAAGCGTGCAGCCAGAAGGGTAGACAGACCTGCGAGTCATTGTATTTGGAGTGCGAGGACCATGGCGAGTACATGAAACTGTTGACCAAGATCGCAAAAGACACCGAAGACAAGCCACGCCCGGACTGCTGGTAGGGTTACTGATTCTACTTTGATAACCCTCAAGCCTGGCTCGACGCAGCTCAGCAGGCGATTACTATTGCGAACCGCGGAGAGCCAGTTGCGAGGTCTTCTTTGGACCAGCGCCTGGCCTTCGACATGGGAAGACCCAGCAGACGTATCAGGCGAGGCCGATCAGAAACCACCAACACCCAGCGCTTGCGGTGCAGTTTCGCTGAATCTTTGCAGGAGCGCATTATGCACTCATGCTTCGAAACGGGAGGCGTGACAGTGCCGAGCTGCCTTGCGGAAGACCTCAAGGGAGACTCGCAGAGGTACACGAAAGCGCCCGCAAGTGGCTCACAAGCGTCTAAGAACCCTGGTGGTGCCACGCGATGGGCGCGCCAAGGGTAGGCAGGTGACAACACCATGGGCTTCGAAGTGGTTTGAGTATGCTCATGTTGGAGTGGCGGGACTTTTAACCTGAACAACAGCTCTCAACAACACATACTCAGCCATCATGAGCTCCAAGCAGCCAGGATCAGGAAGCTCCGCCCCATCCGGCGGCAGCGGCTACACCACAACATCGAGCGGCACCAACTCCCAAGTGAGTCCTGCCCACCCATTCCTCCTTCGAAGTGCTTGAACTGACTGCGGGAAGGGTAATTCCTACGACGCCCGCGACTACGGTTCTTCTGCTGCGAGTTCGAACAGCTACCACTACTCCAACACGGACGGAAGGTATGTCTGCTATAGACTATCGCCACGGGATGTTATGCTGACTATATGAAGCTACTACTACAGCAATCCGAACGGTTCTACGTACTACAACTCCGGTAGGTGCTGATACCCAACGAACCCAACAAAATCCGATGGGTTTGAACGGACGGGGGAGCTTTGGGTTTCTTCTGAAAGCGTCCGTTCCACTGCTGACTGCGAGCTACGGGCGACGGCGGTTCCAAGTACACACCACCAAGCGGCAAATAGGAGCGATTGCGCGATGTGTGAGAGCATGAAGATCTTGCAAGTCAACCCAGTGGTTGAGGCGTTGTTGCAAACGAAGGATGGGTTTGTGGAATCACATGATGGTAGCTACTTCCCTTCAGCGTAGAGCAAACAAATCGATCCGTCTACAATCCGATAAGTCTCATACTCAAGAACACGCAGTCCAACAGGGCTTTGGCTTCAAAGCTTTCAAACTGCAGTCGTACTCTGTCGCACACAGCAGCCTCACATGACCCCTCCGAGAGGATCGACGGCATATTGCAACTGTACGAATTGCTCGTGATGTCAAAGGATGCATATTGTAACGCATGTATGCCTTTCCCAGGCAAATGATTCACCCTTCGGCAAAATACATGCGGCCGTCGGGAGCGGCGTCAATTCAAGCTGCCGACACACCTGGTGGTGAACGGTTCGCAACATACACCTAATTCTAGTTATCATTGGATTACTCGTATATTGCGATCCGCCTCAAACAGTACTTCCTCTTTGGTTGCAGGTCGAGAGGCTGTTGCAGTATAAAAACAAAGGTTCTTCTATCACAACGAAAGATGTCTCCGTGGAGGAGAGCGGTAAATCCGAACGGCTACATGTAGGTGGTACAGCCCCCAAATGAGAGCGCCTGCAGTGCACTAATCTTTAATCTCGATGGCAGATATATCGAGAAGTATAATTGTCGCCACCATCCGCCTACGTTCACAAATCTGACCTCGTAGCCTGCAACTTCTTCCACTTGAGCGCGACAGAGACTCCCAACAATGACCAGCACCCTAGTCCTCGTCACTGGTGGATCAGGATTCGTGGGCTCCCACTGCATCCTAGCAGCCCTGCGCTCAAGCTACCAAGTCCGCACCACGCTGCGATCCCTCAACCGCGCCGATGAAGTTCGCCAGATGTTGCGCACAGGAGGCGCAACCGACGAAGCCGTCCAGGGCGTTGAATTCTGCGTAGCGGACCTCCTGACCGACGCCGGCTGGTCTGAAGCCTGTCAAGGTTGCGAATACGTTCTGCACGTGGCCAGTCCGTTCCCGTCGGGCCTGCCGAAAGATGCGGAAGAATTGATCGGGCCCGCGCGAGACGGCACGCTGAGAGTGTTGAAAGCCGCTAAGGGAGCGAAGACTGTGAAGCGGGTTGTGGTTACTTCATCTTTTGCGGCGATCGGTGAGTAGCCTCTTGAACGCAGCTTTGAGTCTTTGTAAAAGCTGACGCAAGGGCTAGGCTACGGACGACCACAAGGCTCCAAACAGCTGTCCGAAGAAGACTGGACGCGACTCGATGACCCAGAGTTTCCGGTCCCAGCTTATCCCAAAAGCAAGACCATCGCGGAGCGAGCAGCCTGGGACTGGATAGCCAAGGAAGGCGGTGCCATGGAGTTAACGGTGGTCAATCCAGTAGGAATCTACGGCCCGATCCTCAGCAAACAGTACGCTTTCTCCATCGAACTCGTGTCGCGTTTGATGAACGGTCAGATGCCTGGACTCCCTAAGCTATGCTTCGCGGTTGTCGACGTCCGCGATGTGGCCGACTTGCACATGAGGGCGATGGTGGATCCGAAAGCTGCTGGACAGCGGTTTCTTGCTGCTTCCGACGACGGGTTCCTGTGGACGAGAGATATTGCTCTGAAGCTTAAGCATCAGCTTGGTGACAAGGCGAAGAATGTCCCGACGAGGCAACTTCCCAACCTCGTCTTCAGGATGGTGGGGTGGTTCGATGGTGCCGTCGCAGTGATCGTTCCGGAACTCGGGAAGGAGAAAGCTTTAACGAACCAGAAGGCCAAGAGTATGTTAGGATGGCAGCCACGATCGGCAGAGGAGGCCTTGATGGCGTCTGCTGTCTCGTTGATTGAGCAGGGAGTGGTGAAGCTGTTTGCCTGATGTGTCTTTGTGGCTAGTGGAGATGGAAAAGTTGTCGGGCAGAATGTGCTGCGAGCTGCGGCGATACCTCCGTAGTCATAAATCATGTCGGCGCCGTCGTCCGAGGACGGGATCCTTTCGAACTCAAAACCTAACAAGGAAGGTGTGCGACTGACAAGCATACCGGCCGCTCGGGCCAAAGCTTGAGAGCTTCCCTTTGCATGAAACCAATAGCATGGGAACTGCACATTATCAGCGGTATCGTTTGTTGCCAGCAAGTACCGTGTTTGATGCATCCAGATATCCTATGCATGCAACTTCGACAGCCCAACACGCAGCCTGTCCTGGATGACCGAGCTGGAGAGGAGAAGCGCGCAAGACTTTGACTTCCGAGCTTCTTGATCCTGCTCCTCGACGCAGGGTCCAAGGCGGAACACACAGGCGTACAGATCCGTCGCTGCCAGCAAGTCCAAAGCCGAAGCGTTTGTGAGTTACCGATGTGGCGTGGTGAACGTACATACCGAGTCCTGCAATAATACTTCTACAAAGAGCGCTTCCCACGCTTCGTCCGGAATCGAACTTCCCAACACCCTCGAACCGGTTCAGCATCGAGCCCCAGCCATACGGATCTGCTCACTCAACCGACAATGTATGAAAAAGAACCCAGAACCCCAGAGGTAGAACCACCACCCTCCACCACCTCCAAGGATGGCACCCCCTCCGACCAGCACGACATGTCCCGCATGGGCAAATCGCAACAGCTCCGCCGCAACTTCCACTTCATCCCCATCTTCGGCTTCGCCGCGGTGCTCATGATAACCTGGGAAGCCACCCTCTCCTCGGCCTCCTACGTGCTCCCAAACGGCGGTCTGCCAGCTTTGATCTGGACATACGTTTTCAGCCTCTTCGGGTTTGGAGCCGCGATCCTTTCGATGGCGGAGATGGCGTCTATGAGAGTGGGTGAGAAGTAATGGTGCCCGTTGACGGTAGTCTGCGGGTCACTCTTGTCAGAGACACAGCTGACTCTTCCACCCTTTGTTTAGCGGCCAGTACCACTGGGTAAGCGAGTTTGCGCCGGCCGGTGTGCAGAAGGTGCTGAGTTATGTGGTGGGCTGGTTTTGTGTCCTGAGTTGGCAGGCTGGGATAGCAGGGCAGTCGTTTTCCGTCGGTACGTCCGATTCCAACAACTCACTCATCAGCAGCCCGTCCAGGCTACGCTGACATCCCTCCCCCCAGGCCTCCAAATCCAAGGCCTAATAACCCTAAACTCCCCCACCTACATCCCTCAGCCCTGGCACTCGACCCTCCTCGCCATCGCCGCCGCGTCCATCGGCTGCATCTTCAACACCTTCTTCGCGCGCAAACTGCCCCTCATCGAAGCCACGATGCTCGTGCTGCACATCACCGGCTTCTTCGCCATCCTGGTAACCCTCTGGGTGATGGCCGATATAGCGCCCAGCAGCGAAGTCTGGTCCGGTTTGCAGAATAATGCCGGATGGCCGACAGCTGGGCTGGCGTTTGTGGTTGGGATCACGAGTTCAGTGAATTCGTTGATTGGGCCGGATTCGGCGGTGCATATGTGTAAGTTTGGGGTTGGTCGATGGTTTGGGTTGAGAGGATGGAGCTGATTGATGTGTGTAGCGGAAGAGGTGCGAGATGCGTCGAGGACGTTGCCGATGGCCATGCTCTGGACGCTCATCACCAACGGTATCGCGGGCCTCGTGATGGTGATCACGTTCGCTTACTGCCTCGGTCCTCTTGACGAAGCGCTGAAGCCACCGTACTTCTTCGCCTTCATCGGGACGTTTTACACTGCGACTGGATCGCATGCAGGAGCGACAGTTATGAGCTGCATCATCACCCTCTTGACCTTGTGCAGTGCCATAACAAACGTCGCCACGGGGTCGAGGCAGATGTTCGCCTTTGCTCGCGATAACGGTCTGCCGTTCAGTCGGTTCCTGAGCTATGTGAGTAGCGTCTCCCATCGTCTTGAAGAGGCCACTGACCGTGATATTGATACAGTTTCGCTACGACATCCCACTAAACGCAACCTTCGTCTCGTTCATAATCGCCGCACTTCTCTCCCTCATCAACCTCGGCAGCGGCGTCGCTTTCAATGCGATGTTGTCAATCGGCATCGTATCGCTTCTGAGCTCGTACTTGGTATCGATCTCGTGCGTACTGTGGATGCGCATCCGCAAGCAGCCCTTGTTACCGCGACGCTGGAGTCTGGGGAGATGGGGTGCACCACTCAACGTGATCGGCCTGGCGTACCTGTTCATCGCGTGGCTGTTCGCATTCTTCCCCTTGGGTGCAAGTCCGACGGTCGAGACGAGTGGGTGTTCTCGGGGTGAACGTCAGAAGGACATGCTGACATCTGGCAGTGAACTGGGCTGCAGCTGTGTACGGTGGCGTTGTCGTCGTGGCTTGCGTCTACTTTGCGCTGTTCGCGAGACGAACATACATTGCTCCGGTGGCTCGTGTCAAGAAGGAGCTGTAGCGCAGATCTTCCTCAGATATGGCTTTTATCAGAAGCGCTCCTCAGCTGTCCGCCCACTTAATATACCCATCCTCCCTCCCCACCCCCCTCTTCCCATTCCCCTCCTCCCGACTCCTCGCCGCCGGACTTTTAACCCCTCGTGCCCTCCACTGCGCCGGCGGCCTCGCACCCTGCTTCGACATATCCTCCCACTTCTTCACACCCCTCTTCTCCCACCTCAGCCTCCGATCCTCCACCTCATCCTCGCTGGGCTTCCACTTGCTCTTCAAAACCCTACGTATAGCTTCCGGCGTGATTTTGAAATGCTCAGCTAGCATCGCAGTACTGTAGGCTGCCGGATCAGACTTATGCAGCGCGCGGATGCCTTCGAGAGTGTCTGGTGAAAGGCGCTTGCGAGGCTGCCAGCCCGTCTCGCCGAATTTGGTTGAGAGGGCTGCTTTTTGGACTTTCCAGGTTTCCTTTTTGGGCCTGTCGGAGACGTAAGATGGAGTTTTCTTTGCTTCTTTGGTCTTGGAGTCTACTCTTCCCGCTTTTGCTTTCTCCCTAGGCTTCATGCCTGCAGTCTTGGCCTTGACAGTACTCTTTGCCTTCTTTGGGCGGATAGACGGTCCGTCCATTGCATCAATCTTCCCAAGCACATTCTCAATGTTCGTCTCTGCCTGTGCACTAGGCTTCCATTTACCAGCTGCAAGTCTTCGTTGCTTCCGCCCGAGTCGTTTTCCCTCTCTAGCAGTCATATGCGCTGAACTCGAATCCGGTGGCAGGAGAGGAGCTGATTCTGCCTCAGTTTCGTTCGCGATGATCTCTGGCTGATGGGTATTATCCACTAGTACTCCGTTCAAAGCATCAATGGCTTCGTCTGAATGTACTCGTGCTTGCTTCGAGAGGATCTGAAGCTCCGGATGCCACTCCTCACCTCCTTTCGTTGTCTTGGTCGTTGAAGTTGTTGCATCGCCGCCAGTTATGCCGGTTCCGGGCACAGCTGAAGGCTCTTTCGCCGAGTCCAAGGGCAGGAAGCCATCGTCTGCAGACGGCTGCGAGAATGTCCAAGTCTCGATCTGTTGAAAGGGAGGTCGCGTGCTGAACCTGGATGACCGCTGGTGCCAGTAGATGACTCGAGGTTGTCGCTGCCATGCCGAGATGCCAGTAATATCCTTGATAATGACCTGAAGAGCTCTCGTCGAGCACACACAAGATGCCATATTGTAGGTACAGATGTTCAACGCGAATCAATCACAAGAAACAGATCTACCAAAGCGATATGGGCGGCGAGCTCGGGATTAGTCAGCTCGTTCCTTCCTCTTTGGGCGATTGGCACGAGACATCGTGAATGCACATTGCAACTCTTCTCCAGCAAGCAATAGCCGCACTCTCATCACACCATGGTCTCCCTCTCACAGCGCATGCGGAAGCTCCAAACAAAGTTACTCGCCATACGACTAGGACCTGGAGCGGCGGTACTACCCAAGGACGTCAAAAGGATACACATGCGCTTCGGCGCGAAGATTAATGGCGGGCATATGGGACCTAGGTATACACCCACCACGATCAGGAGCACCAGATTTGAGAGGTACTGATGTAAGACGGATAGGAAATTCTGGCGCCACGAGCTCATCCGCCTCAAATACCACAACCCAGCCGTCCCAATGACAGTAGACCAAATACGAGAATCACAGACCCCCGAAACAGAAGCCACCATGTCAATACATTTCGTCTCCTCCGAAAACGCACGACAAACATCCGCCTCCGAGACCTCCTCTCCCGCTCCTACCGACTCCACAACTACACGCACGCAACCATCAGATACAGATCCCACGGAGAGGGTCGAGACGATCGACATGAAGAACCGGACGAACTCGGAGATACTACAGCAGCTCATGCAGATCACAAGAGCAGCACCTGTAGAGCCGACAGAGAAGGATAAGGAGGAGCTACAGCTATTGGAAGAGCAGAGTGTGAGGAGTGAGCGGGATAGCAAGCAGTATGCGGAGCACCGGGCGAGGGTGAAGAGGGAGAGGGATTTGTTTGAGCAGGGGAGGAACGATTCGGCTATGCAGACTGCGTAGATTGGGCTGTTGTGATGGTTGGGAAATGCGTTTGAGAAGAAGAAGCTGCCAGGCTTCTACGGCTCGGAATTTGTTGAAATACTGTATTATACGAAGACGATATACCATCCTGGCATACCAAGGCTGTGGCATACGGACATACAAATGACGAGATATGCGGCGACAAACAAATCCACGATTCAGGCGACAAGGCATCATCAGGCAGCATTGCCCGGATTTGGTATGCATGAGGCTGACCTCGGATTTACACACATCAAGCCAGAAAGTGTCCAGCACCGCCAGCAGGCTGCCTGGCAACATCGCTCGAAACTCAGGCTCGGTGGATTTATGGCACGTACAGTAGGACGTGCGCGCCGCCAGGCATATGTGGCGTCAACGGCCCCATACCAAACTTCGAGGCTATGCACAATCTCATTCCACCACTTCTACCTCGTAAGAAGAATTTTATTTCTGTCAACCAACTAAACCCACGGTAATATCACTACCATCCATTAAATCCGCGAAAACAACTAACACCACGAAACCACCCCCTCCCACAACCTAGCCTCCACCACTCGTTCACATGCCATCCACAACCACCCTCATCATCTCCGTGATCTTCGCCACCATTTTCGGCCTTTTGGCCTTGTTATTCCTGTATTACTATGGTATTACCATTCTAGGTATATCTATCTTTGCCTTCAAATTTTTCCTAGACGTCAGCCACCTCAACGGTAGACGCTGGCGACGTCGTAGGACGCTAGCGTTCGCGGAATTGAATGTGAGGCAGGGGAGGGGACGAAGGCGGGCGAGATGGGCTGCTGAGGAGTTGGGGGGAAAGGGACGGTTTTGGAGGGTGGAGGATGAGGAGGGGGGTAGTAAGTGTGGAGATGTGGAAAGGGGGAGAGTTTGATGGACTGACGGAGATGCAGATATTGCTCTACAGGCTACAAGCAAAGGACAGCCGAAGAAGAATTGTCTGTTCCAGCAGCTGCCGGCGGAGCTGAGAGTCCAGATCTACGCGCATCTTGACTACGGGTCCGCATTAACGCTCCAGCGAACTAGTCGATTGTTCCGCGATGACCGCCCTTACGAGGCGATTGATCTGGAGCAGAGGGCCACTTACACCTACCACGCGGAAACTTTCGAGAGAAACCAGCAGCGGCTTGCGTGTTTCCGCTGCCTACGTCTGCGGCCTTTCGCCTCGTTCAGAGCCGATCAGAGAACGGGGGAGTTCCAGCGGTATGATGTTAAGGAGTTTGAGCGGGCGTGCTCCGAATGCGTGAAGGTAAGGTCTGGCGGACGGGCACGCACGGTGAAGACGATACCGCTAGGCTATGAGTGGTCCCCGGTAGGGAGGCTACGCAAGCCGGGGAGTGTAGCGAGGTGTGGTTGAGGGGACGGGCGACGAATGGTACGGTGAGGAGCTTGTGACTGCGGTCCTGGGAGTCTGGATGCCTTTGAGGCAGGGCACTTGGGAACAGTGCAGGAAGCTTTTCATTATCTGCTGCAATGGCGTAGACGTTAAGTGTACCGCCGACGAAAAGGCCACACAGCACCGATTGGAACTTCGGACACCGACGAGATGTTAGGAGCGGAGAGCTGTCCACTTCGCCTCTTCTCGAATCTTCGTTGCATGTGCCGCCGGGGCAGCGACCGCTCTTCCTTCTTCCACACACCGCTTCGACCAGACCAAGCACCTAGCTCTCATCCTCCACTTCACCGAACGGAATCCCCTCCAGCCTCTCCAACATCGCCACCATCTTCCCCAGACTCTCCTTGTGCGCCTTGGTCCATGTCTTCTCCAACTCCAGCACCTCTGAGATCACGCCGTCAGAGTCCTTTTCCAAGTCCAGCCGGCCCGTAGCATAGTCAACGATGCTGGCAAGCGTCTTCTCAAACGGCCGACCGAGCGACCGCAGAACATCAATCGTTGCTTTCGTGTCATCTTGGAGCACCGGCGCGCGCCTCACTAGCGCGTTCTTGAAGTTTTTGTACGACTTGGGGAGCCTCCCTGGGAGCCTGAGCAGAGGGTTGCTTTCTTGGTCGGCGTCTTTGCCACGCGGCTACCAAAGTCAGTCGCGATACCAATTCGCGCGAGCGTGGGCAAGTTTTAAGAAATACCTTCTTCTTCTTCCCCGCCACCGCGTTTTCTACCGCACTGTCTTCACGCCTGCGCTTCTCGGCCTCGACCATAGTGCTGCGCTGCCCGAACTGCCCGAAATGCAGCATCCGTTTCCGCGCCGCTGCGCGGCTGTCCGCCTTCTGCTGGGCTGACTTCGCCTTCACGTTGCCTCGATTGAGTAAGGGGCTTGAAGCGCCATCATCGGTGAGGTCACACACTTCCTCGTCCGCCGTTCCGTCTGCGCTCGGATACTCTAAGGAGCTATCTGCAGACACGTTAAAACTGTTAAAGGTCTCTTCATCGCCGTCAGCTGGCAACGGCAGTGGCGGTGGCAGCGGCTGGCTTCTGGTGTTGGTGTGGTCCAGGACAGCTTCGTCTGCCATGGCCTGGTCCTGGTTATTGTGGTCGTGGTCGCCACCTTGGTGTTCCTGTATGTCCATGGTGCCCAGGTTGGATCGGTCGTGGTGGTAACATGCAATAACAAGGTTTTGTTGTCGTTTCGACGTGTTGGGTTTTGAAATGAAGTGACGTCGTAAAAGCGTCGTAACTGGCTGTCAGATGGCTTCGTTGCACTAGGTGACCGAATCCGTCCCAGAGTCGACGTCACGCTTCACGATGTTGTTGGTGAAACATCATTTGGTTCACAAGTCAGAGTTCCATCTTCTATAACTGCCGACACCAATCTCTCCCATGCGCAACTTGCCAACTGCACAAACAACTTTCCATAGCAACACCCAAGAACGCAGCAAGGCATATGCCAGCAGAGTCACTGACCGCCACCGCACCGAGACTGAATTCTCGATCTTCCTCCGGCACCTCATCCCTCACAGCAGCGTAAGTTGAGACATACACCAGTCCGCCAAGGAGACCTTCCCACAGCACAATGGCGAAGACAAAGTAGACGTTCGGCAGGAACGGCCATAGCGCATGTAAGGTCAGCAGTATCAGGTTCCCAACCTGCAAGATCGACGGGATGTATAACGCGCGGACCTGAAAGAGCGCCAGCGATGACCGCGAGATGAAGACGCCGAGTTGGTAGAGAGCGCCATATGTCGGGTAGAAGGCGCGGTAGTGCTTGAAGGGCGATTCTTTCAGTGGGAAGAGTAAAGTCGGCGACACCCCTTGGTTGATTGTGTATTCAGCTGTGTACACCAGAAACAAAGGGATCATGTATGGGACGAAGAGAGTCCTCGCACGAGTGAGCTTGGCCTTGAGGTCATGTAGTCCTCTCCGAAGCCAACTTTGATTCTGGTGACTGAAGGCCTCGGAGCTCGGTGCGTGACCAGGTTGCTCAAGCAGGCCAGCGTTTTCATGCTCTTCGTCATCCTCGGCTTGTACGGGATGGTAGACAAGGTCCATCGCTCGGGCAGCTTGCAATGGCCCTCGTGGTAGAAGACCAAAGAAGCTCACAAGCATGATCAAGGGTAACAAGGCACTCGTCAGCAGAGCGGCATGTACTGAGATGCCCAACTCATTGGTGGCTATGGCATATGCGCCAGCTCCGATCAGCCCAGCGCCACCAGTTCCACTGCCCCATGCTGCGAGGCTGAAGGTGCCGTAGAAATGCGTCAGACTGAGGAAGTTGACTTCACCTGCGCCAGAGCTGATGTTCGCGAGAACGATGCCAGCTACCTTGGCCGAAATGCTGGAGGCAGTTGTGGTGGCGGGAGAGAGCGCGACTGCAAGCATGCCACATGTTGATAGTGTGGTGAAGATAAAGATGCGTAGTGAATATGGGATGAGGTCTGGTAGAAGTCAGTTTCAACAATGCATGTAAAGTATGCGTATGCCTTTGCTTACGGATAAAGTATGGCACGACTAGCTTCGTTGCGAGTCCTGGGATAATCGAGGCGAGTAGGACCTGTATAAATAGGTAAGCATGATCGCTCTTGCCTTGTACGAGAGGTATAGAAGCTTATCCAAACGACATGCTCGAGATACATACCGTAGCTTTCGGAATCGAAGGCCCAACCAGATCCAATGCTGCTGACAGGATGATCACATACAGGATATTGTTGACGAGTCCTGAACATCATCAGTATTTTGGTTGACCGCGCTGATCGTAAGACCCTTACCAAACAACCAGAAGGCGGCGCATACTCGAAGGTCAGCGCCTCCAAACCTGGTCTTCGTTCTCGACCAGAAGAGCTGCCACGAAGATGAAGGGGCTCCCGGCATTGGGAGCATTGCGGACTTTCATGGGCTTCTCGAGGACATGCTCTTGATCACGTATTCACTCTGCACCAGACGTTGTCTTAACGACACGTGCTCAAGCGTGAGGGATCTGTAGTCTAGATCTTGCGAGCAACGGTCGGACAGCTTTCCAGCCAATGATACGCCACACGGCCATCTTCGGCGGATGACACAGCATGCGGCGGCGCCTTTGACGTGCTCCCGAAACGCACAGATACAGGTTCCGCTTCGGACCCCTGGTACTACATGCGCTAGAGTAGCATCCAGGGCGATCATTTCCAGGCCGATCTTCAACGGTGCTCTCTCTGTCTCTCTTTCATTCTCTCTGCGGAATGGAGATGGATACCGATTCTTTTCTACATCCTCTCGAGGATACATTTCATTTGGTGAAGGCTCACGTTCCGTCTTAACTTCTTGGATGCTCGGATTCGAGATCGACACGAGTGGGAACAGCATCGTTTGGGGCATCATGCGACCGCCATAGCCGAGACACCTCACGCGAACAAAGTGCGCACATCGACCCTGCGAACGGAACACATCCAGCCGCGTACTACAGCATGGATCGCACACCTCTCTTTCGACCGGCGGAGCGGCCTTATGGACATGCTGGCTACCAACAGCAGTTCCCACCGCCTACCACACAACCACCTTTCCAGATCATCCCACACTCAGATCCATTCCAGACGAATAGAGATCCTTTTCTACCGGGATCACACAGTCGTCGAGGCAGCTTTGGTCTCGCAGCAAGAGCATGGCCGCCAGCACAAGGTACGTGGTATACAGTGTTTCGTTACAAAGGCGGTCGAAAAGAGGCATGCGGGAAGCTCTCCGGAATTCAGCACGTCAACGCGCCCACGACAGCCGGCAGCTGAGCAGGAGGAGCATGCACATGCGAGCGCTGTGCTCACGCGCATGCGGGCTCATTCCGGCTTTTCACGCTGCATCCACACAAGGTTCAAGCATCATCAGGTACCGAACCAAGGTACATTGAGTGAGCTGGCGCGCTGCGATGTCATCACCTCGCGTGAAGATCGACGCAGTGCTGCTATACCCGTTGGCGCAGTATATGGTCAGCTTACACCGCTGATATCACATCTTGTGCGATGTCACATGGCGATTGCGACTAGCGGCTCTGTTTGTACAACGTGGCCAGCCATCCCAAAGGTTTTGCCATCCCCGCACTTGCATGAACGCTAGCCGTTTTCGAATGTGGAGCTGGTGCGATCCTGGGAGAGCTTGCCAGAGATTCGAGGAAACCGCTAACAACCTTTTGTTTCTCTAGCTAATGGCTTCACCAACGGTCATCACCACACTCAATCCACCCCTCCACCACAACACGGTCCAACACTGCCTCCACCGCCCCATGCACCCAACGGCTTAGCACCAATGCCGCTACCCTACGACCCCTCGCGAAGGGGATCTGTGGGCGGCGGCTCTGCTGGCAGCCCACCACAACCACCCCAAGGTCTGCACCTCACATCCATCATCTCGAAAACGATCGCTGACACATCAAAAGGACTCCACGAGCCACTACCGCCTCCGCCGCCTTTCCACTCCCGCCAAATGCCTCCTCCCTCACCTCCCCACCTACCTTCGAGCGCGTCATCACTATCCGGTCCTGCTCCCCGTGGGCCACCTACCGCATCACCTTTCAATGGGCTACGCGACCTCGCCTCCTTCTCCGCGTTCCGTCCGGCTGGTGGGATGTCGATATCGTCAATTCTCGGAGGTGGTGATGAGCGCATCCCTCACAGCTCGCCGAACGCAATGACAAACCCCACAGCAACGCCAAAGTCGATGCCACCGCCATCGCCAGGAAGAGCAAGATCATCAAGCATGCGCGAACCAGGGCGACGCGGCTTTAGGGAACCTAGCCCTCCCAGAAACATCTTCCCAGATCAACGGAATCCTGTAGGTCTGATGGGGCAGGATCGCAATATCAATGAATCGCACCGCGCTGGCATGTTTGGCTCGCCTCAGATCCAGCACGGCTTTCGTGCGTTCCAACCGTTACAGCAAGAGCAAGGGCCAGGCATGAACGGCCAAGGTCGTCCAAGCAGTCAGCCGAACGATCAGCCACACCTGCGCGACACGGACAATATGAACAGGCGGGAGCCACCGTACGATGGCCGCTTTTCGACATTTCGACATTTCGGAGAACCGCAACCGCCGCCAAACAGACCTGAGATGGCTGTGCGACACGATGTTGCACTATTTCACAATGGAGACGGGCCAACTTCGCAACCAATCCCTCGCGAAATGTTCCACAGCCCTCAGTCGGAGCGGCAGCGTAGTCACACCGGGCCCATGAACTTTCGACCTGATGGCTTCGGTACACCAATGCGTGAAGATCAAGCCGGGCTATTCCGACCATCGTACCAGCCAGGCGTGGAGGGTCTACGTGAGCCGGTGGAATCACCTAGATTCCAGAGTATACGACGGGGTGAGGTACCTCGTTCATCACCTCTGTTGTCAGAAGCAGCGGCTGCCGAGCGACTACGCCTCAGTCTGATGGACAGGCCTATGGACAGGCCAATGACTCTCGAAGAACATCAACGTATGGAGGCGATGCATCGTGAACAGCAGCAGAATCGGAAGGAGAGTGACGGATCTGTTCATCGTGCGTTGTTGAACATCTCGCCAGAGCTGAGTCGGAGGGGCCGCGACTCACCATTACCTCAAGCAGTGCAGGGCGCGCAGCCCAGACACATTGGACCTGGTGGTGATAACCCAGGCATCAAGATGGAATTTGGGCGAATGTTCTCTGGCCTCGGTAGTGGAGTCGGAACAGCTACGCCAACAGCTGGTCAACCGACGAACGGTATGATGACACCATCTCGGCTAAGCCCATCTCGCCATCTCGAAGGCGGAGACCTGGTGCGGACAGCTGTAGCAGAGATCGAAGGAGACAGGACCGGAAGCAAGTCCAGCGCGCGTGGCGGTAGAAAAGCTGCGCGTCACAGGGGAGATGGGAGCGACCGATTGAACGGCACCGAGACACCGGATCTCCAGCGTGGCGCCAAGAGGTCCAAAACAAGTCATGCTGCGCACCATCACCACCACGTGCACCCCCATCATCATCACCACCACCACCACCATGACCCAATCGACAATGGCCCAAGTCCTTTCAACATGCTTAGCTTCCCTCCGAACCCACCACCACGGGACAGCAGTGTTCCACACCATCATCATCACCACCATACCTCTCATGCTCACCCGGGCCATCATCATCACCATGTGCCTAAAGCTCCACCTGCTCGCAAGCCCACAGTCACCGTTGTCAGTAAGCAGCTTGTCGAGGAAGCTGCAAAAAAGACGCGCAAGCACCTAGGCTCGCAGCTTTATACCTCCGAGCTTTCATTAGCCCTGGCGGCGGAAACTCCACTTGATGCTAAAATCAAGTTCAGCAGCAAGATGAAGCCGATACCACGTTTCGAGGGCAAGGAGAACTGCACGTACACTGTACGCGTGCCGCGATTATACCTAGGAAGTCTGAGTGTTACTGGTGTGAAAGCGGATGCGGAATACTTTCAGGAAATCTGCAGACATCGAAATCTCTGGGGTACCGATGTGTACACGGACGATTCGGATGTTGTTGCGGCAGCTGTCCATTCTGGCTGGATCAAAGGCGACTTTGGCGACTACAACGACGATATACGTACCGTCTGTGCCAACGATTCGGAACAAGATGAGCCGCCGGAAGAGGTCACGACAACACTCGCCACCAAACCTCGACGACCAGTCAAAGTACCACCAGGCCGCGATTCGCATGTCACCATATTGATATTGCCGCCCCTCGAATCATACGCGAGCACCAACCAGCACCACGTTTGGTCCCGCGACTGGAAAGGCATGCACGATGGTATGTCGTTCATGATCCACAGCATCGACTTCGTCGAAGAAAGCGCCACGAACCGTATCACGGAGCGCTCTGCTATGGGCCGTAAGCAGCGGATCGCTGCCGAAGAGGCAAGAAGGAGAGAAGCTGCCGCCGGACTGCTGATGTTCGCTGGCGGAGGTGTGAGCGTGGGCGCTTGAGAAGCTACATGAAGCTTGAATTGATTATTACCGATATTGTTAGCGAGCATACAACTGGTTTGAGAGGGAGTCTGATACTTTGCTGCATTGAGCGATCATTCGTGTTCCAGGGATGCCAGCGTTGCTTTGTGCATATATACCTTAGCGAGAGATATCCTGTACGAATGCAATGATGGGTTTTACGGCTGCTAAATCGACTTTTCGTTATTCTCTCAGCACCGTGACGAGACAGTTGGGTAGGGAGCCAGCAAAGCAGATTCAGGATGATGTGCGAGCCGCTTTGCAGGCATGCTTCGTTTTGCAGGCCGTCACCTTCTCCCTTCTAGGCGAGGAGCACTATCCGGTATTGCTGTTGGGCGAGACCATGTAGGCGCTAGCTCATGTTCAGGTTGCACAGCATGCTTTAGCACGGCTTGCAAAGTGTTTGCAGGCTGCTTTGCAGGCTTGCTTTGCAGGCTCTCTACCTTCCAGATTCAGCTGTGATCTGATCTGATCCGATCCCTCCCATTGGTTGGTCGTCAGCGGACGCTAGCTCATGTTCAAGTTCAAAGGGAAGGAGCGACCGAACGCGACTTTCCAATTGCACTCTTGAAGCTCCGCAAATCGAGCTTCAACTTCAACGACAAATCCATCTGGCCTGCCATTGACAACACCAACCCATCCCATTGACATCCTCCAACCATCTCACGATGTCCCTTTTCCTCCACCGCCCTTTAACACTCCGCCCCTCCCCCTGCCGCGCCCTCAGCACCACCCTCTCTCGCCCCTCCTCCCTCCAACTCGAGAAAAACGACCCCGAAGCACTCGCGGACACCGTGCCCCCCTACCCCTACGGCCCAGCTCAATGGTACAAACAATCCGACCGCGGCCTCTACGGCGGCCAACGCATCCAATTCGGCAACAACATCGGCCCTAAATTCCAGACCAAAACGCGCCGGACCTGGTATCCGAACGTATTCCGCAAGCGACTTTTCTCGCGTGCGCTGGACCGGTACGTGCAGATTAAGGTTACGACGAGGGTGATGAGGACGATTGATAAATTGGGCGGGTTGGATGAGTATTTGCTTGGGGAGAAGGAGGCGAGGGTTAGGGAGTTGGGGGTTAGTGGGTGGTGGTTAAGATGGGCTATTATGCAGACGCCAGAGGTGAGGAGAAGGTTTGTGGAGGAGAGGCGGTTGCTTGGGATGCCGGCGGAGGGGATTGAGGCGGTGATTGAGGAGCCGGAGGCGACGGCGGAAGGGGAGGCGCAGGTTGAGGCTAAGGGGCAGGATGTGGTTGGTGAAGAAGCAGTGCAACAACGACGACTGAAGTTCCGCGTGGGACCTCGAGCACATCTCTATTACGCGCCTGATGGTTGGCACAGAGCGAGCCCGAATAAGGAGCTGGCGTATAAACGTCACGTCCGCCTGCACGACCCGAAGTACAAGGACTTTCATCAGAACCAGACTGCGATTGCGCTCGCGGCTTTTGACCAGATGACCAAGAGCCAGAGCTTGAAATCGAAAGAGATTGTCTCGCTGCGACAGCGTTTACGGACCGAAGTCGACAAGAGTGCGGAGAAGATCGTGGAAGCGGCGTGGGAGGCACGTTGTGCTAAGGTGGCGAAGAAGAGGCGGCTGGTGCGGGAGGCGGTGAGGGTGAAGACGCGGTCGGCGACGAGAGCGGAGCTGAGGGCTAGTCGGAGGAGGGAGAGGAAGGATGGACAGCCGGAGGGCTTGGTGAAAGATACCTTTGGGGCGTAGGACTGCTCGTGTAGTTTTGTATACAGCGGTACTTCATTTTCCACAGCCGCCAGCCCTGTCAAGGTCGCACACCGTGCCGATCTCCAGAATCGCACCATGGACGGTCCCACTTCAGCTGCAGCTCATTCCACATCATCGGCGATCCTGCGTGTGAGAACGCTGGAGGAAAACAGTACCTCCTCCGCGCCAGCGAGCCGATCTCCAAAATCTTACCCGGGATGCCGCCACTTCAGTCACTGGTCTTTCCATACCACCCTTACCTATACCTGTGAGAACGCTAGAAAAATTCAGTTTCTGCTTCGACCTGGCGAGCGGATCTCCAGAATTTCACTACGAAAGCTGCCACTGCAGTCGCTGCTCTCGCCACATTAGCATAATTTCTGGCCGCGAGAACGCTGGAATTTCTTGACTTCTGCTTCGAACCGGCGAGGCGATCTCCAGATCCGCATCATGGATGCTGCTCCTGCAGTGGCTGCTCTTGCCAGTTTAGCATGAGACTTACCTGTAAGATGGCTGGAAGAAGTTAAAGTCGTCTGCTCCTGCTCCTGCGAGCAGATCTCCAGATCCGCACCATGGGTGCTGCCACTGCAGTCACTGCTCCATCCACGTCACTGTGAGGCTTGCAGTGAGAACTTCGGAAGAATTCAATTTCTCCTCCCGTGCGGTCGTTCCAATCTCCAGAGTCACACCGTGGATTCTGCCACTGTAGCCACCGCTCTATGGATACCACTATGAGACCTACCTATGAGAAGGCTGAAGGAATTCTATCTAGGCCCCGTTCCGGCAAGTCCTTCTCCAGAATCGCACTATGGATGCTGCCACTGCAGTCACTGCAGTAGCCATCTTACCATGAGACCTACCTGTGAGACAAGTGCCAGGACATTTTACTTCTCCGGGATCGAGTCGTCGATATTGCGTCTACAGTCACTAATCTGCCTATTTCACAAAATTGCTAGGCACGAGAACGAGGCTGGAGCGGTTTGCTGGCCGTTGCAATCTATTGCTTCCGATGACTCGACACTGTTTGTCCGAGAATCATTCGGGTCAGGTATGACTTGTCGAGGCTTTTATGGCTATAAGACAGCCCCTGGAGTCCTTGATTGGACCTGTTCATAACCTCAACCTCTGAATAATTCTTACTTTGATTAGTTCTACCATGGCTCCTACTACCAACCCAAGAAGCTCTTCGTCCGCCCTAACTGGCCGACAACCAACACCATCACAACCGAGTGATCTGCAACCGAGTGGTCCGCAGCCAACTGTCTTGCAGCCTACTGCCATAGGGCCAACCAATCCGCCGACGGATAAGGTTGAAGGCCTGCTCGGCTTTCCCGAGGAGCTGTTGGCAGCGATTGTGGTACAAGTCCGAGGTCTACAGCAGCCATTACCCATAGACGCAAGACCTCCTCCGATGTGGCACATTGACGGACGCGCCATGGTTTACCACTCATGCCCAGGCAGTGCCGAATTGGCTGCACTGCGTCGAACCTGCTATTTACTCCATCGTCTCACGTACAAGCCTCTCTACGGGAGGACCTTTAATATCATGGTCACCAACAGTCTGACACCTCAAGCTGTCTCGAACGTACCACTCCGTCCTAGCGTCGACTTCCTGCATCAGGTTCGGCGTCTTCATATCGAGTTGCGGCTGACGAAGGAAACCCCGAACTCTCCTCACGGGCCACCCCGATGGGCGAACGCTCAACCAAGCGTGGCTGCAGAACTCTCGACGCTACAAAGGATTATTGATGCCTTGAGACAGAGCCCACGCCTCGAGGCGATTGGTTTCCACTTCTATTCGGGCGATCTAGATCGCTCAAAAGTAGCTAACCTCAGATCTAGAGTGGACGATGTCCGTCGCAGAAGCACCAGAGAAGCTGGGCTTGTTGGTAAGAACCACAAGGACCGTGAGTTGGACTACATGCAGATGGTCTGCGACCTGCTCAAGAAGATGCTTTCCGAAGAGGCTGAGGGGAGTGAAGTCAAGTTCTATCGACTGTTCGCCGAACGGTGAATAGTTGATCGAAGTCGACGACGGTCGACCTGAGCTTGGCGACTGCCGTGAATGTTCCACACACTAGGTAGCAGGTTTTGATGTCTCACATAGGTAGCTACTTTTGGCGTTTCACACACGGGCGGCAGTAAGTAGGTATCATTTGCAACACCATGCTGGTGTCATTCTGTGCATTTCATTGCTTCACCTCGTTCCCTTCTCCTCATCATCCCCTCGAAGGCTGTCTGCTACCCACTTGTTGCCCCATTGTCATTTCGTTCGAGCGCACACACCACGACATACGAATACTGCCATATCTGTCGCTTCAATGGCGGCGGCTGTTACGGAAGTCGTACCTGCTACCACAGCGCCAGCAAGCGTGCAGCCACAATCAGACGACGACCACAAGGCACCGACCCTTCTTACCCTGCCTGCCGAGATCAGACTACTGGTGTACGAATACGTCGAACTCCTGGGCCACAACGGACAGAAAAGCCACGGGTGGGATGCATGGTGCATTGACGACCGCACTCGAGTCACCCGTGCGAACCATGGTCGTGTAGGGCTCGCTGATTTGCGGCGTACGTGTCGTCAACCCATCGGGGAGGAAGTACACGCTCTGTTATACGACAATCACGACGCCTTCTTTGTCGAAATATCGAGCACCCTCCGTCCCGGAACAGAAAAAGAAAACGGGCGAGGGGATCAGATTCAAGGGCATCCAGAAAAGCTTCGAGGGCTACCGACCTTCCCTGCGCTCGACTTCCTCCGCCACGTGCAGCGTGTTCGAATCGACCTTCATCTCTCCGATATCCAGCCATCAAGCGTTGCTACAGAGCTGCGCACACTGGAACGCATTATTCACGCTCTAAGGAAGACTCCCGAGCTTCGTGCGTTCTCCTTTGATCCTCACCCACGGTACACCGACCATGAATCAGAAGTTGGGCTCCTGGAGATCATGTATGCCCTGCGTCGGAAGTCTGTCAGAGAAGGGGTGAAGGCTGGCAAGGATATGGCTCAGCGCGAGCTTGACTTCGCTCAGATGGTGCTTGAGATGCTCGGGAATATACTCGAGCAGCACTGTGGTGGTGACGACCACAAATTCTACCGGTTGTTTGTTAACGGGCCGCGGATGTCACCGGCGTTTGCTCCAGAGCTTCCGCCAGACTATGTCGACTTCAGCTTTATGGACGTTGACGAGGACGTATTCGGTTTCGATCAGTTCGCATAAGTAGCCGCACCGCCATAGTGGTCAGCGCTCGGTACGTCCAGAGAGAACCTCACAGACTTCTGCAGAGCCGCTGACACAATACTCGTTGCAGAGGCCGGTGGGCGAAACCTCGCACAAGTTGACGTTGGCATAGGAGGCGGAGTCTTGGCGATCACATGTCAATGTTAACACCACTTACAAGCCCTTCGCGCCAGTGACACGCAGCCCACTTCCTCGGCCACCACGTTCGACTGAAATCTCTTCATTCAGCCACCATCCACCAATACTCCCGTGATGGCTCACTAAACATCGAGACTGGACGCTCAGCGTTCATGGATATCTCGACCACGATGGCGACTCACACGGCACCCGCAGATGCCACAGAGCTGGTGAACCTCAACACACAACCGATCCAGAGCTCCGCCTTCCTTCGCCTTCCCGCTGAGCTACGATTCATTATCTGCGAACAAGCCGAGCTCCTGCAGTCCCAAGGAAAGATGTGGTGTGACTGGGGAGCATGGTCCGTCAACGAATGCACTGAGGTTACTCGTGCGCAACACCACGGAATTGGAGTTGGAGCGTTGAGCCAGTCGTGTGGCTTGGTGTACAAAGAGACATTCGATGTGCTCTACGACAACAGCACCATGTTCATCATCACGATTTCGACTTCTCTCCGTCGACTCGACAAGCTCAAGGGTGGGATGCCCACATACGCCAACATCGATTTTCTTCGCCACGTGAAGCATGCTCGAGTGGACTTCAGACTTTACTACCACGACCTTCACTACCATGATCTTTGCGACGTTGAGTCTGCGGCTCCACCAAGCGCTGCTGCTGAACTGCGGACACTGGAGTCTATCATTTCCACTCTCAGGGAGAATGCGAGCCTTCACACGTTCTCCTTTGACCCAAATGCAGGTAGCCTCGACGCTCCTTCGAGCCGCTTCAAAAGGGTTGTGTGCGAATTGCGACGGCAGCACACTCGTGATGGCGTAAAGGCGGGTAAAGGCATGAAGGACCGGGAGCTCGACTTCGCTAAGGCCTACGTCGATATGCTCAAGGACCTGCTTTACAATCATCATGGCGGGGACGAGCTCAAATTTTACAGATCTTTCGGACCGTCACCACCAAGGTTCGAGTCTTCGATGTACAGCTTCGAGTCTTTGACGCACTACTTCCGATAGAGGAGTGTTAGTGGACATAGAGTAGCTAGAACGGTTATATGGCACGTATGGCGAGATTGGGGAGAAGCGCGAGACGATTGAAGGACTCACAGAATAGATGGTAATACGCAGGGATGAGTGATGTATGCTGGGTAAGGGAAAGTCATCCTCGAAACTCGGATCCTGGGTTCGTCTTGGCTGATCTGATTTTGCTCGAATGGACTGAGTCAATGTTATGGTGACGCAGGACTAGAAACTTCGACGTCTCAACCATCCTTTTCCACCTTCTTTGCTACATCCAAAACCCAGAAAATGGTCTCCTCCTCAAATGAGAGATTAGGACAATGGTCGGCCTTTATGCTCGTCACATCCACTTTCTTGCCACTCACTTGCTCAATCATATCAATCCCAGCTCTCTGTACCCCGGGAGGGACGCAGAGATCATCTTCGCAGAACAAGTAAGACACAGGTATATCCTTGTACCCCTGATGTGTCAACTGGCTGCCGAACGAAGCCCCGGAGTGCTTCGCAAACCCTCTGACTACTGCTTCGCCTTGCTCAGGAGGCAGTTTCTGTGCAACGAATCTGGCAGTGGCTGCCGGGTCTGACTGTAGCACCCACCCGTTCTCCTGGTAGAAGTATCAGCGCGGTGCAATATGTTCGCGGTCATGGTTGATGCTCACATTAACGCTAACCGGCATATCGCCCTCTTCTCGTGTCCCATGCAGCACATCCTGAGCAGACTTTCCAATGGCAGGTATGACAGCAGTTATATAAGCCAGCCGAACGATTCCTCCCTCCTTGCCCTGCGCCTTCCTCTCCTCCTTGCTGAGTCCCTTCGTGGATTGGGAAATCGGGCCGCCACCATACGAGTGTCCGAAAAGGATCACGTCCTTGCCTTGTTCGGCAAGCTTCTCGACCTCCTGAGCGACAACGTTTGCATCGTCATACATAGTCGGTCCTGGGCCTTCTCGACCTTCGCGGCTGCGTGGTCCAATAGACGGCGGGTGGATACCCTTGATCTCGTAGCCTACCTTGGTGACGGCGGCGAAGATTGGCTGGTAGCCTGATACGAGAACGAAGGAGCCTGGGAAGAAGAGGATTGATGGTTTCGACATGGTCATCTATGCTGATGTGTTGTTTCTTGATGCTTCTCGATCCTCGCCCGGAGGGCTGTTACTTATAAGCCATTGTTTTCGGTTAGCAGATTTTGTTTCCAGTCTGCTTATCAGCACCCACCGTCTCGCAGCACGAAACATGCCCTTACATTCACTAAAAGTCGTGCCCTACATCGTGCCTATGTAGCGCGTGAGGTTAAAGTCAAAAGTGGGAAAGTGAAGCGTGAGATGACCAATCCTGCCAAGACCGAGTCACGTGCAGACCGCTGAAGATGCAGGCCTCATCGCTGTGCGTATCGAGCTCTCGTACCTGGTAAGATTGCGGAGGTCTTGAAGGTGGTGAAGCATCCATATTGACCAGTAGAAGCTTCCCAAGACGCCTAGAGAGGTTGTGGTGCGAGGCGAGCCCGGCGAAGGTACGTGCTGTGCCATGAGCCCCTTCAAAACGTCAACCTGCTCACTCATACCGGAGACGTAGGAAAGTGGGATCAATAAGACGCGGAGGACGGAGTTGCTATCATTAGTCATGCGAACAGCTCATGCCACAGACATACCCTGCCACCAAGCTAGTATGCCGAACACGAACACAATCACCATCGCATCCGCCATGATCGTCTGTACTATCCCGAGGTATCTCCCAGCAGTCCTCACATATCCCGCATATGGCTCAGGAACGAACCCGCTGTTCGCAATCTTCGCTAGTATCCCATTTCCTTGCAACTGCCCCTTCTCGAAGAAGTATCTTGAACTCTGCAGTACGAGCTCTGCAGTGCAGAAGATGAAGAAGAGTCGCCCGCCCAGTCCGTAGCCAGCTTCTTCCGTGTAGACCGACTGACTGCGCCCGAGCTTGGTGCCGTTGAACGTAGATGTGAGCGCGATGTAGCCGGCCAGCATGAGTGCGAAGATAGCGTGCACAATCCTCCACATGTATGCTGATCCTGTTGCTGGTGGTGCGTCTTCCTTCGTCACTTGACCTCCGCCGCCCATCCCCTTCATCAACATCTTCATGGGGAGTGGGAGATCTGGCGGAGGCGCATTTGGGTCTTGTGGATTGCCGCCCATGAGTGATGAGAGCTGCTGCATCATGCGCACCATCGGGTCGTCTTCAGAAGCGCCATCTGCACCTTGTTGCTGCTGCTGCATCTGGAACATGGCTGCCGCAAGTGGGTTCTCGTTCGCGTTGGCATTCTGTCTGCTTGGGGTGCCGTAGCCTGAAGCGTTCTGGCTGATGTCGACTTCTTCTGGATCGTCGACGACGGTCGCTGCCTGCGGTGGTGCCGCTGGTCCTCCAAGTACTTCGTCCGGTGGTGCGATGCCGCCGTTGAGAGCTTTGATTCGTGCTAGTCTGTCTTCACCTTGTTCTTCCATCTTCTTCTGTCGCTTCTCGCGGCGGAGTCGAGCTTGGCGTTGGTTGGGAGTCTCTCCTGACGGTCCATCGCTGGACGTGGAAGTGGCGACGTCGGCCATCTTGTTCGTGGTTGTTGTGAGGTATAGTGTTGTTCCGATGCAGCGGCCAACTTTCACATGAACCTGGGACTTTATGGAAATGACGTCTACTGCCAAGGCTCCTCACCAAATGAGTCGAGTGCCAACGACGGTATCAACGTTGATCTGAAGGTAAGCCAACATGACTCCATGAACGGGATATAAACATTCTGGAAGCAGCCTGAGATCAGCCATATACGAGCATCCAGTCACTTCCAGAACAGTATCAGATCATGGCTAGACACAAGGGACCACGAAAGCCTTCAGCTCCGAGGAAGCCACCTTTGACGCATTTCCTGTGTCTCCCACTGGTCACTTCTGGATCAAAGCCACAATTGGAGGCGGCGCTTCAGACGTTCAAGGACGATGTCTGCTCCTCAGATCTGGATGTCGAAAATGCAGGACGGGAAGACCAAGAGTCTGTGCCACCAGCAGTCCACCCCAAGGCTATCAGACCTGTCGGAGCTTTGCACTGTACCCTTGGTGTCATGAGTCTGGATAGAAACAAGCTCGCCGAAGCTATTGAGTATCTGCAGAACCTTGACATAAGCACTTTACTTAGTGAAGCCATGAGCAAACCTGCTACCTTAGAGGAGGAGCCAGCAGCAGCTGCCAATGCGTCAGGATTATCATCGACGTTAGAAAGGCCCATCTCTCCTCCGAAGATTGAACGGTCAACAAAGCCTCTTGAGGTTCGTCTGAAAGGGCTCAAATCCATGCACGACCCCGAGAAGACCTCGATCCTCTACAGTGCTCCGAGTGATGACACTGGAAGACTGCTGCCTTTCTGCTTACGCGTACAGCAGCTCTTTAAGGAGAAAGACTTCCTCGTCGAGGCAGACAGAGAGCTTAAGCTGCATGCTACCATCGTCAATACGATCTATGCGAAGGGACGAAAGAGACCCTCTAAGGAGCCGCAAGGCGGAAGCTCGGCGGCTGGAGCAGGTCAGCATGACGGTCAGGCTCAAGGGCATGGCTCACATGCCAATGCTTCTCTGAAGATCGATGCCACTGCTATCTTAGAGAAGTACATGAACTTCGTCTGGGCGGAGCATGTTGTCCTTGATCGAGTGGCAATTTGTGAGATGGGAGCGAAGAAAATGGACAGTAGTGGCAACGTCGTTGATGAAGCCTATACAGAAGTAGCCAGCATATCACTACTAAGTTGATACACACAGACCCAAATCTCTCCCGTTGGCAATCGGCCTTCCCTCAGGTTCCTACTTCTCATGTTTCCATCTGGTGTTGCTTGGCGCCTACCTCGTCTGGCCGTCATTCACATCAGAAGTCCTCATGCAGGTTCAGCCAGCCTCGGAGTGTAGACCTGCCTCTGCCCACGCACCTTCGTGCTCTGTTCGGTCTCATCGATATCGCAGCTTGCCAAGCGTCCCTATCGTACAGTAAATATGTCGCTACCTCCAATATCGTCCAGAGACATCCCACCATCTATACCAATACACACATCTCCAACTTGAGATCTTCCTTCATGGTCGCTAGCAGGACATGTCTCGTGGCCTACTCCACCAAGCTCCAAAGCCCTACTGCTCCAGCCGCGAACATGACCACGCTCCTGGCCTGATTGAGACGGTTCCAGGTCCCCAGAAACTCCACCGTGTTCCTCCTCTCCGCATCCCGATCCGGCGGCATATCCTCAAAAGGCTCCAACTTTTCCTCATCACCCCCTAGCCTCGCAATCTTATGATCAAGAGGAACCATCAGACCCCCCGTAAGTGGGAAAATGGTCGCAACCAGCGCAGCAACCGCCGCCCACTTGTGTCCAGCGTTCGAGAGACGGCTTGAGTAGGAGTGGTAGGCCAGGTACCCGCTCGCGACGATCGCGACCAGCTCGGCCGGCACCTGCGACGCGAACGCAGTCTTCGACATTAGAACGAACTGCTGGGCTGCGGCTCTGTAGCCATCGAAAGATTGTGAGCTCGAATTTGAAGATTGCTTGTTCGCGTCGATGGAGAGTTGTTTAGATTCGTTGGGCTGAGGTGTAAGGCGTCCACTTTCGACTTGGCTGCTTCGCGAGGGAGTTTTCTGTGCGGCAGAGATGAGAGCTGGGATGAATTGGGTGGATGTAGAAGCCATGCCACCGGCAATGAAGAGTGTTGTGCCAACGACGCCGAGTTTGGTGGCGAGGATCGCTGGGCTGTCGCGGAGAGGAACGGCCATGACGGGCGAGTTGGTGATAGGACAAAGGGTTGGATTGTGTATAGAAAAAATGTCGAGTAAGACGAGACGGAAGTCTTGACTATATACTCAGGGGTGCGTGAGGTCAGCGCCCCTCGAGCGCAAATCATCACGAGCCTCGGTCGGTCACACATATATTCCAAGGACGATCGAAATTCTTACGACATGGTGAGCGCCTTATGCATCTCGAACGTAACATGTGATGCAGACTGCCGTATGTCCTGTTGACACAGAAGGGTTCTCGTGACACAGTCATCATGCAGTCATTCCGAAGCTCTTCTTCTCATATACAGACAACGATCATTTCTAGGGAACTATAGATGAGCAGATCACCCAATCATCCTTCATCAAACGCTCTAGGGGGTATCATCAACATCAGAAATCCAACACCCATCAAATGCAACTACCCGGAATACGCCAGCCCATCAAATCATGCCTCGTTCACGCATCTCCGTTCTCATCCTCCAGCTTATGCTTGACAGGCGACGCAGGGGACACTGGCGCCAACGTCCATCTCCATTGCCGATGCTTTTTCTGTCGCCCAGCCACAGGCGTTGCAGGACAAGTGTCGCTGTCGTCGTCTGACGAGTCGCGCTTTGCTCCAACCCGGCGTGCTTGTTTCAACATTTGTCCCTCCGAGACGCTGTTTCCTTGCTCGTCACTCGAAACGACACTCTCTTCATCATCTCGCTCCGGGACCGTCGTTCCAGCAGCGGAGGTTTCCGACAAGATCGAGTCAATATCGGAGTGCCTCATTGTGTATTCCGTCGTTTCGATGTCTTCGGTCAACGGGGCACGGAACATCACCCTCTTCGCGTCAGGGAACATTGGTCGAGTCTGCGAGAATGAAGTGCGACGTCGTTTTATGCGAGGTACCGGTCCGTTCGTCAAGATCGATTTGATGTTAATAGACAGCTCGTACGGCGCTTCAAGAGGCGCAGACTCGACTTTGGTACCCAAAGACGTAGGCACGACGGTGAAGGGCTTGCTAGTGATCGTGTCCGGTTCGTCAATAGCTTCGGGTCGCACAGTCGTCGAAATCTGTTCTGCTATCGATTGCACGCTTGTCGACAGCGGTGGCAGCTTTGACTTTGCCGGAAGGATGACATTCTTCTTTTGATATTCATGTGTATTGCGAAATGTATTCCGACTGGTTGGCGAAGTTGCTGATAATGTCTCAAGCCGTAGACTTGTTGCGTTCTTTCCGAAGATGGGAGCAGCATTCGCAGTGTTGAGAGATAACTTTGGTCGTTTCGAAGCTGGAGGTCCCGGTGGTAGTAGCGTAGGTATTGAGGGTTGCCCGTATGTCAAGGGCGACGAAGGAAGAACCGCAAGCGCCATCGAGGCTGAAGGCGCATAGAAGTTGGGTAAAGCAGGTGGTTGTGGCATGAGAGCCAACATGTTCTCCAGTGCAACGTCAGATTCGCGCAACGCTAAGATATGCGTGCCTCCCAAACGTCGTACGGCCGCTGATTGCGCCAGACAAGGTAGATTTGTAAATTGACAACCTCGTTGTAGATCCGAAGGAGACCCGCTGCCGTATTTGAAGAGTCTCGAAGCAGTAATCGAGCTGTCTGTTCTGGGGAATGATGCAGGAGTGGTGGGTCAGCAGGTCCGGTGGAACGTCAGGCTTTAATTCGACTTGAAAGATGACACGAGTCCGTTGTACTGTCGTCCCTGCACACGCGATGCGAAGAGACCTGCTCTATAACGCGGCGGCGCAGACCTCTGTAATATGGCTGTCGTCGTAAGATATGGCTGAGCAGGGAAAGCTGGCAAAAGCTTCCTATAGCCCACTATTACCCAAGTGATCGCCATTCTTCCTCCCGAGGCCCGGCGAGGCCCTACACGCGCATACGGAATTAGACGAAGGGAGAGATGTTGGCCCTGGGACTGTCATGCGGGCGAAACCGAAGCGCCTGCCCCGCGTCCTAAAGGCTCCAATCACCAGAAAGGTTATGACGGTCCCGGGAGGCAAAAGCTATTAACAGATCCTGTCTCGGTGATCTAGCCGAATATATCTAGCAAGATCTGGCAGCAGGCGGCAGCAGGGAAGGTGAAGCCGGGATCTGTGTCTGCGGGAGGATGTTGCAATCTGCACCGTTGGATCCACCAGTTGACTCCAGCTCGCTGGGATGCTCGTTCATTGGACCAGAATTGGCACTCTTTGTTCTGCGGAGTCCTCCAGTGTTCCAGAGCATCTACTCCATAGAAGACCTTCAGAACTCGCCCATGTTCGACTCAGCATCTGCATTGCATTCCGGCCTGGTAAGATTTCGGCCCAAGAAGATCGGGAATGAGAGCCGCGATTGTCGAATCATGGCGGCGGTGGCCAACGACTGCGCACGCGTTGTGACGACTTCTGCTTGGGGCTGCAGAGCATCTCGCACGTTGTGCGGTTGTAGGCTGGAACAGCTTCCGCATGCACGTGGCTGCAGCGGTTAAGCATGAATTGCTCGGCCTCGGGCCTTTCTACTGCCGTACTCTTGCGTGCTTGATAATAACATAGCTCCTCTGGCGTTATTTCGAGGATGGCAGAACAATTGATAGTCCAGCAGCTGCGCGATGAGGATGTTCCCAATCCGCTGGATGCCGATAATGCTTGGCAGTCATATCAATGCTGGCCGCCGGACCGCCGCAGTCGTCGGTGGCGACTTCGTACAGCTGAGAGGTCGGAGGAGGATGATGATGATGGAAACAAGCCGAAAGTTGCACTTGCCGTGAGTCTGACTAAGGGCATTGTAAGATTCAATGGCTAGCCTGTAGTATCTGGGTGCATCATTGCTCGCTAAGCTAAGGTGGGTTTCAGTCGGCTCAGGTAACTTGTTGCTCAGCAGTGAATAGACTCGAGAAGGTAGCACAGGTAACGATTTTGCTGGGAATAAGCTTGCCCACAAGGAAAAGGACGGAGGAACCTTCAACCAGGAACTTCCGACTAGGAACTTTCGACCAGGTGAGAGACTGGTGAGGTGCAACCAGCACTTACCTGACCACTTCCGTCTCGAGACGCCCGGGGCATCTGCTGATATGAGTGTCGAATCATTGCGTCTTAATATGAGGCGATGGAGGTGACACTCGCAAATTAAGCGACGAAATTTATTGGGGCTGCCTACGTCGTTCTCGTTCACGAGCGGCAGGATACCTACTTCCACACTTGCAGCTTTCCTTCATTTTCGGGCCCGAGGGGAAGGAATGATACATGTACTCAGGCGATCTCGACTTCTTCTTCGATAATGCACGCGTATGGAAGCTGCGACGTCAGTACCACTCGAGATCGGATTGAAGCGATGCGACAACAATGCTCCTCCAATAGGCGACCGCTTGAAGTCTCTCATGCGGCTGTCCTTTGAACGAAAACGACAATCTTAGACCGCTCTGAAAGCTACGTTGTCGATGAAAACAGAACGAGATAGCCGTTCAAACCCTTCTATCATCGACAAAGATATATAAGGATGGGCGCCACAGCTCGAGAGAACTCTGGCAACCATCTTCACTGCCACTGCACCACTCTCACAACGTGCGCTCGACCATCATCCTTCTCTCCCCTTACTGGCAGCATGTCCACTTGCAGCGCCCACGGAGAAGACGCCTTACGCAGCCTACGCGCCTTACGTGAAGGGTTTTCAGAATGCGACCATTCATTCATCTATCGGCGGCCATGCTATTTGCATTGCGGGCACGATAGATATCACAGCGTCCGCCGACAATATCGACATCAAGCTCGAGGAGCCAAACCGATCTCACCGAGCTCGTGTCTGAGTGGCTTCAGGTAAACTCCACGTTTGAGGAACGCATCTTCGGTGGCCCAAAGCAAGTCAGCGGCACCTTCGGGATATACTCGGAACTGTGCTTTCCAGTCTCCAGTGGCTCGACCGACGATTCGATTGTACAGTTCCTGATTCATGGAGGTGGATTCGATCATCTTTACTGGGACAATGCGCCGGGCTATTCTTACGTCGACTACGCTGCGGAGCAAGGCTACTCAACCTTCAACTATGATCGTCTCGGGACTGGACTCTCTGACCACCCCGATCCCATCCAGGTAACGCAGACTCCACTTCACATCGCAATAGCACACGAGCTCATCCAGCTTCTACGAAATGGGGGTTTGGCGGATCGGGCCTTCAAGCAGATTGCTGGTGTAGGCCATTCCTACGGAACGGCGCAGATACTTGGCATCACCATTGTGGCACCCAAGGATTTCGATGCAATTGTCTTGACGGGAACTTCAGCAGACCAAAGCGGTATGCTTGCCAACCATGTCGGTCAAGTCCAAACCATTGCTGCGCTGAACGAGCCCCTCCGCTTTTCAAACCTATCATATGGCTATGCTCTTCCTGGGGCGATCGAAGGACTGCAGTATGCCTTCTTCCGGGCACCTGCCTTTGACCCTCAGCTACTAAACCTTGCCGAGTCAATCAAACAACCACAAGGTCCCGGCGAGGTAATTGGCGGTTTCGAGATCAAACCGTCGGAGAAGTTCACTGGTCCCCTGTACGTGATCAATGGCGAGAACGACCTGCGGGTCTGTTTCGGTGATTGCCTGAAGCCATCCAACAAAGTTGCTGCAGTCAAGGATCTGCTCTTCCCCTCTGCGAGTAATGGCTCTGACTGGTATCTTGTACCCGGGACTGGACATGGTATAAACTTCCATTACACAGCCAACGATGCGTATGAGCATATCCAAGCTTTTCTCAAGGCGAATGGATTCTGAGCACTGGTCGCGTCAACGTCAGCAGAGAGACTCGGTGATGGCCGTGAGTGGAGACAATGTGGTACTGTCACAGTGGGGGATTGTTAGTAGTCAGCAGCGCGTACTGGCTTACATAGACATAATAGAGCATTGAGGCTTTCGTAGCAACTTCGATGAGATGGTGGTGTCTATTCATGGTCAATGTTGCACTATAGAATGCTCCAACTCTTGCTAGAAGACACATCCACAAGGGGTCGAAAACAGAAGCCTACTGTAGGAGAGTGGAAGCACGAGAAATCAGCTGTATACATGCAAGAGATATATATCGTCTCGGCAATTCGGAAACGTTCCGAATGAGGAAGTCGCTCACATCACGCCTGCCTTCGCATATCGAAATCAGCAGTTCCTCCGTACGAACAACGGCGTGATCGCGAGTCACCCAAACAGTCACTCCACCTCGGTCTGAACCTGTGAAGACGCCGGGAAGGACAATCATGAAGACAAGATGGAGCTTAGAAAGGTGCCAGCGCGGAAGGATGGGAGGGTGATAGTTCACTTCGTACGTCTTGTCACGTCTCTTGGTACAGACAGGATCTGACGATACTCTTAGGACTACGACTGCTTCTACGCCGCCGTCTTCGAAGCGAAAACACCATCTCTCAAGAGCCTACCATTCGCCGTACAGCAGAAACAAATTATTGTAACATGCAACTACGAGGCTCGCCGGCGAGGGTTGCACAAGCTGCAGCTCATCAGGGACGCCAGACGCATATGTCCAGATGTAATTATAGAGTTGGGCGAGGATATCAGTCGGTTCCGCGACGCCAGCAAAGAGCTGTACAACTTTATCAAGGACTACTCTTGGAGTGGCCAGGTGGAGAGGCTTGGGTTTGACGAGGTAATAACATCGCATATGCATTCAGAAGGTATGCTAAGAAGGGTATAGGTCTGGATGGACGTCACGGATATGGTTGAATACAACATTGGCATTATCAATCGGAACAATCTGGAACACTCTTTCTTCCAGATGGTAAAGGATGATCCCACCATTGGCTTCGAGTTTGATGCTACAGCCATCGCTGGCCATGCGTGTCCCAAGGACTTCGCGCAAGGGCCTGGCCCTGGCAACGCTGAAGATGAGCTCTCTCTACAACTACGCCTGGGCAGCCATGTGGCACTCTACATGCGTCATCAGCTCGAGCAACAAAAAGGTTATACCTCAACGGTCGGTATCGCCACGAACAAAGTACTAGCAAAGCTCGTAGGCAACATGAACAAGCCAAAAGGCCAGACTGTACTCATGCCCAGCAACTATGCCGAAGGACTGGAGAGCAGTGTCATGTCCTTCATGGATGCCCACGAGATCGGCAAAGTCCCCGGCATCGGCTTCAAGCTCGCTCAACGGCTTCGAGAATTCATCCTGCAGCGGGAAACTAAGTACGACTGGACAGACGCAGGTACCAAAGAACCTGTCACAGTTGCGCAGGTCCGTCAACACCCCGACGTCAACTACGAGATGCTAGAGAAATTGCTTGCCGGTCCAGGCTCCGCGCACGGGATCGGATACAAGATATGGTCCCTCCTGCATGGCGTTGATGACTCCGAGGTTAGCCAAGCTCGTGCTGTACCGCGACAGATCAGCATTGAGGACAGCTATGTCCGTCTGGACACCTTGCCGGAGCTTTTGAAGGAGCTGAATGCGTTGGCGCGGAGCCTGATCAACCGCATGCGAATCGATCTTTTGTCGAATGATGAAGACTTCGAGGAGAGCAAGGACGAATCGGACAACGACACCGTGAAGCCACGAACGTCACTGGTGGGCATGAAGTGGCTCGCACACCCAAGGACACTTCGTCTCACCACCAGACCTAGACAGCCATTGCAGCCGGACGGAAGCAGACCACGGACGATGAAACGGATCTCGCACTCCTGCCCGCTGCCAAACTTTGTCTTCCTGCTGAGCGAGAGCGTAGAGATCCTAGCTGAAAAGCTAGTTCGTGACTCTCTGGTCACCATGTTTCGCAAACTTCATCCTGAAAAGTCATGGTGGAACTTGAGCTTGGTTAATCTCGCCGTGACGAACATGGCGGAAACGGCAAGTGATAGCAAGTCTGCGATCGGACGAGATATCGGAAATATGTTTAAGCGGCAGGAGAACGTGTTGAAGGATTTCAGGGTCGTGGAGGAAGAGACTGAGACTACGATCACCCCAGAACCCAGCAGTGGTGAAGATGTTACGGCAGAGAACGCGGTGGAGCTCGTGGCGATAGAAGCAGATGAAGATGAAGATGGGTGGGTCGACGAAGATGGCATGGACGCTGCTACGGACTACTGCCACATCTGCGATTCTGCCATTCCCTCTTTTGCGATGGTAGCTCACCAGCGCTTTCATGAGCCGGCGGTTTCATAAAGCGTTCTCCGCTCCGACGTTGCTTTCTTCACACCTCTCTCTGTGGTTGTACTTGCCTCATCACTGATCCTCAATTCGAGTTCCGCCACCGCTGCCAGGCAACAAGTGAGGTTCCCCCTCATCACTCCTCCTTCCCGGGCCACCCCCACGGCAGCACCCCAGCCTGCTTCGCACGCGCAACATCAAGTTTCAGCTGGGCAAAGTTCGCCGCCGTCTCGTACGCCATGATACCCAGGTCGTACTTCTCGCTTTCCTGCTGGCGGGCCCATGCGGTCGCTTCTCGGCTGCGGCAATGGTTAGTACTGACCTCCGGTTGATGAAGGGCCGCAGATGCTTACACGCGCTCCTGCAGCTTCAGATTCCTCACGATGAGAGCCTGCTTCTCCCCTTCGATCAGCTGGAAGAGAGCGGCGTACTCGGCGTGCACGCGGGCGATGGCGGTGGCTGCGTCCTGCGAAGGTGTCAGTTCAATTCTCCACGGTTCGGACGATTGCTTGAGGACGTAGCGCTTGGTGCGGCAGCGCCACCCATGACGAACGCGCGCAGAACAGGGGAAGGAACAACGTACCTCCCTCTCTTCAAACTCAGAGTACCGCTCAAAGCCCTCACCCCGATCACTCCCCTCGTACTCGTCGGCCTCTTCGCTTCCTTCACCCTCCTCCTCCTCACTATGTTCCTCCCTCTCCCGCTCATAATACTCACACACCCTCTCCATCTCAAGCACATACTCCCACAACCTCGCCTCCGCCTTGGAGAGCTTATTGTTCGCCTCCAGATACTTCACTTCCACCTTCGCGACCGCGAGCAGATCGCAGGATCCTTGCAGCGCATCGCGTTCTTCAGCGGCGGCATCGTACGCGCTCTGGGCTTCCTCGATCTGGTAGACCCCTCCGAGATGGTCGTGGCTGAGGTTTCGGTTCGGGATGCCATGCTCACATTCGAGGTCGCAGAGGTATTCTTGGACGCCTGAGTGCGACATCTTGGAGAGCGCGAGGCTAACCGCTGAGGTTGAGGCCGGTTGGCCTGGGGCTGGTGTCCTGAATGAGTCGGCCATGGCAATGGGACCCTGCGTTAGCTTGCGTTAAGTTGCGTTCAGTTGTGTATAAACGATGCGGTGAGAGTTTTGGAAGAGATGTAGTGACGTTGAAAACAAGATGTGCACGTGCTTCCGCTCCTTCCCATTCCAGCGGCTTTCACATGCGAAATCACGTCGAAAGATGTGTAGGCTTCAATGCCTCAAAAGCCATGGAGACGTAATTGTATGTCGACTTATCTTCAACACACGCTCCTATGCACTTGATAAGAAATGAATACTGAGCTAAAGTTGTCTTGATGAACCATGCTTTCATAAATATATACATTAGCCATTACTACCTCATCGCAATCATCGCAATCTCGTCTGGTATCTTCGTCCCCAAAGCAGAAAGCACCAAGCTGCGAGTATCCTCCGCGAGCGACACGAAACTCCTCAAAGGCCAGACCCGATGCCCTTCGATCCAAACATCTGGGCGACTAACCGCAGACGTAGTTTCTCGGAGCATGGACCCAACCCATGAGTCGGTTCGCAATGTCGCTCACATAGGAGGTCGTACAGCAAGGCTGACTGAGATCGCTCACGATGAAGCGCCCGCCGTTGTAGATGCGGGCGGTGCGGTAGTAGGCTTGTGCATCGGAGGTCGCGTTTTGGCTTGCGATCTCCATGTCCTGTCGTAAACCCGGTCCCCAAACTGTGCCGTTCGTACCGTCGAGGACTTGCTGTTCGATCCGATCGGCTGGGCATGGTGTCCAGACTTGGGCTGAGGCGTCGACACCGGGGATGGCGATATTGGCGGCATTGCCGTTGCAGGTGCCGGTGCCGTTGAAGGATTGCATTAGGCCTGGGTTGGCGTGTGACCAGGCGGTAGTGATGACACGGACGCAGCCGACGCTTTCTTGCATGATGATGGCGAGGATGAAGCGAGCGTCGATGCTTGTGATGTTGCTGACGGAGAGAATGGCGGCTTTCATGTCGGCGATTTCTTGGTCGGAGTCGTTGGGTACGCCCCATTGTTCGCAGCCGATTTTCATGTTGGGAGTGTTGTAGTCGAAGCTAGACGGGGTCAGTATTGGGCGCTTGGTGAGCTTCCTGGATGGCACGTTGATGATGTTACTGACAGCGAGTCGAAGGTATGCCAATCAGATGTAGATGGCCAGCCTGTTTCTGTCGATCCGTCTCCGCAGTACGATACGTATTTGTCGTCGGGAGCTATCGTCGGATTGGCAGCAGGTGCAGAGCTGGTTGACGCTATGGTCGTTTGAGTGGTCGTCTGTGTGGTCGTGTTGAAGGTCGTCTGGACAATCGTCGTTGTGCTTTCGCGGCGTGTTAGTGATGTGCTAGATGGAGGAGTTGTCAAAGATGATGCAGAAATTGAGATCGGCAGACTCGACAGAGTCCTAGTCGGGGCTGCGCCGTAGGGGCTATTGCAAGTGGCAACGCAGTACGCAAGGCCTGCCAGCATCCTTTGGCAATTAGGCGGCTCAACCGCTGGATTCCATTGCATGAACAGTTCCGCTGAGATGCCGTGCCTTCCCGCCATCTTGTAACAGAAATCGCCAGTCTTCGCGACCTCCCACTCGGTGCAGCCCGACACAATCCCAGATTGTGTAGCTGCTGGGGGAGGTGTAGATGAACATGTCGATTGAGGGGTGGCGCTCAACGTTGATGGTAGAAGGTATGACGGGACTGCGGCGGTGCAGCCAGTCGAAACAGGAAAATTCGATACGTACTTCGGTGTCGAGGATAAGGTTGGTATCGATGACGATATAACCGGGATCGACAATGATGTGGTCGAGTTGAACGATGGTACCAGCGGAGTTGACGATACCAGCGGCGTTGATGAAATCAGCGGCAGTGTTGACGATATCAGCGGCAGTGTTGACGATACCAGCGGCGTGGACGATACCAGCGGTAGTGTTGATGAAGTGACGGGCACCGAAGACGCCGCCGGTACCGACGACAACGTAGTAATCGTATCCGTCCGCGTCGTCGTGACAACAACACTGGTCTGTCGGAGCGAGGAAGAAGCACCGACGGTGTAGCTGAGAGTAGTGCTGGTGACAAAGAGGGTCGTCGTCGTCGCGAACAACGACGATGGTATCGCGGCTGGAGCCGTAGAGAGCACAGCGGAAGCATCAGAACTTGGCTGAGTCTCTGTCGGTGTCGTGGTCGTTAAATCTGTAGAAGTCGGAGTTATCTCAGGTCGAGGAGGAAAGTCGGGAGGACCGTGAGGACCGTGAGGCAAGTAAAGGTCAGAGGGTGGGTGGAAGGGGAAGCCACGAGGGCCATCGAACTGGCGTTTCTCGACGGGCGCCTGGTGGATGGGCTTTGTGAGGGCTAGGCGAAGCAGTAGGGCAAAGGAGAGCAACTATCGAGTGGTTAGTCGTGATTCGATCCTCCACGTCCACTGGGTATCTTACGAGTTTGGAAGGCATGGTGCTCTGTGAGGTCGAAACAATGGCAACGACTTGTAGAACGACAACGGGGAGTTTGAGGTTGGTTGGGGAGATTCGGAAAGACCACAGTAGTAGTGTTGCGGTGTTTGTGCGCCTTGTAGCCTTTTGTGCCTCTCACGGTTGCTCAATCCACCAGTCACTCGAGAGACATAGGGAGTCCTGTGTGAGTAATAAGAAGGGTATGGACTTAGCTTGTGATTCCTCCTTCTCTCGTGATGGTTTAATCGATTGTCTGCAACTCTACGCAGTAGTGACTGGTGACGTCGTCCTTTTGTGTTTGTCTCGAATTGGGTGTGCCTTGCAGCGGATCGATGCAGCAGTACTGCCGTTGATGGGTTCGATCGGTCGGCTCGGTCGGTTGACTTTGTGTAACGACAGAAGTTGTGAGGTCTGAAACAACAGTACAGATGTACAAAGGCTTTGTGCGTATGTACAGTTGCTGTGTGACAAGGGTCTGTCAGGCGAGGATTGTCAAGCGTGGTACCGAGTACCAGGATACCACGCCAATACCGAGATCCTCTACACGATCCATTGCGTTTGTTGTCCAGCGAACGAGTTTGAGCATCTAAGGTTGAGGCCGACTACCGATCTAACGGGGTCCATTCCGTGGCAGACGACGATGGTCATTGGATGTCGCGAGGCATTTGTGGCTGTTGAGTTTAAAGTTTGATCAGGTCTGGTGCTTGCGGCAAACTAAACCGACGCCCGGGCACTCGGTGATGTGACCAGACTGCTTTCGGGGCTTGCAGTGCACGTTGCTAGAGACCAAGTCAGCGCTTGTCGCAAAAAACAACCTGGTTGCATTGCCAATATATTGAAATAGTCCAGATTCTTGCTTCCAGATCCACAGCAATCAGAAATGTGCACTGCGCAAGTTGTGCATAGTGCCAAAGAGGTAGATCGACCTTGATCTGTTTGCAATGTTGTGCGACCTTCGTGAAACAATTCTGCGCAGGTGCGGCAAGCGGCACATCATTGTGCAACGACCGTTTGCCATCATATGCCTACAGGTTCCAGCCGATGCGAGATAGCTCAAATCGTATAGTCATGGTGCCGTTGTCAGCGAATGCCTCGCAAATAGCATCACTTCTGCTCGTGGGTGTGAGCATGGAAGAATCTCATAACCTGATGCAGGTTCCCATCTTGTCGCGAGGCACAAGTTCGTGTAGTATCCGGCTTGCCTTTAGCCGAGAGACACCCGTCGTGCCGTCGAGGGCTATGGAGGAAAGCCACTTGAGGTTGACTGGTCATCCCAAGGCAGCTGTCCGCTCCCGCAAGCTTCATGGCGATGGTGAGAGCTGGAGTGATGTATCGTTGGCCATTGATTCTGGCAGGTTTCCGGCGTGAACAACCTCGAGTCAGTACCCACGAAGTCCGGTCATCCAGGAGTGGCCCCAGTTGTGAAAGGTTGGCGAGCACCACGCATCCATCGTTGCAGTCTGGATACCACGGTTGCGGCGGGAGGACGACATACTATGATAGGAAATAGTGCCTTTACCGAGTGGCGCGCCGAGGCTGACCTTGAGGGTATCTGTCGTGATTGAGCACGAGATATGAGTAGGTTGCCCGATAGTTGTGAGCATGTCATCGATAGGGAGTAGAGTTTTGTTGCTGGTGAATGCCAGGTAGACAGGCTACATAGATATATGCAACTAGCTCTCTTGCCTATTGATGCACTTTGATCCGAACATCGTCGAATATTTTGATGCATAGGGACACGATTCAATAAAGCATACATATAGATGTACGGAGCTCACAACCAAAAGTCTTTGGGCGAACCGTGCGCAGGTGAACGGGAGCTACTTTACAGCGTCGATATAGCCTTTAAAATATGATTAAAGGCTGTAGTTGACCCGGTTCAAAGTTAGGATAGTTGTCTAGTCAATTCCTTTGATATATAGCTGTCGAATTGATTAGGATCGGGAGCACTAACATATGCCACCGCCACTGCCGCCGCCCTACGCGCATAGGCCACCCAAGGACTTTTGGTCTACTCCTCCGTACTGATCCTGTAGCTGGCGCTTCACCGTGACGTAACCGCAGCCGACTTCCTCACCGGGGTGCCTTCCAATCACACCTTGGACCAGCATTCATCTGACTTTTCCTGGTGGATACTTGGACAAGACCTGCTGGACGACAGACCCAATATCTTCACCTGTCCATCGTGGCGCCGTCGTGGGGCCGCTTCCTTCAAGGCCTAGTCGCCACCAAAAGGACCTCCGGGCATGCACCACACAAACACAAACGCATCTCTCTATTGAAGCATACGCGCGGCACCGTCCGCAGCTCGCTCTGGAACTTTCGTCACTGGTTTGTGCCGACACTCCGGACGCACGCGCAGGCCCGCGTCTACCAGTATCTGAGTGGAAGACAACTTCGCAGACACGGGCGACTCCCTTGGGTCGCCTCCAATCTTCGCGGCCGTACACCTACCTTCTGGCGACGGCCTAATTTGAAAGATGGTTCCTGGCCTCAACAGGCTAATATGGCCTACCAGGGAACAACGGGCGGACGATATGATGACCTTGCAGGACTGGCAGCAGAAGGAAGAGAATCGGGAGGGCGGAGGAAGAAGTTAGCAGGATATCTGAAGGCGGCCAACGAGCTGCGCCAGTCTTATTTCAGTCAGGAACCTGGGGGTGCGGATCCGCGAGATGGCACATATGAGTCCGGCGTGGAGGGACCTGGAGCATTCCCGGATGCTGCGGTGGTCAGAAGTGGGAACGAAGAGATGATCCTCTTCCCCAGCTATGGGAGAAGACACGTTAAGAGGAAGACAATGCCACCCCCGCCGACCAGTGACGCGAGCGAGCAGGACTATTGGCGAAGAGAGTGGGAAAGGCACCAAGATGACAACGCTATTGTGGATGTAGATGTGCGCGGATGGATCTATACGCCTCATAGAGGGCCTGTGAGTCGGAAGCAACGTCTGATGATCGGTCTCGCAAGGCAGATGGTCGGTATACCAGCTCCTGCCACTGGGGCATCAAGCGAAGGGACCTACGCAAGCTCAACTTCAAGTCGGGCACCCAGCCCACAGCGATCAAGACAGGAAGAGGAATTGATTGCTCGCGAAGCAGAGAACATTGTACGGAAGGGCGAACTAGAAGAGAGATATGCTCGGCGAGGCGCCTTCTCTGAGGCACCGGGCGTGGGTGGCGACGGCGACAGCTTGTACGAGTACCCGAGTGCAGGCAATTCGCGAGCGTCCTCACCCGAGCGCGGACGAAACCGCATGTCGACAGTCAGCATCGCATCTTCCACGGATGGTGATCCTGGCGCCCTGACACCACCGCAAAGACGGCAGACTGGATCTCAACCAACGAAGATGTCGAATACCGAGTTGAATATCGCCAACAACCACTTACTCACTCGTCTGAAGCCATTTATGGCAAATCCAATGGCGAACTCTCCGATTAGTGCTTTCTTCTACAATGAGTCCGCCTCGCGACAGCACACCGTTCACACAGACGCCGCCGGCCACTTTGCATGCAGGGCTGCTCTGGACTTTGTCCCGACTCATGTCCGCATTCTAGCGGGAGAGAAACTGTCCGCGACCGAAGAGGTTATCATCACACCGCCGAGAGGTGTCAGTCTTATAAGCGACATCGACGATACCATCAAACATTCGGCAATCCTTTCTGGCGCTCGCGAGATCTTCCGTAACGCCTTCACCCGCGAGCTAGGAGATCTCACGATAGATGGCGTCCGCGAGTGGTACAACACGATGCGGGATATGGGAGTACCGCTGCATTACGTCTCGAACTCGCCGTGGCAGATGTACCCAATTCTCACCAGCTACTTCAAGCTGGCAGACCTGCCGAAAGGCTCGTTCCACTTGAAGCAGTACTCTGGCATGTTGCAAGGGATATTTGAGCCTGTTGCTGAACGGAAGAAAGCCAGTCTGGACAAGATCATGCGCGACTTTCCGGACCGGAAGTTTGTTCTTGTTGGCGACAGCGGTGAAGCAGACCTGGAAGTGTATACCGACACCGCGTTGGACAACCCAGGTCGAATCCTAGGCATCTTCATTCGTGATGTTACGACAACACCCAAAGCTGGCTACTTTGACCCTTCGAACGGCACGAACGGAGCTGGGCGGCGCAACCATAGGAGAGGCCAAAGCACCGACAGTCTAGGGTCTAGTAGGCAGCTCTTTCGGCCGGATGACATTCGTAACGACGACGCAGATCTCAGGGCTGCGATTACAGCTTCGCTGGCGGACATGGAGGCAGAGACTCGCCAAGCGAAGAAGAGCATCAATCCTGACTCACCATCTCCTGAGTGGGTAGAGACGCCAAAAGCTCGGCCGAATCCTCCGCCACCTCGAAGCTCTACGCGGTCGATTACTCAGTCTCCCGTCTTGACCTCGCCGGAAGAAGATCTCATTGACTTTAGCGACGACGTAGCACACGGTAAGCGTTGGCTGGAACCTCCTCCGCCACGACGAAGCTCGTCATCGGTAACCGTGAAAGACAACGGATCAACGGCACAGAAGCCAATGCCGTCACCACCACCAAAGCCTGAAGCTTTACGAAGTCCTTCGCCTGGACCTCCACGATCCTCCACGAGTCCAGAACCATCAAGTAAGACTCCTCCGCCTAGACCTCGAAAACCATCGAGTGCAGTCAAACCGCCGTCTGCGAGTCAGGTAGAGCAGTGGACTGCCAGACCGCCTATGCCATCAATATCAACTACCATGCCGCAGGTCAAGCCTTCACCCTTATCGCAAGTAATACAACAGTCACCAGACACCCCAAAACAGAGACCACCCCTCCCGTCACGGCGAAACGACAGCGCGCTTCTTAAAGGTCTATCCACGGCGCATAAAGTACTCACACCCGGAACATACTGGCAATCGGAAGCCGCAACCGGCCAGCCTAGACCAACACAATCTAGCAGCTACGCTCAAACTCCTAGACCTATGTCGAAAGCCTCGAAGCGCTCATTACAAGAACTCCGCTCATCGTCCTCGGCTACGACTAGCACACTTCGAACTACAGCCCCTCCTCCTGCACCTCCACCACGTCTACGCAACGTATCGGCCTACACCACGACTACACGCAAAACGGCGAATCGCCTTTCTGGCGGCGGTGGCTGGGACGACGCTAACGCTGGCAGTTTACCAGGCAGTCCTGGCGAAGCGGGTATGAGCAAGAAAGAGTTCTTGTGGAACCAACGCTGGGCGAGGGCTAAGGCGATGCTCGAGCGGCAGAATGTTACGCTGCGGAGTTGGAGAGTTGGGAGCGATGTTGCGGACGTTTGTGTCAGATTGGCTGAGCAGGCGATTCGGGAGGCGGAGAGGGAGGATAGGAGACAGCAGCAGACGAACCACTAGTATGGTGAGGAAATGACTATTTGTACAGCCATCGCCACCGCGATTGAGATTTTCTTATTGGAGCAGCAGAAGGTTTTGCTTTGTACGAGGTAAGCGACACTTGGAGCTGTCACACACGCAGGATCGTTCGCGACTGCAGTGGTGAGCGAGCTCTACTATTCTACTCGGTGGGCACACTTTCCTTCTCGTCGGCAATGGTGCTTGCCTCTTTCCTCCTCGTTTCGCAATCTCTCCCATTCCGACATGTATACACGTTTCGTGCTTCTGCTTGATCTTGCTTCATTCATACCGTATTGGAACCTTTGGTTACTGCTGCATCGATACCATATCTCTACACCACCACACCAACAATCACATCAAATAGAGGATCAACATGGACATGAACCAACACCACCCCGCCGACCTCCAATCCCGCAGCCTCAACCACTTCCTCGGCGCACGGCGCGACTCGTACGCCAACGGCCCCACCACCAAATCGGAAGACGCAGAAAAGAACCCCGAGTGCAACCCCGGCACCGAGTCCGTCCCCCTCTCGCCCAACCCCTCCAAAGTGCCTCATCCAATCTAACGCCCCTCACAGCCTCGACAGCGCCTCTACGTCCCTGACCCCCTCCCCTTCGCCCGCTCCACCACCCACCACCCCCCTCGACCCCCTCCAAATCCCCTTCCTCGCCACCTCATCCCCAGAGCTCTGCGAAATCCAAACCCTCCTCCTCCGCGTCTGCGCCAATCGACCCACCAACGTCAACGTAGGCGGACCGTACCCCGCTGCCGGCTACACCGTCCCGCCGTCCAAACTCCTCCCTGGGGCGGCGTTGATGCCTCGTTTGGAGGCGCTGGTGGAGAGGGCGAGCCACGCGGATTAGCACGCCGCGTGCCAGTTTGTGTGGGTGCGGGTGCTTGCGCAGCTGGAGACGGAGCTGGATGGGCTTGTGGAGCGGCAGAAGGAGGTTATGCGGGAGCGGGGGCAGGTGGTGGAGTGGCCGCTTGATGAGGAGGGAGAGGAGAGGAGGGTTTTTAGCCAGGTGCCTGGGGGGGCGAGTTTGTATGAGGGGGGTGGAGGGGAAGAGGGGGCTGCGGATGGGGCTGTAGGTGTGGGTGCACCCGTGGGTGCACCCGTGGGTGCGCCTATGATTGCGCCTGTGACCACGCGTGCGGCGCTAGAGGCAGAGGTTGTGGAGGGGGTCGAGAGGGTGCTGGAGGCTAGGCGGTGGATTGGGAGATTGAGACAGGGGTTGGGAGAGGGGTCGAGGGGAAGCAAGAGGAAGAGGGAGAATGGGGAGGTGGTTGAGGAGGTGGAGCCCGGGAGTGGGGCTGAGGAGGTGACGCCGGAGGACCAGAGCGAGGGCGATGGGGTTGAGGGGTCTGGGCGGGAGGCCAAGAGTCCGAGGACGTCGTGATGGTATTGGGATTGGGCGCTCGTTTGTAGATGGATAGGAGACTGGTTGGAACGCTCGTAAAATCAACATAGCCAAAGCCATTCGTACGTCTACGCCGGCGGAGTCGCAGGTAATCTAGCAGCCGTATGCGCCAAACTCGGCGCTTCCACCTTAACCTCCACCTCCTTCCGCGGCCGCCGCAAAAACTCCTCCGTATTCCCATCCACGCCCAACTTAGTAATCCCCATCACAGGCGGATCCCCCTTCCGCACAAACTCATAAAGTCCAGGCAACTTATTCCCAGCCAACCTCATCGCATCCCTAACAACCTGCTCATGCACCTCCCCCCGCAACTCAAACAGAATCCTGCTCACCGGCACCCTACACGCCCAGTAGTCAAAACTCCCCTTCCCCTTCCCCATCCTCTGGTCGTTACCAGAGGTGTAGACGCCGATGTTCGCTGAGACGCGGTGGTAGAGGCGGTATTTCGTCCCGCGGAGGCGTTTGCGGATGGTCTCGTCGGCGATCTTGAGCTGGTGGGCGGAGATGCGGCGGTCGTGCGAGCGTAGTCGTAGGCCGTAGTCGCCCCAGGTGAGGGTGGTGCCGCGGACGGAGCCGCCGGTGGCGACGTGGGGTTTGCCTTTGCGGGATTTGGAGGTTTCGCCGCGTTTGGGGGTGAGCCAGTTTTGGGGGGTAGGGGTTGTGGAGAAGGG
>JAABUL010000602.1_pt1 | contig 76138 bp, 85 predicted proteins | sample 5559151 | NCBI WGS metagenome assembly JAABUL01 (sample SAMN10711876, study PRJNA513368) | rock metagenome | isolation source: Antarctica rocks | place: Antarctica: Victoria Land, Pudding Butte sud | reverse complement strand
CCCCGCTACATCCACCACTTCGACACCTACGGCCTCGTCAAGCGCCTCTCCTCCCCGCACACCTCCCTCAACGACGGCGGCGGCTGGAACGAAGACCAAGCCATCACCGTCATGAAAGCCGTGCGCCTGATGCTCGCCGACAACACCGATCTCGCCAAGGAAGCGCTCGTCTCGAAGAGTCAATTGGAGAACGAAGCCTACCTCTTCAAAGCCGCGTGCGCGGAGCTGAAAACGGAAGTCACGACGAGACGGAAGAGTGAGCAGGAGAAGATGCGGACGGAGCGGACGCAGCTGCAGCATGAGGTGGACATTTTGAGTCAGAGGTTGGGGCAGGAGAGTGGCGTGTTGAAGGATGATTTGAAGGGGATGTTTGACGACAGGAAGCTTGCGGTGCGGAATGAGCAGAGGGATGTGGAGCGGCAGCTTCAGCAACTCAATTATAAAATCACGATCGAGTTGCAGGCGGACGCGAAGAGTGAGATTGAGGGTTTAAGACTCGTGATGACGAGGCGGGTTATTTTGACGCTGGGGATTATTATTCTGATGGTTGTGGCGGGGTTGAAGATGATGGCTGATGCTCGGGACTCGGAGGAGAACGGCAGGAGGAAGGGAAAGAGTGCAGGGCCACCGCCTGTCACGTACGGCGATGCGGGATCGCAGACCGATACCTTTGAGGTGGAGGAGGGGCCGAGGAGGGCGGCGCCGGGTGAGGTGGTGGTGGCGAGGGAGGGCAGTAATCCTGGGTTTGTGAGCTTGGGGTGAGTATGAGTTTGTGGGATTGGTACGTTCCTGCGTATTCGGCGGCATTTGGACAAAGATTGGATTATTATGCTAGAGATGATACCCCCTTTGCTAACGGCAGTGAGGCAGGAGTTGATCTGTCTATTCTTCACACATCGAGGCAACTGTTCTTTCCCTTACCCTTCGTACCACGTCTGGCTGCGATGAAGCTTCCAGGTTCCTGAGGTCCCGGGCTGCTATCGCCGGGATTGTACCGCTTCTGTGCTCGTTCGGCCTGCCGTCGCGGCGACATCACGTACACGTGGCTATTTGAGCTCTCATTTACACGAGTACGAAGAGCCCGAAGATGGCCCGCGTAAGTCTCGTGCGCGTATCAGTGGGACATTGCAGCATTAGGGAAGCGAAGGAATGGTGATATCACTGACGAGAGCTCTTGTTGCGTGTGGTATCTCTCAAGCAGTCGTGCGGTAAGGTGGAAAGCTCCATTCATATACTCATTCTACATTAATCATTACATCTCAACCGTCGACAACGACATCAAAACAAAAAAAGCTCCCTACGACGGATACCAAGATCTCGCACGCAGTGAAAGCTTCTCCAAACAAGAGGAACTTGTCTCGTCTGAAGCCCACCAGCTTCTGCACATCTACAGACCATGACAGAACATCCGCCTTCCCGTTACACAGATAGATGGTCTCTTCCTGCCGAGAATAGCATTGAGTGAAGAAGAACAGCTCAATGGGCGAGCTTTGTTGATTTGCGGTGCTCGATCGGTACGACATAGATGATGGCCGCGCTAGGTTTTGCTTCGTGTCGTGCCGATGCCGGGATCATGAAGCTCATCATAATATCCGACCTAATGCTGTGGCCAGATCCCGTGTGATCTCGATAGGCTTGGTGGTAGTTACTGTCGTTCCGATGAAGTCTTTGCGCTTTGCCGACGGTACGTACGAACATCCTGACATATGTACGTCTCTAGCATGGGTGAGCTGGCCAGCAAGTTAAATGACACAAACTTCCAGCTAGGGCGGCTTCCCAGCGGACCCTCGGAGAAGAGACAAAATGCTGTGGATGACAGCACCTTTCGTGTCGTTTTTCGTTGCTACAGCGACTTTCCGGAGTTCGAAGAGCTGCCAGGTACGATCATGGGTCATAGACTCATGCGGTCTTGTCGATATGGAGATTTTCCAACGACTCGACGACCCTAGGTACGTCGCAAGACGGATCCACCCATCGTATCGCTTCCGCCATAATCGCGATATTATCCGTCACAGTCTTGTCCGGGATCACCCCCTCCTTGACTGCTGCGATCAGCTCATCAACAGCCTGGACAGTCAACTCCGCATTATCCAAGTCTTGGAGGTGGATCCTGGTTTCTAGGGAGTGCGCCATGATCTGGTAACGGTGGTCGAGGCTGTCGCGTATAAGCTGGTACCACACATTGGTCCTGTACTCGTTGAAGCTCAGGCCATAGAGAAGCAGGAACGCGCCCTCGTAACGGCCCGAGATAGTGATGACGCAACGGTCTGCCTCGATGTTGCCGCGGTAGGTAGGTTTGACGCTGTCACTGGCTTTCGAGCTTCCCAGCTCGGTGGGTTCGCTCTGCTGCGGCTCGTCAAATTGAAGCTTGAACGACATGTCGTCTGCTTTAGTCGGCTGTGGCGGCAAGCCCACGCGTCGCGATCGAGGTCCCATACAACTCTCAACATGCACCAAGAATCTCTCCCGCTCCTGCGAGTCAACGTCCTCCACAACTGCGCTTTCCTTCCGGCGCTGTCGAGGCACTCCGCAGCTTTCGAGTGGCTCCTCAAATTCGCTCCTACGCTGTCGAGGAGCTCCGCATTCTTCGAGTATCTCCTCGAATACGTCCACCTTGGCGCATGACACCTCATCCTTGCTGCCGTCGACATTCAGCTGCTTCAAGTTCTGCTCCAGAATTACCAACGATAACCTTTCGGTGGCGGAAGGCCCTCTCTTCTTCGGCGTCTGGACAATCCCATCCTTGCTGCCGTCGACCCTCAGCCGCTTCATGCCCTGAGTCAGACTCGCCACTTTCTCGGGGCCGGTATGCCCTCTCTTAGGCATTGTGGAAGATATGGCGATCTGAAAAGTTGCAATCTTCGAAGGCGCTGGGCAGTTCCGAACGTTGGTTGGCAGGTTGAGTAAGGTTCTGAGTCGTTGTGTGCTGCAGAGGCGTGAGATTGAGATTTGTAGATCGTGTTGATGTTGGTTTCGCCTCAGTAAGAACGGCGGGCCTGCGTTCCTATTTATCGTCGGGGATTTGCCATTTGAGTTATGATAGAGGCGGCCAGATTCACGTTGCTGACCTTTCTTGCTTCGTGGTAGGTCAACACATCGAGTGGAGTCGGGTGGACATGTGCTTACCACATTTCTCGTTACGAGAGCGCTCAAAATTTTGCGCAGGCTCGGCTGTTTGTCAATATACTTCTCGGTAGAATAGTGTAAAATGCAACACTGCGGCGCTGGGAACACGCTGTGCGCGAGTATTCGGAAGTTGGAGAATGCCAGGGTTATCATTTCATCTCATCTTGATTTGCGTAACCAACCTCCCAATTCAGAGGTAGCACATGGGTATCTCCGCAACCAGAACACCTCGCTAAATTCATCATGACTACCCAAAAGTAGCCAGCGCTCACTTTCCAGGCGAAAGCGCACGATTGAACCCTCCCTCTCTGTTCATGTACTGCCGGTACTGCGTCGGCTTCTCCTTTGCCAGCCCCCAGTTCTTGTCATTGCCAGGCACCTTCGTGTTCTTCGTGCTCCGGAAGTTCGCGAAGCCCATCAACCGCTTCATCGCTGCTTCTTCATCCTCGTCTTCCACATCGTCTGTCATGCGTATATCGTTGCTTGTCTTTGGAGCCTGCGAGCTACGTGGACCAGCTTTGTTGCCATCGCGAGGGTTCAGAGGTGCGCGGTCGCCTGCTCCACGGGAGGGGGGTGGGATGGGTGAACGCTGGCGGTCTCTGCCCGAGTCACGGCCGCCGCGGTGGCTGTCCCGGTCGGTGGTAGAGCGATTGGTGGAGCCTCTGGCTGCGCCGCGCGGTGGTGAGCGCTCGCGGCGGCTGTCGGGGCGGCGGTCTCTTGGAGCTGGTGAGCGAGAGCGTTCGCGGTCTGCATACTGGTTAGTTGTGTGTATCTCTCACATAGGAGGGATTTGCGGCATACCATAGCGTGGGCGGCGGTCTCTCGTGTCCTCTCGGCGCCGGCGATCGCCGGTAGGCCTGTCTTTGCCTCGATCCATGGTGATGAATGCTGTTGTAGTGGAAGCAAAAGTTCATGCCGTTTGTCGAAGTTCAAAGCGGCATGACTCGCAATTCCGGCATCACGTGATCGAAACTTGCATTCACTTTCGAGCACCTCTTTCTTCTCGACCACAAAATTCAACGAATCATACCAAGATCATTGACTGCAGTGGCAACCTCAGTGTCCCCATCTCGGAGAAGCGGCGCATCGGCCCATACCAAAGGTTGCGATTTTGAAGGCCTCGATTCCTGGACCCAGCCGGTCGGTCACTTCTCCAGCACACGATCGTAGGACTCGTGTCAAGATCGGGCACTGTAGTGGCATCACTAGTCTTCCAGTGTCGGAGAGGCGGCGTACCGGTCCGCACTAGAGAATCTAAGCACTACAGGCCTCGATTCTTTGACTTGGCCAGACCGCCGCTTCCCCAGCGTACGATCGAAGGGCTTGTAGGAAGACCAGTAACTGTAGTGGCATCGTCAGTGGTCTGCTCCTCGAGAGGCTCCCCTCTAGCCCACCCCAAGGTTTTCGATCTCCCTGAACTCATATCCTGCGACCCGACCGATGTGCCCCTTCTCCGGCGTACGATCGAGTGGCACGTGTCAAGATCAGTACCTGTAATAGCCTCGTCCGGTGTCCTGCTCCAGGAGAGGCGGCGCTCCAGACGGTACAGCAAATTTCCAAATCTATGGACCTCCCATCCAGAGACCCGGCCAGTTCGCCGCCACTCCGCCGCAAAACTGGCCCAGGTGGCACTACACCTACTGATCTGAGCCCTGGTAGTCTGTTGATGAGTTTGAGATGTGGTGTTCTGGCCGACACAGTGCTTTCGATGACCTATAAACCGCTACTCAGCGACCGGGTCAATCCGCCTCTTCTCTGCCGCAAAAGTCGCTCTGGCGGCACTACACCTGCTGATCAAGCCCTAGTAGGATAGTTCCAAGTAGGAGAAGATGCCCTAGATCTCATCCTCGTCGTCGGCGACCTGGCCGGCCTGCCCCTTCTTCGGCACAGCGTTGGCTGTGGGGGCAGTACACCTACTGATATAAGCTCCGTTAGCGTCTTGATACGTGGGAGATGCTGTAATTCGGACCACACGAAAGTCTTCAAGGTCTATGGACCATCCACCAAACGACTCGGTCAATCCGCCTCTTCTCCGCCGCAAAACTCGCTCCGGCGGGACTACAGCTGCTGACATACGCCCTAGAGGTTCTCCAATACGAACGAGAAGATTCCCTAAACCTCGTCTTCCTCGTCGTCGAAATCATCCTCAGACCCCATATCATACAAAATGCGTCCACCATCGCTCATACCGCTCTGCGCATCATAGTACGGTAGCACCACGCCATCTCTGTCACGTCTCTGCCTATCTGTGAGGCCTGTGTCGAATGTAGCATTCTCTTCTCTCTCTCTGATCTTCTCCACTTCCGCTGCGAATTCCGGACGGAGGAGGGGGTGGTCGTCGAGCAGCGTGATGAACTCCTGGATCTTTCCCGGGAGCTTGGTGAGGGGTGGGGAGGTGTGTGGGCGGATGAGGAGGTAGTAGCTCTCTCTGATGGCTTTGCCGGTTCTCTGGCGGTGCTCGACTCTCATGGTGAGGCCTTCGAGACCGTTGGCGTTCACTCCTTGGATTATGCCTTGGATGTGCTGCTCTACGCCGAATGCTGGCTCTTCGCGGCTGCGGCCTCTGGCGCGCCTCTCCTCCAGAATGTGCTCGAAGCTGCGGACGACGATGACTGCGGTGGCGGCGCTGTCGACGAGGACGAGGGGAACGGGGTGGTAGCTCCGGTCGTGCAGGGTCGCCTGGTCGGTGTGGTATACGCCTACTACCGAGGCGGCTGGGTCGATCATCGTCTCCAGGAAGGGGATGAGGCCGTTGGTTGTGCCTTCTTCGCGCTCCGCGAGGAGGGTGAGGCAATCGCAGACGATGAGGCGGCCTTGTGACTATATTAGTACGGTGGAGATGAGGCGGATTGGCCGGGTATGGTGCTTACGGCGGTTGGTAGTTGCAAACAGCTCTCTGAGCCCTGCGATCTGCTTCTTCTGCCCGTCTGTGATGCCGGAGTCTGCGATTTCTATCGTCATGTCGGCGTGTCTGTCGTCTCCGCGCTCTCCTGCTGCTGTGATGACGACGATGATGGTGTTTTCGGCCTGATTCGCTCGTTAGTAAGGTTCTCCGTGATCACGTCAGGCAACGTGCCACTGTTCAGGACGATGTGAGTTTAAAAAGTGGTTGAAGAAATGGAGAAGACAGGGGAGAAATTCCGGCCTTGGATGTCAAGTCGATGTCGTTCTCGAAGCCATGACCAGGTCTCTCGTGGTCCGATCAGGTGCTGTAGCAGCGCAGGCGTCATGGCTGGGTAGGGAGTATGAGACCAGGATGTCCGGTGGCGTATGAAGTCGTTGGAATGATGGAGAAGTCCTGATCCGAGAGGCTGCCGTCATGCCCGTTCTCGCAGCCATGGTGGAGTTGGGAGTCGGTAGATCAGGTAGTGTAGTGGCATACAGAGGTGTCTGGAGTCCAGAGACCGCTGATCCTGGAGGTCGCCATGATCATCAATCTCACGATATCAATCGAGGTCATGAGTGGTAAATCAAGCACTGTAGCACAACCGGCGCCATCAGGAATCCGGAAACCGTCCAACCCGTCGAGGTATTAGAGGCTGCCGCAGTCATCGATCCCACGATTTTGACCAGGTCGCAGAGCAGTAGATCAGGCACTGTAGCACCGGCATTCCCATCAAGAATCCAGAGATTGTCCCGCCCATCTAGGTGCAAGAGGTCGCCACGACCATCGTTCCCACGGGTTTGAGCAGGTGACAGAGCGGTAGATCAAGCACTGTAGCACCACCATCGCCCCCGACAAAGTCGAGACGACCGAAACCGTCCAGGTAGGCCAGTCCAAGTAGTAGTTCCAGTCCAAGTCCAGTACCCAGCTCTTTTGGTCATCTCCATACAAAAAACAAAGCAGAAAAAACATAGCAAGCACTGTACTACCAGCACCAACGATAAGAAACTCGAGAACTACTCACTTTCGCCCTCCTCACGAACTCGGCGACCAGCGGCGCCGAGCTCTGCTCGATGGTATCGAGCACCAACGAAAACAACGACCCGCCGTCCAGAAGTTCCGACACACGCAGTAGATTGTGCTGCTTGCGCATCTCGTGCGCCGAGGGGGCCATGCTGCCACTACAGTGGCGGAGGTGGTGGTGGTGTTGGGGTGGTGGAGAGGTTAGAGGGAGGAAGAATTTGGACGCGGCAGTGGGGATATTAGACAAACAATAACAAGCTGGCGCTAGGCCGGATGTGGAGGCGACGGCGACGGGGCAACGGTCTCGAAGTTCGGGGAAGGGGTGTGGAGCTAAGATCATGACCTATAGGAGCACGTTGGTTGGATTGGATTATGGAGATGGGATAGGAAGGCGAGGGAGCGTGTTTCGATAGCATTTAGCAACTAGATCGACGGCGTCGACGACAACGAGCCATCTCCCATATCGTCACAGCGACGACGGCATTACATTTCGCGATAAACCCCCGATCCTCCCATCTCCGCCTCGGAAATACCCCCCTCGACCGTGGCGACGACGACTCGCCATCTCCACCACCCTGCCACCGACGACGGCACCACAGTCCCTGCTCAACCCTCAACCCCATCTTCCTCATCCTCGGAAACATCCCCCTCTCCCTCCCCAGAAACTTCCCTCGTAAAATGCATCGGCCCCTCCACCTCCACCTTCTCCCTCGGCCCCCAATACTCCTCCCTCTCCCTCTCAATCCACTTCTCAAACTTGCCGTCCTCACGATCTTTGCCCGCCTGCATCGCCTCCATTCGCCACTTCTTCGCCTCCCGACCGTCCTTGAGATCCTCCTGCCAGCAGCGGAGTTCCTCTTCGATGTAAGATTTGTAGTTTGTGCGGAGGGGATGCACGTCGGGGTCGTGAGCGGATTCTCCTGGGCGAGGGACTGGGAGGAGGGTGTAGAGTTGTTCTCTGGTCTCGCGCGGGAGAAGGGCCCAGGAGTCTTCTTTGCGGAGGAGGGTCTGTGAGGTGTTAGGGGGGAGGGGCAGGGGAGAGGGGGGGACGCACGGCGATGTCGAGTTTGCCGAGTTTGGAGGAGGGTTGGGTGAGCATGCGCTTTTGTTGGCATGCTGCCATTCTTGATGGGTTTGGTGTGTGTGTGTGTGGGAGGTGGGTGGCGAAAAGTTAGGGTGGATGAACTTGGCTGATGGAAGCGCTCAAGGCTGCTGCTCTCAAATTGACGAGGAGTGTTGTAGAGGCAGTGAGCTGTACGTGAATGATATCAGACTTACTTGTGATGGGTCGTGGAAGAGACCCAGGACTTACGCTGAATGGATCGGTCTCACTTATGCGTCGCTTGCCCGGAACCGCGCATGTAAGATGGACAGGAGCAGTGACTCTACTAGATTGTGCTATTGCGCTCGTGATGATCGTGAGCTGACGCCCGAGTCCCCCAACGCTTGCTGGCCCAACCTCGCCTCGACGGGTATGGTGGCGCGCTGAGGAGCCTTCTCGGCGTCGCGAGTTGATCGTTATGTATCGAGGAACGACCGGGTCAACGATGCTAGGTCACTTGTTGTTCTGCAGACTGTATAGACGGTGTATCTCCCTAGACAGGGTGGATGATGAAGCCTCGCCGGGGGCCTCGACAGGCCTTTGTCCGCCACAACTGTGAGATGGCTGTACTTCCTGCGTTCAAGGCATCGTAATACGCGCTCGCGAGTACTGTAATGTAGTTGTCAAGCGTTTGTCACGTTGCAGAGTGCCTGTCGTGATGGTGGGAGACTGTCGGTGTGAAGATGGTTTCCTTGGCTGTCCCGCTTGCACCTTCCCTTGAGCACATCCACGAACACCACAACTGTTCCTACACTGTTCCTACACAGTATTATCGTCGCGCTGAGGCAGTGTGATGCTGCGAGAAAGCTCATTAGACTCGTTGTCATCTCCTTGAACAACCTCGCGATGATCTACACGACCCAGATCATCCGCCTGGACGGTACAGCTCCCTCAACCACCCCCACGAAGCCAAAGACCGCACTCACACGATGCAGGTCTCGTCCTCGTGGCCTCGGTGGATGACCAGAACGTCAACGAGGTGTCCGAGTTCAAGCAGCAGATCCGCAAGGTCGTGCAGAAGCTCTCGCCCTCGTCGGAGCCGCGAGCGAGCATCGAGAGCGGGCAGTACAACATGCAGTGCGTTCACCTCCGCGGCGCCATACCACCTCCAGAAGGCGCCGACGAGCCTCCAGCTAACGCGTAACCACTTCTCAGCTACGTTCTCAACGACAATGTCGCCTACATCGCCATCACCGAGCGCAGCTACCCCAAGAAACTCGCCCTCACCTATCTCGAAGACGTTCGCGCCGAGTTCCAGACCTCCTACAAGCGCGAGGCCTACCTCGACCCGCAGCTTCGACCCTACGCGTACAGCGAGTTCGACCGCTTCGTCGAACGGACGAAGAAGACGTATCAGGACAGCCGCGCAACTGACAACCTCGGCCGACTGAACGACGAGCTCAAGGATGTCACGCAGGTGATGACGAAGAACATTGAAGACCTGCTGTACCGGGGTGATAGCTTGGAGAAGATGGGTGACATGAGCAGTCGGCTACGGGAGGACTCGGCGAAGTACAAGAGAGCGGCGGTGAGGATCAATTGGGAGCTGCTGTTGAAGCAGTATGGCCCGATCGGAGCGCTGGGCTTGATCATCCTGGTACTCCTGCTGTGGAGGTTCTGGTGGTAAGGGCTTGTCGAATGTCCCTGGTAAGAGCCCGTTGGGATTGCATAGCGCGGCGTCTGGAGGAATTGAGCACTGAGCGTGTAGGTGGGCAAGCGTTGGTAAGATACCCAGATACACTGCAAAGCATTTTCGACTTCAGGCCCCTCCCGGGTTTCTTATCGTCAATGTCGAGGTCGGTATGCTGGCCAGAGCACCAGACGCGCAATAAGATAGCTCAAAGCATCCATATACGACCACCAGATGACATTCATGGAGCCAGGCCAGGACATCGCAGCTGCTTGCAGGAGCAATATACATCCACCAGCCACGGGTGGCTATAGCGAGCACCCCAGCCAGGCCTACCTGGACTACCGCTGGGCAGCATTCTTACAAGTCATCAAGCTACGACTTCCTTGCCGTACTGAAACCGCCAAGGAGATATACTTGAGAAATGACGATGAGAAAAGCGGAAAGAAAGACACTCAGGGCTCGGATGCCCTACTAAGCACCGCACCACAAGAAATGAAGAGGACTAAGGGAAAGCAAAGAGAGACTTGGCCCTATAGTATGGCCACACTACAACCAGAAAGGGCTGCAGTGGGCGGTATATTGCGAGAGCTCACCGTGACGAGCTCGTTCGGTCTCTCGGTTGGAAGACGGTGATGAGCTTGCTCGGACTCAGAGGTTCAGATCAATGCTCCGTCCAGGAAACCATGTGGTAGGACATCTGCAACGGCACTGGCTTCTTCTGTCTGTCTTCAAAGAAATACCCGCAGGAGGGCGAACCATCTCGTCTTCCCCCAGCCATAGACGTTGTTACCAAATCCCGGGGATCTTAATGTTGTCCATGGGACAGTCTCGGATCTGCGGAGATCCATCCCGTCTTTGAATGGCCTCACTCTCGGATAGAACAGAGCCAGATTTCGTACCAGGCCAACTTCATGCCAGCCAGAAGGACAGCCAGCACAGCATCGGCTCACAGAAGCCGGCCATCGGAATTATATCGCATAGGACGAAACCAGGAGGCCTAGGTCGAAGCCTTTGCAGCACGGTGGCCGCTACGGAGCCACAATGGGACACCAGAGATATGCCTTACCCATCGCTGGCTCGAGCTGACACACAACAAGCCTGCCGTACGGTTGTACCTTCGGTATTGCCCAGAGTGGCCAGTCTCGCATCCGGATACATCCTGGAAGGCGGGTACGATATACTCCCGAATCAATGGATGCCACTCTCTTCTCCTTCAACTCTTCAACTGAGCTTTGGACCGTTGGTGCTGCAGAGGGATACAGCAGCGGCATGCCATCACCGGGCGGCTCACAAGCAACTGGCTCTTTGAGGTGGCCTTCCACGAGACGAGACGGACCACCGGAGGATGTGCTATTCCAGCCTCAAGCTTTCACTCTACCCCCACTTGGATTCTGGGGGACCATGATACGGCGGTTGCGATCCATCTGATCGGTGCCGCGTCCTGGCCTAGCTCTGGCAAGCGGTGCAGTAGCTGTAGTAGCAGCTCCGGTCCTGCATTGATTGAGGAAGTTGTACGCAGCCTCCGCTGGCGTCGCTGGCCTGTCATGGCATGGCATACCACGCCGCCCTGCTCTTTCCCGTTGGCCGAATTGCGCCTTCTCCGCTGCTGTGAGATGTCTAGTGGCTTTCAGCTGTGGTGTGATGGCGTATTCGGTCGTGCCCATACCGGGAGCAATAGCGTGAAGGCCTGCATGGTAGCCAGTCGAACAAGCTGTCGTCGCTCGGGGGTCCGCAGTGGTTATGGCCTGCCCGCGAGCGCAAATGCTGTTCGCATGGGAATCGTTGACGCTGGTGGTCTTGTGTGGTCCTTCGCCGTGCTCGCCTCCAGAAGGTTCCTCAGAAAACCGGCGCAAAGACGAGTGCTGTCGCCAGGCGGGTGTGCTGGTGCGCTCGCGGGTTACTGGTTGATGTCTGCCCCTCTCGCTCCAGAAGAAAGACGCCATGCTGCTGTTTGCTCCGACAATCGTTTGCTTCTCCTCCTTGCTTGCCTGAGACGCCTGCATACTCGTTGTCGTGGTAAGTATGGTGTTGATGTTCTGGTTGTGGTTGCTAAATCGTCCTCACAGTCCCACGAAGCCCGAGCGCCAAGCCCTACACCAAATACACCTGACCTTCAAGAACTCTTCACCATCGGGCAGTACTACGATCAAAAATACGTCGAGCTACATCGGGACGACTACCAGAACAATCTCCAACCATTGTTACGTTGGTACAATGGCGTGGTGGCCTGTATATCGCCGCCGGAGGAACGTCGGCTTGCCAAGACAAAGTAATATATTCATCAGACTAAACCATGCTCTCAATCCTCCGGGATGAATTAGCCAATGGTGGCACTTTGCGTCCAGTCTTCTGACTGTCGGCTTGACCATGCTTAATGGTTATTTGGGAACCCGTCCGCCGCCTGCCTGCCGCTGCCGCCGCCGCGTCACGTCAGGCCTCACGTACATCAGTACAGAACAGTTATTAATCTCGATTCTGCAGTGGCGCCACGAAGCCCCATTCAATATCACGCCAATTCCTTTCAATACAAGCCTCTTCGAGATGACAAGCCTCTGCGAGATGACAATGGACACGACCTTTCGACAGTCATGAGGCAGTCTCCATTGCTGCCACCGGGGTTCACTCCCTGTCAGACGACAACATCTTTTTTTTTCTCCTTTTGCTGTTCGATTCCTCACACAGGTGTGTCTACCTCCCTCCTTTCTTAGACGTCGAAGCCACGCTACGGAGGCGATCCCATCCCTTCCCCTTTTGGCCGCGACCATTGTCGGCCGCCCAGCATCCCCATCTCCTTCGGCATCACCTCGGCCTGCGAAGCTGAACTATCATATACTGCGAACCATTCCATGCCATTGTCCAATAGGGATATGTCTACTAGGGGCATTACATAGTGGTTAAGAGGAGGAGCGAGCCGCCGCCGCCTGCCGCCTGCCAGTTGCAGGTACCGACGTTGTTACTGAACTCCCGCTAACATTCATTGGAGTAGTTGGGTTGTGGGTTCGACCCCCATCTGGCAGTCTCTGTCTATCTTTTTTGTCTTTTTCGCTGTTCGACTCTCGTCATGGGTTCCTTCCCTTTGTGGACGGTGGTGGTGCCACCGCGTTCACGTTACAGCAATTTCAATTTTGCTTGTGTCTGTTTTTCCCTCGCCACCAACATCACAGCGTGTTCTTGCCTGTCTTCGTCCTTCTCTCCTCTTCGCTTCTTTTGGATCTACTGATTATCTACGACACGACCATCGCGAAGGAGATGGAGCTTTGGTTCGCGCTGATGCTCGTCGCCGCTGTGTTTGCGGTGGCGACGCTCGCTGCGATGGTGATGGTAGGTCATTGACAGCATTGAATCACCTCACTGCGATTTGGGAATACAGCTAAGTACAGTAGAGTTACGTTGAGCGCGAGAGACCGCGCTTTCGCTGGAATGGGCGGTAAGTGTTTCCACCTCCTTTTTCGCATTGTGAGTGCGTTGTTGTGGTTGCGAGTACTGGTCCTTTGGAGCTGGAACACCTCCGAGAGTCACCACCAAAGCAGCCATACGAACACGAGCTGGGTTCGGGTCACCACACGCACTCGAACGGAGACGAAGCAATAGCGAGGAAGTTTGGCGGAGACCGCAATGGCTGCACACAACCACAAAATGGCCAAGATCATCACATATGCGCCGCTCGGGCAAGCACAAGTACAAGGAGACCAAGCGCTGAATGAGCCTCCTTTTTGTCACGGCGAAGAGACTGTATCGAGAACACTCAGCAGATACTGTACTGGCGGCACATAATGTCACTTCCGCTGGGATTCAGAGGCTCCGCAGGACAACTCGCCAACACGACGAGAGCTGGGCCTGGGCGCCGTCCCACGCAATCTCGCAGCAGCTCCCGCAGGCCACTACACCACACACTCATTCGTGCACAAGAAGAGAGGAGGATGCTCAAGGACGGAAGAGGTATACCTCGTGGACATTCTCGGCGTTCGTAGGAGACGGCCGGCAACGCTCGCAAATGCAATGACTGTTGGACTCCCTTCAATCAAGCGACACCTCACCAAGCGGTTGTTGAATCAATCATTCGAAGGTTCTCACAACGCGGGCAACGATGCCTTAGCTACGGCTAAGGTCTTCCTCGCTCTGATGCAGATGGCATATGAGCGCGGTGTGCAGATGAGGCCTGTTGCTGATGTCGTACTCGTTATCTGCGACACGGTGTGGGTGTTGGGAGACAAACCAAAGGCCAAGAGAGTGACTGAGGTCGGCGTCACGTCATTCGATAGTCGAACCCTACTAATCCACGTGCCCATCTTGCGGTATAGACCCGATGAGATGGTCAGACTCTTCCGGCCCGAGCATCTTGTCAACAAGGAGTTCCAAGACTACTTCAACCCGGGATTCTTCAAGAGTGATGGCGACAGAGGTTGACATCAACTCGATCGACATACGCAAACCCCCCTCACTACTTCTCCGCCCGGTTCGAAGACTATACGTGTACGAACATCCACACCGAGCACATGGTTATCAAACAGTTCGAGTCCTACTCCTTCAAACAACAAGATGGTATGGATCTCGGCGGGCAAGCCTTTTTCCTTTGATGAGGCCATGCAACCACATGAACGCCGGGAGACCAACAAGGCACAGACAAAACTGTTTCAACCGCCTCATCACCATCGATAATGAGATGATACCGCATCGATCCGGAGAATCTGGAGCTGCTGGAGCTGGCATTATTACTCCTGGAGAAAAATGCTAACAACTATCGACAGGCGCTACAGGCTTCCCTACCCTGGCATCGTGGTTGCGGTGGTAAGAACAACTGCTGTAGTGGCACCACACCCATTTGATTGTACGAGAAGCTAATATGGTGTCCACAGGCTGTCTTCTGCGACGATATGTTTTCCATCGATCCTTCCAAAGCTGATTCATGGGCTTCTCCTGGTTGGGTAGCTTCATGCCGCCACTACAGTCGCTGATCTAGCCGCCGAGTATATGTATTGACGTCTGAGATAGCAATCTGGCACCCTCCACGCACCATACGTCGTCGCCGTCGCTGGCTTTGCCGTCACGGCGATATTCTCCCAAGATGACCTTCCCAATTCGGAAAATGCTCCGCCTTGGCCCTCCCCGCAACTCTCCGTCTTCGTAACCTAGATCCCAAAGCTCGATCATTGGCCGTACCGGCCCTTTCTACGATTTTTGAGAGGGGAAGCAAAAAAGACAACAACCAATCTCAACTCCTCCTCCTCTTCCCTCGCATGTCTTCCTCCCACTCCGATCTCAAACCACCCCGAGAGCCAAAATGGCCAACACACAACGCCCCACGAGCATGGTTCTTGACCTGCGCCAACAGTCCGATCGGAATCAGTCTGTGTCGATCACTCCTAGCCCATGGCGACTACGTGACCGCCGGCGTTCAACCGGGCGAGTTTGAACGTCACGAAGACCGAAGCGCAGATTTCAAGGAGTTCCTAGCAGAGGTGGGCACGCAGCAAGAGAAAGAGACATGGCGAGCACGGCTACGAGTCGTTGCATTGGACGTACGAGTTATGGGACAATGCCAGAGCGCTGTGGCAGAAGCAGTACAAAGCTTCGGACGGATCGACGTGCTATTTTGTTGTCACAGCGAAATCGTGGTCGGGACGGTTGAAGAGCTGAGCCAAAGCGCAAGAACCTTGACGTTGGTGCACGATGTGTGGGAGACGAATTTCTTTGGACCGGTGAATATTATCAAGGCTACGCTGCCGATTTTCAGGAGCAAGAAGAATGGGCACATTGTGCTGCTCACCGCTATCACTGGACATCTTGGAACACCGGGTTTGAGCATGTTTTGTGCTTCGCAGTGGGCCATTGAGGGTTACTGCGATAGTCTGGCGTACGAGGTCGCGCCGTTCAATGTCAAGATGACGATTGTGCAGCCGAATTTAGAGGTCAATGTGTTGACGCATAAAATCACTTCTGCGCCGCCGATGGCTGCGTATGCGGAGGAGACAAATCCGGCGCCGTTGTCGAGGAATATTCTTTCGGGGATACTGGATCGTTTGGAGGGAACCGAGGCTCCTACGGCTGGCGACCAACTGCACAGCGAAGAGGTCAAGAGCTTGTATCCGCCGCTAAGCCGGACGATGAAGGAGCGTTTGGTGGCCGAGACCGTGCATGCTGTTGCTGCTATAGGCGGACATGACAATCCGCCGGCTCGCCATATCGTCGGCTTCGAAGGCGTGGCATCGGTCAAAGAGAAGTTGAAGACTGTCAGCGAAGAGCTCGAAGACTTTGTTGAATGCAGTAGTGCGGTTGATATTGAGAAGGAGGATGACATGATGACAGGAGGACAACTACAGTCAATCTCAATTCCAACATGAAGGAGTCAAGGAGCGCAACACGATCAAATAATCGCAACATTTCGAACACGAGACAGCGTGCATCGAGTCGGTCCGATTATTGGGTTCTGCAGGTCGAAGGATCAAACCGCCGCCAACGCCACCAGCCGTCGCAGCCGTCACTCGCCTGCACAGCTCACCCCGCAATCTTGCAACACCAACAGTCTGGACCCGTTCTAGCTATGTCAGACTCCCTGAGATGCTGTTATCTTGACCTCGAGTCCGCCGTGGAAGGTTTGCGACAGCGCTGGATTGGCTTTCCGGTCGAGTCGATTGCACCGGTCTTCGCAAGTCCAGTATCACTAGACCGCGATATCTGTATCCATGGCGCAAGGCGAGACGGTACCCAGCCTGCCCAAGGAGGACTCGACCCAAAAACCTCTCGTCCGGCGAGCTTGTGACTGCTGTCGCAAGCGCAAAGTCAAGTGCGATGGCGGTAACCCGTGCGGACCTTGCACGAAGGCTGCGATCAATTGCGCATACCTGCAGCCGCCCAAGAAGAAGGGCCCGAAAGGCTTGAGAAGCGCACGAGTATTGCATGCGCTGCGAAAGATTGACGAGCATGCATCTCGCGATCCTGGCAATCTGGTCGCCGTTGATCAAGCGGGAGCGTTTGGCAATTGGGACTGGGAAAACCAGCACAACTCTCCGCCGTCCGAGCAAGGCTACTCCAACAACATGCAACAACAGCAACCGCTACCGGACTATGGACTGCAGCACAGCGCAATTCCAGAGCAAGCGTACTACCAGCAAATGCCGACCTCGATGCCTCAACAGCCGCCCACAACACAGCCTGGTATGCACACACTGGACACGAATTCCCAAGCCTGGACATCCCAGCCGGCGTCCGCATCAGACAGCGACATACCTTCCATTATGTCTCCAACTAGTTCCGAACCTATACACCGGCGGATAGCCGGCGAAAGCTTTCAGCGATACATGAGCCTCTTCTTCGAACACATGTTCGTTATCATGCCTGTAATTGACCGAAAGATCTACCTCGACCCTGCGTTCTACGCCAACTCACATCTCTGGGCTCCCGATATGTACTGCTTCCTCTGCGCCATCTGCGCTGCAACTATAGTCCAACTACAAGTCAACCACAACATGCCTGAGCTACCACCTTTACACCCTCTCAAAGCTACAGACGACTTCTTCGCCGAAGAATGCCTACGCGAACGAAAGACATTCGACTACATCGAGATCCCATCCACGCTCAGCGTCATGACCTCGTTCTTCCTATTCGCTTATTTCGGCAACCACGAGAAGCACCGCAAGGCCTGGCACTACCTCCAAGAAACCATCGCCTTCGCAGAGAACCTCGACATGGACGACGAGAAATCCTACCTCGACCTCAATCCTACTGAAGCGCAATGGCGACGGCGTCTATACTGGCTCCTCTTCATCACCGAGCGAGCCTACGCGATCCAGCGCCGTAAGCACGCACGATTACCTAAGAGCGTGCAACAGCCGTACGTCTTCGAAAGCGAAGAGCCCGAACTCCTGAACGGATTCAATAATCTCGGCACCCTCTTCGCAACTGTCGACGAAAACTTCGTCCGCGCTTGGCGCGGCTCGCGGAAGGCAAGTCTGTGCAACGAAGCCTGGCTTGCGCAAACCCAAGACCAAATCGACAAAGTCGCCCTCGCACTCGGCCATGTAACAGAAACACAACAACTCGACATCAATATCACCCGCGAGTGGCTGCACGTGCTGGCTTGGCAGATGGGCGTAAGCAACGGGTTGATGTGGGGCGAAGGGGGCATGAGCCTCGACTACCCGATCGAGCTTGCCAGGAAAGTGGTGGCTATCACTTCCACCACGACCGCTCTAGCCATGGACAGCCATGGGATAGGCATGGAGCAGAAGTTGTCCGATATCGCTGGATGTCTTGCCGATGTGCTTAAGTGCACGGCGGGCGATACTTCGGGGGTGTTTGCGGAGGGGAAACAGTATCTCGGTATCCTACTAGGACAACTTTCCAGCATGCGAGGTAAGGAATCGAGGTACCTCAAACCGCTTCTCTCGAAGATGCAGGGACTTCTTAACGACGGCTTCGAGAATGACAACTCCAACATCTCGATGCAGAACGGCAACGCGCACACCGCGGCGGGCTATCAGCATAACCAGGCGAACAACGGTTTATTACAACCACCTGCTTTCACCTCGCCTTTCCCAACCACCTACCTGGATCCCAACAGCCGTCTAGCGCCGAGCGGGCACCGCTGGAGTATTGCCGAGTCGTTTGGGATGTTGCGCTCGCTCTCCCAGAGCGGGAATTTGGGGATGCCGATACTGGGCTACCCTGGCCCATCTCAGCCACAACAGCAGTCCCAGCCGCCGCAACAGTCGCTGCTGCACCCGCAGGAAGACTGGGGCCAGAGGCGAGAGAGCGGAAGGGTATACGAGGAATTGGAGATAGACACGGCCGGGCAGGGACAAAGGCCTGAGGACTGGTGGGCAGGTGCTGCTGCCGGGATTGCGCAGGTTGCTTGATCATGCCGCTCAACTTACAGGCAGATGGAAGGTGTTGACATACATATGTTTGACTTAGGTACAGCGAACGATACCCCTTTTACGCCACTGCAACCACTTCCCACTGCCCTTCTTTCCCGCCTCCAACTACCAACCATTGCCAGTCGCCGTGCCCTCAATTTCTTCCTCATCGTCTTTAACCTTCTCATGCGCGCGTCCAGTCGCTTTTTCCAGATCGCCCTTTTCTTTTCGCCTGGCGACGTCGAGCTGGAGTCGGCGGTAGGTCTGTTGACTTCATTGAGCTCGAAGTCGTTTTACACACTGCTGGGGTCTCCAGCTGAGCATGCGCGGTGGGAGACCGTTGGTGGGTGGTGGGTGCCTTTACTTTAGTGGTTAAGAGTTAGGGTTGGGGTTGTGAGATATGGGCAGGGAGGGATGGAGAACAGCGTAAGGTACTTTCTGTTTAGAAATGTCACGGCCCGTATGGACGTCCGGGATTGGTCTGGATTCTGGATACACGCAGGACTCTTTCACACCAATACATGATCTGAGTGGCGCGAAGGTAGATATGTAAGATGGTCTCCAGCAAGTCTTGATTTACCGCAGTGAGATTTCGAGTCACTCGTCCTCCGGCACAGGACAATCCATAGCATTCAGCATTATGCACGTATAGGCATAAGCACCCACGTAATGCACCAACACCACCGTCCCCTGCTTCCCAAACACCTTCATACTTCGTTCCCACAACTCCTTCGGCAGAGGTCCCGGCGTCCCAACGAGATACTTCGCCGCCTCATAAGCAACGTCGCACTCCTCATTCATGACTTCTGGCTTCTCGCCCCTCGCGATAGCGTCGACAATCTCTTCCGCCATTTCAACCTTCTTCTTCGCCACATTAACGTGCGCATACAGCTCGTAAGCGGCTTGGTAGTGGGCGCCGACAGTAAGTATGGCGACTTCCCTCGCGTCCGGCGGCAGACCAGGGATAGCACCGATTTTCCCGAATAGAGCCATGGAGTGCTCGCCGGCTTCTGGAGCGGCAAGAAATAGTGGAAAGGGGCCAACGAAAGCATCGTCGGAGGCCCGTCTGTAGACGAACGGGCTCTGCTCTGGTGGTCCGAACAGGTTGCCTGCTAGATCCGCGAGGCTGTCAAAGGATCCTTGCTCCGATAAGGGTAGGTCCTCTCGCTTCACGGGAGGGAGGCGATCTGTCATGGTGAAGATACGGACGATCCGAGTAGCGGGATGGACGCTAGGGGAAAGGAGGATGTCGGTACGAAGGAACGGAGATGCAGCTGATAGTCTGAGAGGATGGAAAGCAAATGTAGAAGAAGGAGATGGATAAGCTCTATATCAACTGCTACTCCTCACTGTACTTCTGTTGCGTCATGCCTAGGGTATATATGTTGCGCAGGCGGATGCTTGCAGCGCTGCCGCGATTCGAGTTCACGAATGGATCGTCAACCACAATGAGTATGTGTGCACTGTAGGTACCTTACGTGTAGTCTATACGGATCACGGCACGACGATGAGGGCCCAGAGTGAAGTGATCTTGGAGAAGGTGATGCGGAGAAAAGGTCGGAGATTCCAGACCTCACGAAGCTCTTGAGCTGCAGGGATGAGAGTGCACGTGCGTCAAGTGATTCTGGCGAGGTAAAAAGTCCCGAGTCCTTATCGCGTGCTCCAACCTCATCTACCATCCCCATACCTTTTCTACCAACTAATTGCGGGCATTGCGGAGGCATTGGAGGTGTTTGGAGTAGATCGTGAAGATATAACAACATGCCTCCCCAGACTGAAGTCGGCCCGCAAGCCGCAAAGGTCGTAGCAGTAGCAGCAGGCGCATCAGCAAAGGATGCTGAGAAAGAGAAGACTTCTGCTCGACTACTAGGTGCCGGTAGGCTTTAGAACCACACCTACAGGAGTATACATATCTTGCTAACAATGATGTTTGAAAAGGCTGCGCAGGCATCGCCGAACTCCTCGTCTTCCACCCCGTCGACACAATCGCCAAACGGCTCATGTCCAACCAATCCCGCATCGCCTCCTCCACCCAGCTCAACTCCGTCATCTTCAAATCCCACGCCGCCGAGCCCGCCGTCCGACGCTTCTTCACCCTCTTCCCCGGCCTCGGGTACGCTGCAGCATACAAAGTCCTGCAACGGATATACAAGTACGGTGGTCAGCCCTTCGTACGGGACTACCTAAGCAACCACCACGGCACAGCCTTCGATCAGACGTTTGGACGAGGCAATGGCAAGGCGATGATGCACGCGACTGCGGGAAGCTTGATCGGGATAGGCGAGATCGTGCTCCTACCTCTCGATGTGCTTAAGATCAAGCGCCAGACGAACCCTGAAGCTTTCCGCGGCCGAGGCGTGATGCGGATTGTTGCGGACGAAGGAATGGGGCTCTACCGAGGCGCGAGCTGGACAGCTGCACGAAACGCGCCTGGCTCGTTTGCATTGTTCGGTGGTTCGGCGGCAGCGAAGCAATACCTTTTCAAGCTGGAAGACTACAACGCGGCGACCTGGTTCCAGAACTTCGTGGCTTCGATCGCGGGTTCGTCGGCGAGTCTGCTGGTGTCTGCGCCATTGGATGTGGTGAAGACGAGGATACAGAACCAGAACTTCGAGGTCAAGCAGTCCGGTATCAAGGTCATAACGGAAATGGCGCGGAAGGAGGGGTTCCCGGCGTTCTTCAAGGGATTGGTGCCGAAGTTGCTGATGACTGGGCCGAAGTTGACGTTCAGTTTTTGGTTGGCGCAGACACTCATACCTGCGTTCAATAAGATGTTGTAGAATAGAGTGAGATTGTTTGCGTGGATCTAGCAAGCGAATGGCGTTTTGAAAGGCCTACTCGATGGTCCAAAGAGTGCGATAGCACATATGCATGGTCATGGGAGTCATTTTTGAGGTGTATATATTGTTACTACTGCTCAACTCAACACAGATTTCCCAAAATCGCACGTACGCGTGTCCCTCATCTCCTGCTGGCTTGAGACCAAGTCTTACGCCTGTCTAGAGCAGTGCCACGGATGCCCTCCTCTGAGCTGTGCGGGATTTCACACCCCATCTATGCTCCACCGAAGCATTTGCAGGTGTGTTTTGCCTTCGCCGTGATCTCATGGTAGTTCGTTGGTCTGCGCTCCCGAAGATGGGCCACCCAGTACTGCAGGGCTCTCCACTGCCTTGTCGTGATTGACTTCGTAAACTTGTAACTGTGCGGAGGCCAGCACGGTGTCCTGCGTGGCATATCCTCCGTCCGATTCAAGGCTCGACATCGGATGATCTCAGTGACCGACATCGTATATGTTTCACATCACTCGCATTGTTCACTTATCCTCCCCTCGGCCCCTCTCCCTCTCCGCCTCCAACTTCCTCTCCTCCTGCTTCTTCCAGTGACTGCCTTCCTCATAATCCCGACTAATCCCCAACGCCTTCCTCAACTTCTCGCTCTCCTCAATCTTCGCCTTTGCCAACTCATGCACCTGATGCGACTTCAACCCTCGCGCATTCGGTCCTCCACCGTTCGAGCGCGCTTGCTCGTTCTCCAGCTTCTTCCGTAGGGCAGCGCATTGGTCGTCGATTTCGTCTTCGTCCAGCCCTTCGTCCTCTAGCTGATCTCTCAGCTCGAAGACTTTCACCTCCACCTCGCGTTTCCGGTCGTGTTCGAGAATGTCCTTGTCGGGCTGTCGTTGACGATGCTTGAGTGTGTCGAAGTCTTTGTGGTAGGGTTGGGAGCGATCGTCGCGGGGGCGGAGGTTGGCTTTGTTGGTTTGGACGTAGCCGGAGGTGCCGGAGCCACGGGGGGTGGTGAGGCCGACGTTGGAGGACATGGTGGTGTTGGAAATGGCTCGGAGGTGGTGCCGGTGTCAAAGCATAGTGGAAGAGATCGAGAGTTTGGTGTACTGGTCAATAGAGTTCGCTAGCGCCGGCTGATGAGCCATTAGAAATGCATGTGAAGATCAGATGAATGAATGACTCTCCGTCGCTACTTCTCTCCTCTTCCTATATAATTCTGCACAAACCCCGACTTGGACACCGCAACGATACACAACTTACCAAGATGCCTGCTGCTGTTCAAAGCGATGATGCCGCGTCAGCCTCTTCGCCTGGTACACAAGGACAACTTCCTTTCCCACCAGTCACCAGAGAGCACATCCTCCACTGCTCATACCACTCATGGCATCCAAAGTACCGCACAATAACACCCAAGGCTCGTCTCATTCCTCTGAACCAGGCCTTCCTGGACTACCTGCGCGCAGATGGAATCATCCTACCACCCGACGATGACGCTCAAGCTCAGTGGTCCGACGATGATAGTGGCATCTTCTCGGCCTCTGATAACACAGACGCGCTCGACGACTCGGACGACGAAGGCGAAGATGTTTTAGCAGGCTGGCGCAACATCCACACCGCGATCACTAATACGATCGCAGAGCTCGGTGGTAAGGTAGTGCCGAAGCTGAACTGGTCTGCGCCTAAAGATGCCACCTGGATGAACGCAAACACTATCATGTGTCGGACGCCGAATGAGATATACTTGCTTCTCAAAAGCTCCGACTTTGTTACACATGACCTCGAGCATGCTTTCGACGACACAGCTGACTCGCCCAGCTCAACGTTAACGAAAGGCACGATCCCATATCACCTTGTGCTACGCAAAGCTGTCCGCCAATGGAACCCATCTGTCGAGTTTCGCTGTTTTGTGCGCGGACGACGACTTCTCTGCATGTGTCAACGGGATCTCAACCACTTTGACTTCCTGTTCGGTCTGAGCGGGCGGCTGCGCTCCCTGATCCAGGAGTTCTTCGATGTGCGCTTGCGAGATACATTTCCGGATGCCAACTTTGCGTTTGATGTCTACGTCCCAGCACCGTATGATCGGGTGTGGCTGGTCGACGTCAACCCATGGGCACCAAGGACGGACCCGTTGCTTTTCAGCTGGATGGAGATCTTGAATATGCCAGAGCCACCAAAAGAAAGCATCGACGATCTTCCTGATTTCGTCAGACTACCGATGAGTATGGGTGCTTCTGGCAATGGAAGTCAGCTACTGGAGCAGATGAGAGCAGCAGCCGCAGCTCAAGACGAGCTGGATGACAACGACTCGAGTGGCCGTCTCGATGACTCTGACGAATCTGAGGCCGACGAGGAGCTTTGGCTACCGGAGCTCCGACTCATTCGTGCGACTGACCCAGAGGCTTACAACTTCAGCACACCGCAGTACAGCGCCCACAAGCTGCCTAGGGACGTGGTGGATGCCAGTCAAAGCGGCGAAGGGTTGAGAGAGTTTGCTCGCGATTGGGAGGACATTTTGGCCAAGCGACGAAGAGACGATGAGCAGTTGGTCGAGAGCAGTGAGGACGATTGATCGAAGCGAGTATCATGCCCACTGCACGACGTTCACTTACGTCCAAGGCAATCTTCAAAACACTACTGGCATCATCATTATAGTATTTTGTGGACTGGTCTCTCGAACCCGAACAGCAGACCGTTTTATCAAATACTGGCCGAGTGTGGTGGCGGCCACCTCACCATTTGGACTCAGCCAGATCAAGGCGGCCGCTCCCAAAGATTCCGAGACGTGAATATTCGACAATGAACAGATGCAATACAACACCATGCTGCATGCTCAATATCAAGCCGAAAGCGCTCCACTTTTGCCAGACAAATTCCGCACACGTTTGAGCAAGTATTTTGCTGGGCACTTGGCAGTCAACTACCTTATACCTCACATCAACTCAATAACGTTCACGATATGTCAACTGTATCCCGTCCTCGGCAAATAATTCATCATGTCGACCGAACTGCTGGCTCGCCACATTCAGGACCACAATGAAGCAAACACGACCCTCAAGCCCTTCTGGGGTTATGCGAGCCGAGTGTTACCATGCTCGAGCGATGAAGGGACATGCGAGTACTTGGACGCTGTGTACTCGATGCATGCAACCTCGATGACGTACACGTTCATTCTCTGGGGTGTGTTGCTCGGCATTGTAGTAGCATGGGTGACGATTCGAGGCTGGCGAATGGGCGGACCGATACAGAGCGTCGGGAGCTCGTTCGATTCGTTGTGCGATGCCATGAGCCGGGCGAAGAGACAATATTTGCTCTTTGACACCCCCATAACCTGGCTATTTGGAAGGGTATCGAGGTTGCAGGTCATGGTTTTGGCTTGCTTTTCCGGCTACCTATTGATATTCTCGTAAGCTCAGTCAACAATTTCAACCGTTTTATGACTCAGCTAAATTCTTTTCAGCCTTGTTGGCATCACGTATCGAACATGGATCACGCCAGTCGAGGACACCAACGTGAACAACACCCGTACTGGCTTGGGAGGCTGGTCGGATCGCATTGGAGCCCTTGCATACGCTCTCACACCCTTCACCATCCTCCTGTCAAACCGCGAGAGCGTTCTGTCTCTGCTCACTGGCATCCCGTACCAGCATTTCAACTTCTTGCATCGCTAGACTGGCCGCATCATCTTCGTTCAGTCGTTCCTCCACACCATTGCCTGGACGATTGTTGAAAGCAGGCTCTATCGACCCCAGCCAGCAGTGTACACAGAGTTTGTGGGCCAATTTTATGTCATCATGGGAGTCGTTGCAATGTTCCTACTGGCATTGATGATGTTGCTGAGCACGCAGACGGCGATCAGGTGGTTTGGATATGAGTTCTTCAAGATTACGCACCGGTTCATCGCTGTTTTGTACATCGGTGCCTGCTGCGGTCACTGGGATCGGTTGTGGTGCTGGATGGTGCCGAGTCTCGCTTTGATGATGATCGACCAGGTTCTGAGAGGGGCACGAACATGTTACCTTCACATGTCCGGCTCGAAAGGACAGGGTATCGGCTTCAGATGCGCCCAAGCAGAGGTCAAGATCATCGGAGGAGGCGACGATGTTGTCCTTCGGTTAGACTTTGACTACGAGCACAAAGAGCCGTGGGAGGCTGGCCAGCATTTTCATCTCTGCTTTCCGAGCCTGAGTATCTGGCAGTCGCATCCTTTCACACCATCCTCAACCCCAGATCCAACATCTCGACTTCAGCACCATACGTACCTCATCCGAGTGCGCGAAGGTCAGACGAGCAAGATCGGCGCGTTAGCGAGCGAGGCCACAATACCGGTCATCCTGACAGGACCCTACGGCAACGGCCATCCCAAGCATGAGACCAGGAATGTGGTTGCCGTGGCTGGCGGTACAGGAGTAACGTTCACGCTCCCGATTGTCCACGAGGTATTGAGACAGCCGATCGTACCTCAAGCGACCGTTGACTTCGTTTGGGTGGTACGGCGATCCGCTGATCTACTATGGCTTGCGGCCGAGCTGGCGCAGCTAAAGGACATGTCGAAAGGCTGCCCAGGCCTACGAGTTTCTATCTTCGTTACGAGGGAGGCTAGTCGTGATGCTCGTGACCGGGAGCCAGCCACGGAGAAGGACGTGTCAGTCAGTCTTACCTCGTTGTCTTCATCGTCATCAAACGAGAGGATTGATGGCCTACTTGCCAGCAGCAACGATCGCTTCACCGTACGCTTCCTTGGAGACCATCACCCTGAAGTGCCAGAGATAGTGGCAGATTTTATGGAGAGGTCGAGTATCGCTGGCGGCAACATTGAGATCGTAGGAAGTGGGCCTGAGGCGATGGGCTCTGATCTTAGGAGTGCGGTTGCTGGTGTATGGTCCAAGGAGCATGTAGGATTCTATTGGGACTCTCGTGAATAGTCTTATGATATATATATGGACCGATCAACTACGCTCAAGACAGTTCTTTCTCCATCCCTCTATAATCTTGTTGACTCGTCATGAAATTTAAAGACTGTTGTGTGTCTAATTCGTTTGACTCCCTCAACTCTGCTCTCAAGTTCATTTCGTGCTGGCCCATGCGCTAAGCCACAGCCGTCATGTTCACCACGCGACCTGCCAACTTCACGTTCTTACAACAACATCCGAAAGCAACACATATCTGGAATATCAGTAGAGGATATTCGGTAATAATGCGTAGATAGTATCGATGGCTTCGATACGATGATCAGCCGGCGCGTTTTACAAAGCTCGGCGAGGCTTGCACTTCGGCAGCCAAGGGGGGCCGTTCGATATGGACAGGTGATCCGGAGAGGCGCTGTGAATGAGGCTGGCGAACGCAAGACTGGCCACATCTCCATCGGCGAGAACGAAGGCGTTCTATTCTTCAACAGCTTGCTACCTTTCAACCTACAATGGGCCTACCGCGCCTTATGGACCCTTCAGCGGAGATCGCCAATCCTGAGGTACGAGGCGAAGATGGAAAACGTGGGTGCCGTGGCACCTGCGACTGTCATCGAGAGTGCAACGAAGGATGGCAAAGTTGGCCAAGTCGACATCGTCGAAGTGCTCCCGCGCCTCAAAGAAGGCGGCGCGTTCGTCAAGTTTCGCCACGCTCCGGATGTTGATTCTCAGATTGTGTCCGAAGCCGTGCGGTCGCAACTCAAGAACAATCCGATACGGCCCTGGTGGAACCCTCTTTCGCATGTCTCGGTAAGACTCGTTATTGGAAAGCCTTGGATTGAAGACCTTTTCCGATTCCCGTCCCAGAGAGTGATGGTCGAGTTCTTGCCCTCGCAGCCAGGCCAAGAAGCCGCAGAGATTAGCCAGGAGCAGCTTTACAGCCTGTTTCGTCCCTATGGCCGGCTCTCGGAAGTCATCAAGCAGCCCTCCGACTCGAAGGTTTCACCGCGGTATGCATATCTGGACTACTCGCGACCACGGAAGGCTGTTATGGCGAAGAATTGTCTACACGGCTACACGGTGCCTCCTGATCAGGGCGGCGGTAGTCAAGGGACGATCTTACGGATCACATATGCGAAGAAGGAGCGATTTGGATGGATCAAAGACTGGGTACTAAATCATCCACGAATATTCTTCCCTCTGCTGGCTGCGTTGATAGCAGGTATCTCGATCGTCATTTTTGACCCACTGAGAACACTGTCTATCCGCGCGCATATCTCTAGAGCATTCCACATCGAGGACAACTCGGTGTTCAAATGGTTCCAGCGGCAGAGCAAAGACCTCATCGACCGAGTGAAACAACTCAGCGGTCGCGACGCTTCGGAAGGGGGTATGCGTGTTCTGTGGGAAGACCGCAAAACCGAGATCGACCAGCTTAGAGCATGGCTGATGGAGAGCACCGATACTTTCATCGTGGTCCAAGGACCTCGAGGCAGCGGCAAGAAGGAGCTCGTGGTCGATCATGCGCTTGAGCATAAGCAAGAAGCTCATAGATTGTTGGTCGTCGATTGCAAGCCTGTGCAAGAAGCTCGCGGTGACGCTGCCACTATTGCCGCGGCTGCGTCACAAGTCGGGTACAGACCAGTATTCTCATGGATCAACAACGTTTCAGGGCTTCTGGACTTGGCTGCGCAAGGTGTGACTGGAATGAAGGCTGGCTTCTCCGAGACCCTGGAGACCCAACTCGTGAAGATATATACCAATACCGCAGCAGCTCTGAAACAAATTGCCCTCGAAGATCGGAGGAAGGACGACAAAGATGCTAATTTGAGCGATGATGAGTACCTCGAATCACACCCTGAGCACCGTCCGGTCGTCGTGATCGACAACTTCCTCCACAAGAACAACGAGGGCGATTCACAGATGGTCTACGACAAGCTGGCAGAATGGGCTGCTCAACTGACGACATCGAATGTTGCTCATGTCATATTCCTGACGAACGACATCAGCTTCACGAAGAGCTTGAGTAAAGCGCTGCCCGATCGCGTCTTCCGGCAAATAACACTCGCCGACTGCTCGCCTGAGGTCGCCAAGCGTTACGTTATCAACCACTTGGACTTCGATGCGGAGCCCGCCAAACGGACGAGAAAGAACGAAAATGGGGAAGACGAAGAGGTCATCGAACTCACTCCCAGCCAGAAACGTCAAGACCTCAGCGAACTCGACGCCGTCATCGGCCAGCTCGGTGGTCGTCTCACCGACCTTGAATTTCTCGCTAGGCGCATCAAGGCGGGTGAAACGCCCACGAAAGCTGTCAAAGAGATTATCGATCAATCTGCTTCCGAGATATTGAAGATGTTCTTACTCTCCGGCGCCGAAGACCGCCAATACACTTCTCAGCAGGCTTGGACGCTTGTGAAAAGGCTTGCTGACAACGAGATGATCCCGTACAACGAAGCCGTCATGGCAACACCGTTCGGTGGCGAAAGCGACAAAGCGCTCTCTGCGCTGGAGCAGGCCGAGCTGATCACGGTACAGTCGGTTAATGGCCGGCCGTACAGTTTGAAGGCCGGTAAACCTGTTTACCAAGGAGCCTTCAAGCAACTCGTTGGTGACCGCGTTTTGGCCGCTAAGATGGATCTTGCGCTCCTCGGCGATTTGGTGTCGAGTGAGAGCAAGACAGTTGACAAGTGCGAGCAGGAATTGCATCTGCTGGGCGAGCTGCCCAAACAGCCGGGTGAGGTCGCGAGTCGGGTTCAGTGGCTGCTAGGAAAGATCAAGGGGAGTCAGGATAAGATTGAAGGGTATGAGAAGGAGCAGGCGGAACTAAAGAAGATCTTGACGACAGAGTACTGAGGTGTGTTGTTGGGAAACCGTCCATTTTGAGTATTGTATATCTACCTGATACCACTCTGAAGTCATGAGTCCTACTCCTTGTTTGCTGAAAACAGTACCGACTCTTCCCAATCACCCACGTCCCAATGCTCTTTCGTCTACAGGTATCGTCTTATTTCTCCGAATCGATCCTGGCACGTTTTGAAGAGGTGATGTTGAAATTGGCCTCCGAGATCGGCAGCCGACGTGGGAGACTCGAAGCCGGCCGCCACCACCAAACAAACGACAGCAGCTGCCGAAACAACTGCCTGTCTCGACCGTTTCTTGCAACGTGCAGCGACGACGAGCCGCACTTGAGCGATCTGGAACCATTCATCCAGCGGAGATTGTCGATATGACCGGTGAAGACTCGGCGGTCGAAATAATGGTTGAGGAAGGCTTTCGCTGAAGAGCGGGTGAATGGCGCGCCAACCAAAGAAGACGACCACGACGACCACGCTATATGTATGCACCAGCTCAGATGATCATCATGCTCGACGCCGAGATTCCTGATGCGACGTCGTCTGCAATCCACTCGAAATCCTAGCATTTGGACGCCAGCGCGAGCGAGCCGCAAGATACAAATATCCTCTCATGTGCATGCGATAAGGCGTATGCAGACTTGTCGACACATTCAGATGACCCACGGAATTCCCACATGCCTGCAACGTCCAATGGTAGAGCTCCGAATCAGCGTACCGGCACCGGCAAAGCTCATCTGTCTTGACCTCAAGCTGCAGGATTTTGCCGCGAGCACATGAGATTGCCGTACGCTTATTCTCGCTGAGCGAATCACGGGAGTCGTATTTGTCGTTAAGTGCAGCTTGCCTTCGTGAACTGCAGGAAGAGCTGCAACCTAATTTTTAGTCGTTGACGCACATGCCGGGTTCCCCAGGGTCGTGTCACTGGAAAACTTATTACCTGGATGTTCGAGACGCTCTGGGTCAGTGTCGTGGAGGGTTGCGGTGGCAAGACCGAAGGAGAGTCTTCGTGACGGGGCGACGGACCCGACCCGGCGACCTTGACGGTAATAAGACCTTTCATGTGGTTGATATAACCGATCGACAGGAAGTATATCCGCTGTGCGGGCGCAAGGGCATGAGTCTGTGCACGTGTTGTTTGGGCATACACCTGCAACTGCAATCATAAACCGTACGAGAATCATTGCCCGACCAGATCAACAGATCATTGTTGTCGAGAGATACGCCTATATACAACACATCACCTACCGACTATACCTACCTTCTTGCCTACGACCTTCCGGGGCGGGCTCACTCTTGAAGGTGGAGACTGCAATAAAATATTCCACCACCACGCTAGTTCCAGATATTCTCCACCCCCGGCGCCAGTCGTGAACAAAAGCCTTCAGGTTCCCTCCCACCTGCTGTCCGACGCAGCTCCTCCACCCTCTCCATTGCACAGATTCGCTGCAGTCGAACAACACAGGTCAACAAGGTGAGTTCTATGTTCATTCCTTCCCCGTGATCAAGGTGTGCAGATCAGCAAGTACCGGCCATCGCCCCCACCCCAAAAAAGTATCGACGCCTTCCCACATGTCGAGCGATAGCGGGCGTCGCTGCTTTTTGCGCTCGGTGTCGGACATCTCTGTCGTTGCTACCAAAGGGTCAAATCGACGACATCATCGCCTTCGACGATCTTGTCTCAGCATCCCCTAGCCCGCCGAACCTTTGTGCCACACCTCTTTGCCTGTGCTGCGTCGCCAATCGTACGCTGACCTACCCAAACCTCTGGACTGTTCCCGTGGCCGCACGGGCAGCAGCAATATCTTTTTCCCCGCCACAACACCTCATCTTCTCGTTCACAAGCATTCGAGGCTCACAGTTGCTCAAGTCATCTGACCTGCTCGAGTGAATCTTTTGACTGACCTATACTTCCACCAGCCTCTTGCACCTGAACAACATACGCCTGCGACACGTCACACCTAGATCACAGCCTACAGAGTGCCACATATCGCCGATACCAAAGTTACACTACCTACGAGATCCATTCGGCTTTTTGCCGATAGAATGGGTCGCGTCTCCTTCGCGGACGATGTAAACAAGCGCAGCATCGACGACTATGAGGAGATCGAGAAGGATAAGGTGAACATCTACCCGTACGAGAACGACAAGGAGAACAAGTCATGGGCTGGTGCGCTGCCGAAGAAGCAGGGTCTTTACGACCCGGAGCTTGAGAAGGATGCCTGTGGTGTGGGCTTCGCTGCCAACATCAAGGGCAAGGCGAGTCACAAGATTGTCACTGATGGTATGTTCCAAGCATGTGTCTCTGGGGCTGGACATACGCTAATTGAATGATAGCAAGGAACCTGCTCTGCAACATGACCCATCGAGGTGCGGTCGGATCGGATGCACGAGACGGAGATGGCGCTGGTGTCATGACCTCCATCCCACACAAATTCTTCGTCAAGAACTTTGAGGTCGAGCAAGGCTTCAAGCTGCCCCAGATGGGCCAGTACGCCGTGGGCAACGTATTCTTCAAGCCGGAGGAAGAGACGCTAGCGGACACAATCGGCCAGTTCGAAGACACTGCGGATCAGCTTAACCTGCGGGTCCTGGGATGGCGGCAGGTACCTGTCGACAGCGAACTTCTTGGTCCCGCGGCCAGTTCGAGGGAGCCTACGATCCTTCAGCCATTCCTTGTCATGAAGTCATGGTACGGCGACGGGAAGCAACCAAAATCCGACTTCGAGGAGAATTTCGACACTGTGGTTTTCGAGCGCCAGTTGTACGTCTTCCGAAAGCGTGTCACGCATCTCATCGGGCTTCACAACTGGTTCTACCTCTGTTCTTTGTCAAACAAGAACATTGTCTACAAAGGTCAACTGTCGCCCCGGCAGGTCTACGACTACTACCATGATTTGGTGAACGTAGACTACGAGGGACACTTCGCCATGGTACACTCGCGGTTCTCGACGAACACATTTCCTTCTTGGGACCGAGCGCAGCCACTGCGATGGGCAGCACACAACGGAGAGATCAATACTCTCCGAGGCAACAAGAACTGGATGAGAGCAAGAGAAGGTGTACTGCAGTCTGATCTATTTGGTGACGAGCTGGATATGCTATACCCGATCATCGAAGACGGTGGCTCCGATTCTGCAGCATTCGACAATGTGTTGGAGCTCTTGACCATCAATGGCTCGCTCTCGCTTCCAGAAGCCGTTATGCTGATGGTGCCAGAAGCTTGGGAAGGCAACCACTTGATCGACGACAAGAAGCAGGCATTCTACGAATGGGCTGCATGCATGATGGAGCCTTGGGATGGCCCAGCACTCTTTGTGTTCTCGGATGGTCGCTATTGCGGTGCAAACCTCGACCGAAACGGCTTACGCCCTTGCAGATACTACGTTCTGGATGACGACCGGATCATTTGTGCGTCAGAGGTTGGCACGATCGCGGTTGATCCGTCCTCTGTCATACAGAAGGGTCGCTTGCAACCAGGCCGCATGCTGTTGGTCGACACCGCCGAAGGTCGGATCATCGACGATGCAGAACTGAAAGAGAAGGTATCCTCGAGGCAGGACTTCCGGTCATGGATTGAGTCTGAGCTCCTGGTCTTGCCGAATATCCACAAGAAGCTCTTGGAGAAGGGCGTAGATTTGTCCCATGAGCTCACGGAGTCGAAAGTACAGGAAGATCCAAGGCTGAAGGCTTATGGATACTCGTTGGAGCAAGTTACTCTGCTTCTTGCTCCAATGGCAGCAGATTCGAAGGAAGCCCTCGGCTCAATGGGCAACGATGCTCCACTGGCGTGTCTAGCCGTGCAGCCACGTCTGCTCTACGATTACTTCCGACAGCTCTTTGCACAGGTCACGAATCCTCCGATCGATCCAATTCGAGAGGCCGTGGTCATGTCTCTGGGCACCTACGTGGGGCCACAGGGCAATTTGCTCACCATGGAGAAGAGCCAGTGCCATCGACTCTACTTGCCATCTCCGATGCTGTCAGTAGAAGAGTTCAATGGAATGATGCATATTCCAGACATCCACCCGGATTGGAGTGTAGCCACTATCGACATCACCTTCGCCAAGGAAGAGGGAATTCAGGGCTACTACGATGCTCTGGATCGCATCAACGATGCTGCTACAGAAGCCATCGAGCGAGGCGACAAGATCCTGGTTATTTCAGACCGCAAGATGTCATACGATCGTGTATCAATATCGTCGCTCCTGGCTACAGGCATGCTGCATCACCATCTCGTCCGCAACAAGTGGCGCGCGAAGGCTGCGCTCGTTGTCGAGACAGCTGAAGCCCGCGAGGTCCACCACATGTGTGTTCTTGTCGGCTACGGCGCGGATGCGATCTGCCCGTACGGAGCCATTGAGTGCATTCTCAAGCTGAACCGAGAGGGGCTGATCCGGAAGAACATGACTTCGGAGGAGCTTATCGGCAACTACAAGCACTCCTGCGATGGCGGTATCCTCAAGGTTATGAGCAAGATGGGTATCTCCACTCTACAGAGCTACAAGGGCGCTCAGATATTCGAAGCCCTTGGTGTCGATGACACCGTGGTCGACCGTTGCTTCACTGGTACAGCGACACGCGTCCGTGGTATGACTTTCGAGCTCATCGCTCAAGATGCTTTCGCTTTCCACGAGAAGGGCTTTCCAAGCCAGACGATCGTGGAGATTCCAGGTATGCCCGAAACTGGAGAGTATCACTGGCGTGATGGCGGAGAAGCACACATCAACGACCCCACCTCGATCGCGAACATCCAAGATGCTGTGCGTATGAAGAACGACAAGTCCTACGAAGCATATTCCAAGAGCGAGTATGAGCAGATCAAGAGCTGCACTCTTCGTGGGCTGTTGGACTTTGACTTTGACTCATTCAATCCCATCCCTATCGAGCAAGTTGAGCCGTGGACGGACATTGTCCGCAGGTTCTGCACCGGTGCCATGTCCTACGGCTCTATTGCCATGGAGGCACACTCCACTCTTGCAGTTGCAATGAACAGACTCGGCGGCAAATCGAACACTGGTGAAGGTGGCGAAGATCCCGAGCGCAGCTTGCCACTTGAGAACGGCGACAGCATGCGATCTGCCATCAAGCAAATTGCGTCTGGCCGTTTCGGTGTTACCAGCAACTACATCACAGACTCTGACCAGCTGCAGATCAAGATGGCCCAAGGCGCTAAGCCCGGCGAGGGCGGAGAGCTGCCAGGTCACAAAGTCTCTGGTCCCATCGCGAAGACGCGCCACTCGACACCAGGTGTTGGTCTGATCTCTCCACCACCTCACCACGACATCTACTCCATTGAAGATCTCAAGCAGCTAATCTACGATCTTAAGTGCGGCAACCCACGCGCGAGAGTTTCCGTGAAGCTCGTTTCCGAGACCGGTGTCGGTATCGTCGCCTCTGGTGTTGCAAAGGCACGAGCCGACCACATCCTGATCTCTGGCCACGACGGTGGTACTGGTGCGTCTCGATGGACCGGTATCAAGTACGCTGGTCTGCCTTGGGAACTTGGGCTTGCGGAGACTCACCAGACCTTGGTCCTGAACGATCTTCGCGGACGTATTATCATCGAGACTGACGGTCAACTGCGTACTGGACGTGATGTCGCTATTGCCTGCATGCTGGGCGCAGAAGAGTTTGGCTTTGCCACGACGCCGCTCATTGCCATGGGCTGCATCATGATGAGAAAGTGTCACCTAAAGTAAGTGTAATGGATATATTACTCATCGCTGAGACACCACGTGCTGTCTGTCCGAAACATTTGCTAATCTACCCATTCATTTTCGCAGCACTTGCCCCGTCGGTATCGCCACGCAGGATATTGAGCTGAGGAAGAAGTTCAAGGGCACGCCAGAGCATGTCATCAACTTCTTCTACTACGTGTCCAACGAGATGCGAGCAATCATGGCAAAGCTTGGTTTCCGCACCGTGAACGAGATGGTCGGCCACACCGAGGCACTCAAGGTCCGCGAGGACCTCCGAAATGCGAAAACAGAGAACATCGACCTGTCGCTCATCTTGACGCCAGCACACAGCCTTCGCTCTGGAGTCGCAACCTACAACGTTCGCAAGCAGGACCACAAGCTTCACACTCGTCTCGACAACAAGCTGATTGCTGAGTCCGAGCTGGCTATTGAGAAGGGCCTTCCGTGCCGCATCGAGACGGAGATTGTCAACACCGACCGAGCATTCGGTGCAACGCTGTCCTCGCATATCAGCAGGCGGTACGGAGAGGAAGGTCTGGAGCATGATACCATCCATGCCAACGTCAAGGGATCTGCCGGGCAGTCGTTCGGTGCTTTCTTGGCAAAGGGCGTTACTCTCGAGCTCGAGGGAGACGCAAACGACTATGTCGGCAAGGGCCTGTCCGGCGGTCGACTGATCATCTATCCTCCACGAAAGGCAGTCTTCAAGGCTGAGGAGAACATTATCATAGGAAACGTCTGCTTGTACGGAGCCACAGCTGGTTCATGCTTCTTCCGTGGTGTCGCTGCTGAGCGGTTCGCCGTCCGCAACTCTGGTGTCACCGCCGTTGTCGAAGGCATGGGCGACCACGGTTGTGAGTACATGACTGGTGGCCGTATCGTGTCACTTGGTGCTACTGGACGCAATTTCGCAGCTGGCATGTCCGGAGGTATTGCGTACATCCTCGACTTGCACCAGGAGTTTGAGAGCAAGGTCAACCAGGAGATGGTGGAGCTCGGACAAGTCGATGAGCCAAAGGAGATCGCCTTCTTGCGTGGCCTGATCGAGGATCATCTGCACTACACGGGTTCCGAGCTCGCGGCAAGGATCTTGGTAGACTTTAACAGAGTCCTACCTCGATTCGTCAAGGTCCTGCCAACAGACTACAAGCGCGTCCTCATGGAGGATGCCAAGAAGGCCGAAGAGGCTAAGAAGAACGAGTACCCGCTGCCTATCCTTCCTGGCGCTGCCGTGCGCAACCTGCACGAGCAGTCGCGCGAGCACACCCATGACAAGGAGGCCAAAGAGGCCAAGAAGAACGAGCTCATGGACATCGAAGAGAGCGTTCAAGACGGCAAGGCCGAGAAGAAGCGTTCGGCCCTCGTTCTCGACAAGACTCGTGGCTTCATGAAGTACCAGCGACGCGCTGAGGCGTACCGTAATGTCAAGACGAGGACAAAGGACTGGGGAGAGTTGAACTCCCGACTAAATGAGGACGAGCTCAAGTATCAGGCTGCGCGCTGCATGGACTGCGGTGTACCGTTCTGCCAGTCCGATACTGGCTGCCCCATCAGCAACATCATCCCGAAATGGAACGAGCTAGTCTTGTAAGTACGCTGTTGAGCAGATCCCCCCTCCTATGACGCCTGAAACATTTGCTAACGAGTCTTCCTCGTGAACAATAGCCAAAACCAGTGGCAGGATGCGCTCAACAGACTTCTGATGACCAATAACTTCCCAGAGTTTACCGGTCGTGTCTGCCCGGCGCCATGCGAGGGCGCTTGCGTTCTCGGCATCAACGAGGACCCAGTCGGCATCAAGTCCATCGAGTGCGCCATCATCGATCGTGGTTTCGACATGGGATGGATGGTGCCTTCACCTCCACCATCTCGGACTGGGAAGACGATCGCCATCATCGGCTCTGGCCCAGCTGGTCTGGCTGCTGCTGACCAGCTCAACAAGTGCGGGCACGAAGTGACCGTCTACGAGCGTGCAGACCGCATCGGTGGCTTGCTGATGTACGGCATCCCGAACATGAAGCTCGACAAGAAGGTGGTCCAACGCCGCGTTGACTTCATGGCCGATGAGGGTGTTAAGTTTGTTACTGGAGTACACGTTGGCGAAGACGATGTCACGCTCGAGACTCTTCGAGGCGAGCACGATGCCGTCGTGATCTCCACTGGTGCAACCGTTGCCCGCGACCTGCCAATCCCGAACCGCGAGCTTGAGGGGATTCACTACGCCATGCAGTTCCTTCACAAGAACACGAAGTCCTTGCTGGACTCCAAGCTTGAGGATGAGACTTACATCTCGGCCAAAGACAAGCACGTTGTGGTCATTGGTGGTGGTGACACCGGTAACGACTGCATTGGTACGTCCGTCCGCCACGGAGCCAAGTCGGTCATCAATTTTGAGCTGTTGCCGCAGCCGCCACCTGAGCGTGCTCGCGACAATCCATGGCCTCAGTGGCCTCGCATCTACCGTGTGGACTATGGCCATACCGAGGTCAAGGCACACATGGGCCGCGACCCGCGCGAGTACTGCATCCTGTCCACGGACTTCGTCGACGACGGCACAGGCAAGGTCAAGGGCATCAACACCCAGCGTGTCGAGTGGACCAAGTCTGCGACCGGCGGCTGGGACATGAAGAAGCTCGAGGGCTCTGAGGAGTTCTTCCCGGCCGACCTCGTCCTTCTCTCCATGGGCTTCTTGGGTCCAGAGGACCGAGTCATGGGCGGCATCATCGAGAAGGACCAGCGCAAGAACATCAAGACGCCTCCCGGCCACTACAACACCAACATCGAGGGCGTCTTCGCCGCGGGAGACTGCCGCCGTGGCCAGTCGCTCATCGTCTGGGGCATCAACGAAGGCCGCCAGTGCGCTCGCGACGTCGACTCCTACCTCAGCGGCCGCGGCACACAGCTACCCGTCACGGGAGGTATAGTCAAGCGCCCGCCGTTCGAGCTGCTCAACAAGTCGGCTAACGGGACGCTGCAATCTGGTTTGATCACTGCAGATGCATGAGCTTTATGAGAAGCTTTTCGAGCGTGTTTTCTGGTTTCGATTGTCGATATGATTTTCTGACGATGATACGATCGTTGCAAGATACCCTTTTCGAGCGTTCGAGACGAATAGACAGCACAGCAATTCGGGCGGGCAAAGCGGGTTGTATGATCGGTCGGTGGAGGATGCTTGGAGGAGGTAATGCCTATTACGACCTGAGAAAACGTGGAAGTTGGAAAATTGGCGTTATGGGATGCATATTTTTACTGCTTTGTTGCGACGCGATGCTGCTCGCTGGTCCATTCGTTATGATTTGGTGGAAGCAAGCGTGTGTTACACAATAGCTGAGTTGGTTAGATCCATCACGATAGCTTGAAATCAACTACTCGGCATTACTTGATATCACGATTCATCTTTCAAGATTGCGACGATAGGCAGTGTGTTGTAGAGCCAGAGGGTCTTGGGAATGAGACCAGTCCGCGACGTCTCCTCAGTGTTTGCCTTGCTATCGAAGTTGGTGGCTGTCATCAGCCCACTTCGGCATCTTCTTGCGCTCTTGTGGCAGTGCTGCAAGGCTTCAACCGCGCCATCGAGAGCTCAGGCATGGTTCACCGTATCCTGTCAACACAGCCCACTAGGCCGATGAGTACGAAATCGAACATGTTGCTTCTTTCTGTGGAAGTGTGCCGGCCAAGTTTATATCAGCTGATCAAGGGCACGAACAGCAATTGCGGTCAGCCTTCAATCACGAGACGCTTTGCTGAAGGCAATGTGAGTTGGTCTCAGCGGTTCTTTTGAGACACAGCCATCTGGCAGTTAGTATATAGAATGTTCTACTGCTTCCTGTTGTCTTGCTGGATGTCTCGAGCGCAAACACCATCATCGACACGCTGAAGTAGAAAAGAAGAGAGTACCTCCATCGCAGCTTTGTAGAAAAGACCTGATCCTTACACCCATCCGCGGCACCAACGACATCAAGTCCAGAAGACTGCTCGCACTCACATGCCGCGGCCTCAACCACACCACCAAACATCCTGGTACCTCAACCAGCAGTCCCGAGCCCGCTATGGTACGGACGTGCCTACCCTCCGAGCGGACCTTGACAGGCTGGAGCGCAGACTGAGGCAGCGCAGCGAGACACTCTTACGATTCGAGAGGGAGAATAGCGATCTCCGGCAGAGGTATACTCGCTTGAGGGCGAGCTACGATCGTGTTTTTGCGGCTTATGAAAGGGCGGTGGAACGATTAAGAGGGAGAGGGAGGAACTGGAGGGTGGTATGATGAGGAACTGAAGTCAGGTTTGCTTACCAGTGCATGCATTTGCCATCGGCTCTCGATCACTCATTCCATGCACATGAGATGCGCAAATGCTGAGGCAAACTCCGTGTGTGCATGAGAGCTCCATGAGCAAGTGCTAGGTATCGATAACGCTAAGCTCGAACGTTTCGAAATTTTGGTTCCGCTGACGTCACCCCTTCTTACGATCGAGAACATTGAACACATGTATATGCCATATCAACTGCTCCAAACGTGTTCGTAACAAGTAGATTGCTTCATGTCTTCACCAGCATCACGAGTAATCACATGCAAACACGTGCAGCCACAATATCTGGAAGCTGCACGTAGCCAGTAGTTGCTGCAGGAACAGCCTGGAAAGCGTGGAAGCTTCTACCAGCTTCGCCAGCAAATTCTTCCACACCAGCACATAAAGAACTTCTTCTGCGTCCAGGAGACTCTTCCTTCTTCATCACAACACAACAAACTCTTCACCTCCTTGTCAGACCTATCCTGACTACTTCCACATCACCACGAACTCTTTATACCCACACCTTACACTCGAATCACACCGTTCATCATGGCCAAAGCATCAGGACCCGCGATCGGTATCGATCTGGGTACAACCTACTCGTGTGTGGGCATCTTCAGGGATGACCGCATTGAGATCATCGCCAACGACCAGGGCAACCGCACAACACCCTCGTTCGTGGCCTTCACAGACACAGAGCGCCTCATCGGTGACTCGGCGAAGAACCAAGTCGCCATGAACCCCGCCAACACAGTTTTCGATGCGAAGCGCCTGATCGGCCGCAAGTTCCAGGATGCTGAGGTGCAGGCAGACATGAAGCACTTCCCGTTCAAGGTCGTCGACAAGCAGGGCAAGCCCAACGTCGAGGTGGAGTTCAAGGGCGAGAACAAGACCTTCTCTCCCGAAGAGATTTCAGCCATGATTCTCGTCAAGATGAGGGAGACCGCAGAGTCATACCTCGGTGGCACAGTCAACAACGCCGTCGTCACAGTCCCAGCATACTTCAACGACTCGCAGAGGCAAGCAACCAAGGACGCTGGTCTCATCGCCGGCCTGAACGTTCTCCGTATCATCAACGAGCCCACAGCTGCAGCCATTGCCTATGGTCTCGACAAGAAGACCGAGGGCGAGCGCAATGTGCTCATCTTCGACTTAGGCGGTGGCACATTCGATGTGTCGCTTCTCACGATTGAGGAGGGTATCTTCGAGGTCAAGTCGACTGCTGGTGACACCCATCTTGGTGGCGAGGACTTCGACAACCGCCTTGTCAACCACTTCGTTAACGAGTTCAAGAGGAAACACAAGAGTTCGTATAATCCCACATCATCCTGTTTTGATCGTACATCTGCTGACAATTTTCCAGAGGATCTCACCTCCAACGCTCGTGCTCTCCGTCGTCTCCGCACAGCATGTGAGCGTGCCAAGCGCACCCTATCCTCGTCTGCTCAGACATCCATCGAGATCGACTCGCTCTTCGAGGGCATCGACTTCTACACCTCCATCACCCGCGCCCGTTTTGAGGAGCTGTGCCAGGACCTCTTCCGCTCTACCATGGAGCCAGTCGAGCGCACTCTCCGTGACGCGAAGATCGACAAGTCATCCGTCCACGAGATCGTCCTGGTCGGTGGTTCTACCCGTATCCCAAAGATCCAGAAGATGGTCTCCGACTTCTTCAACGGCAAGGAGCCCAACAAGTCCATCAACCCAGACGAGGCTGTCGCGTACGGTGCTGCCGTGCAAGCCGCCATCCTTTCTGGTGATACATCCAGCAAGTCCACCAACGAGATCTTGCTCCTCGATGTCGCGCCGCTCTCCATCGGTATCGAGACTGCTGGTGGTGTCATGACTCCTCTGATCAAGCGCAACACCACCATCCCCACCAAGAAGTCCGAGATATTCTCCACATTCTCCGACAACCAGCCAGGTGTGCTTATTCAAGTCTTCGAGGGTGAGCGTGCTCGCACCAAGGACAACAACCTCATGGGAAAGTTCGAGCTCACTGGTATTCCACCGGCGCCACGTGGTGTCCCACAGATCGAGGTCACCTTCGATCTCGATGCCAATGGAATCATCAACGTCTCCGCGCTCGAGAAGGGCACCGGCAAGACCAACAAGATCGTCATCACCAACGACAAGGGTCGCTTGTCCAAGGACGAGATCGAGCGCATGTTGGCCGAGGCCGAGAAGTACAAGGAGGAGGACGAGGCTGAGGCTGCCCGTATCCAGGCCAAGAACGGTCTCGAGTCATACGCCTACTCGCTCAAGAACACCATGTCCGACAGCAAGGTCGACGAGAAGCTCTCCACCGAAGATAAGGAGAAGCTCAAGGCCGAGATCGAGAAGACTGTCGCGTGGTTGGACGAGAGTCAGCAGGCCACCAAGGACGAGTACGAGGCTCAGCAGAAGGAGCTTGAGGCCGTCGCCAACCCGATCATGATGAAGTTCTACGGCGGCGAGGGTGGAGGTATGCCAGGTGGTATGCCAGGCGGCGGCATGCCAGGTGGTCCAGGCGGCTTCCCAGGTGCCGGTGGTCCTGGTGGCCCAGGGGGCGATGATGGCCCGACTGTTGAGGAGGTTGACTAAACAGCTCGCCTCGAGACTGTCCGACATCGACATGGTCACCATTGGGTGGCTACTTTGCTTCACGATACCTTGACTGCATGGCATTCGGAGTTATGATAGCGATGGGCTACTAGACACGGGCTTGGGTTTTGATACGAAATCATGACTGAAAAGCATCCGACTGAGTGTGATTTTACCTAGTGTAGCTTGGCTTCCTCGTGGGAGGCACTGCAAATACGACTAAGGATTGTTCAAACTTATCATCATCTTTCTCAATGTTCCTGCACAGCTTGTACACTAACCAGTGATGCCGCATATCTGCCAATTCCATGACATCCGTCTCTCACGTGACTCTCTGTGCACTAACCTGTCCACAACACGTCTCCAACACAGAAGATACCTAACGTATGTGTTCCAGAGAATGTATATCGTCGAGGTAGCTCAAGCTAAACGTTGGCTTTGACACGTTGGCTCTAACCGTATCGCTGGAATGTACGGCTTTTGATAATGTCAACACGAGGTGAACTTAGCCATAGGAAGAGCCCTGTCTTCCATCGGAGTGATGATGCATTTAAGAAGTAGTATATCTCGCTAACCGTATCACACCTTCGCTCACGACACGCAGTCTATCTCGACAGTCCCGCCTCAGCCCCGTGGAGTTTCAAGTAACTAAGCCACGGAATTTAGTCATTCTACCATCTGCGCTCCAACTCACAGCACCACGATCACACAGCCCATCAACCACAAGCCTATGCTTTCCGCCCTGCCGCCGCATTCCCCGTTCCACCGGACTTGACAGCCCCCCTCTGCGCAATCTTCCTAAACGCATCCTCCCCACTCGCCCCCATCTTCCTCCCCGTACCACCAACATTACTCAACGTGCTCACCGGCGCAATCGTATACGTGCCCACCCCTCCATCCACCCGCGCGCGATTACCGGGAATCGGCTGCTCCAGCACCTTCTTCCGCCTCTCCGCGGCTACAACCGCCTGATTCCGCTGCGTAGGCAGCTGAGACGAAACTTGCAGCTGCAGCGGGTCGTACGGTTGCGTCGGGATGTTGGAGTGATTGTGAATGTTCTTCTGATGGCGCTTGAGGACCACACTCATCCATTCGCCGATGAGCTTCTCTGCCGCACGCTTGATTTCCGGTTGTGGTTGGGTGGATTTGGTGTAGAAGAGCACTACCTTCCCGATCCCGGAGGCGGTGAGGGCGTCTTTGGAAAGGTGGAGTTTGGATAGGATCTTGAAGAGCTCGCGCTGGATCTTGTAGTTTGGGAGGGCTGCGTCGTGGTCCGCGGGCTCGAGCATGAAGCGGACGGAGGTCAGGATCTGGGATTCGGGGTCTTCGAGCTGGGATATGATGGTGTTGCGGTTCATGAGCTCGACGACTTCGGGGAGGATGGCGAGTTTGTGCGTGGCGACCTGGCCCTTTGCGCGGGCTTCGGCGTCGGCTTGGCAGGCGTCGGCCATGCGGGCGGCGAGGGAGGCAATTTCGGCGTCGGCGGCTTGCTCGAGGTCGATGCCGCGACCGCGACGGCGGTTGGCGCGTGTGCCGGCTTTGACTGCTTCGTCCATTTTGCGTTCGAGGGCGCGGCGACGGCCTATATATCTCATTAGCACGATATCAACCAATATGCATGAGGACAGTATACTTACGCTCCTCCGGACTCAAATTCTCCTCATCAGCCTCCGTAGGCGTCCTCGCTCTCCTCGCACTCTTCCCAGCCCTCCCCTCACCAACCGCCTTACTCTTCCTAATCCGCTTCCCCTCCATCTCCGGCCCACCCTCGAAATCCTCCTCATCCTCACCCTCCCCATCCGCGCCAGCCTTGAACTTCCTGCGCTTCGGCTTATCCCGCCTCCCAAGTTTCTTCTTCTTCTTCCTCTCCGCCTCCTCCTCTTCCGTTCGCTTCCGCTTCGTGGCGCGCAAAAGTCCGACGTTTGTCTCATCCACCGCAACAGGCTTGTCCGGGATGTCCAACGCGTCTGCATTAAAGTCCTGGAACTGCTGGTCATCTAGTTCGTCCAACTCTGATTCTTCATCGTCGTCTTTGAGCGCGTCCTCGTCTGCGGCGTCGTCCATGGCTTCGACTGTTTCGGGGGCTTCATCGTTCTCGAAGGCGTCGACGTCGGCGGTTGGATCGCCCATGGGTGCATCCGGGCGGTCTTCTTCTTCTTCGACGTCGGGGTTGAGGGGGTCGCCGGCGTCGTTATTGCCGGATGGTTCTTCGTTGTCTTGCAGGGAGGGCGAGCCCGGGGGGAGTTCGAGGTCTTCCATCTTGGGCGTGATGTGGATGTGAGAAACGTGATTGTAGACTATGGTGAGATTTGTGAGGCCAGTTCCGACTATGTTCGCGTTGGGGTGGTCGTGGGCGAAGAGTGTGTTGTTGGTTGAAGATGAAGTCGTTGCCTCCTTCGTCAAACCAAAGGTTCAATACTTGGCACTTCGGAGGGTTCCGTATCAAGCTCCTGTGAGTTGAAGACATCACTTCTAAACAATCGCTCCACCAACACATCTATCAAGTCGACCACTTCTAAGACCTCCTTGGATCCATCACAGCAGTCAACATGTTCGGCGGCCGTAAGCCTCCCCCCTTCCATACCGTGCAGCGCCTCACAAGTAACGTCTCTCCCACAGCACCACCCCAACCCACAGCCGAAGAGCTGCAGGAGCAGGAAACCCTCGCCAACACCACCATCTACGGCGCGCTGGGCATGTGCATCGCCATGTACTTCTGTACGTGAAGCGCGATAATCGTTCTCCTTATCCATCATGAGCAAAGAGTGGCGATGAGGATATGAGGGTGCAGAGCTAACGAGTACGCAGCACCGTTCATGGTCGACTACGTGCGGAGACTAGTATAAGCGCGATGGAAGAGCTTTGAACTGTCGATACGATGGGAGCATAGCATGGCCGTTGGAGGCGGCTTGTAAAATATCTGTACGATACCTGTATCCGCGGGCAGGACATAAGAGCATAGCAAAGGCGTTGAGCGCAGATAGACTACGGCGACATGGCGTGGATTCAGCTCTTTATCTGGAAACGCCAGATGGTGTATGTGTACAAAGTACGATGTCAATACAATGTTCACAACACAACGCAGAGAAGTGCACGAGTGGTAGACCGATCAAGAGCAACCTGACCGTCACAGTGCACAATACGTGAATGGCTCTGAGTACCACTGGACTGGACACCCAATCGATGGCACAGGATGGGTTCTTTGGACGCGAACGACAACCGGGTCCCGGAGACTTGCCCTCTGACCTGGACTTCCAGCTACGAACGATCATAGAAGTCACGTGCACAGCCTTACTGCACGTCGCGAGCCTTGCAGTGGTCCAGACCTTACAGCCTTACCACTTGCTCGCAAGAAGGAAGCTCGCGATTCTAGAACAAGCCTCGATACCTAGGTTGTCTAGTCGTGTGAAGATGTGGCGACAGCTCTACCGCACCAGCGGCCAACAGGCATCTTTGACACAAGACGACCAATCTCGCCGAAGCCAAAGCGAGGCAGTACCATTGTATGCAGACCTCTATCTTGTACGATCACGTTCGTATGGAAGAAACATCATGCTGCCACCAAATCGGCACGCATATGACCACCATCGAGACGATCACATACTCTTACTGTTGCATATTACTGACCGTTTCTGGGATGGGCATATGTCTGACCACAAGGCAACTTGAACGCCTACTGCTCTCATCCCAGTGGACAAATAGAGCATAGCGCGCCAACAGCCCAGGCTCTAGATCAAAAAGCAGCTTCCTAGCTATATACCGTTTCTGGCCAAGGCCAGCCTCGCGTCCAGACTTCACCTTTGCCCTTGGTGGCCTTCCACGCACCTGTCCATCGAAGCTTCGCTAGATGTCAAGCGTGCATATCATGGCTGGCCTCAAAGCGGCGGTGTCACACCACCTCCTCAGCTCTATCAGTGATCTCGATGGCAAGGCTGCTCTTGAAGTTAAGTATCTAGATCAATCGGCCCCCCTTTCTGCCATTCGGGTTTCCCGCCACAAGGCTATACTCAAGAGCAAGATCTCTGCAATCATGCGATCTTTCACTTCACTTGCGACGTCAGTATGGGTCCTACTCTCCATCGCCCTAGTGTCCGCTCAACAGAACTGTTACTTCGGCCCAGGCGCTGGGTTCCGCGGCCCTTCTGAACTGGTACCCTGCAACAACACCGGCATCTCCGCCTGCTGTCTACTCGGCGACACCTGCCTCCCAGGCAACTACGCCGACGAGGCTTGCCCAAAGAAATGCGGATGGGACCCTGCCAAATCTCCATGGATAGGACTGGAGTACTGCACCGACGTCCATGGACCTAGAGAACACCTGGACCTGTCTAGCGCCAGAAAGCTGTGGGTGCGAGTGGAAAGGCTCGTACGAGCTGCAGATCTTGCCCACCCGTGCTTGTGGGGCGATGGGCAGCGAGGCGCGAGTTGCGTTGTATGCTCCATCGACTTTGCTGCCGTATGTCTCGCTGCCAACCACGTATGCGGGGAGTACTGGGTATTATTCCACGACGACCGCTAGTGATGGGTCGTTCTCCGTGATCGAAATGGCTATTGTTGGTTGTAAGCATGCTATACTTTTGATCCCACTAGATGCGAGCTGACAACCGCATACAGACATCCCAGACTCATTCACGCAATTCACCACGTACCGCGACCTCCCTTCCACAATCATCTACATCAATCCTGGTGCCACTGCTTCGGCCTCAACGCAGACCGCAGCATACATCTACAACGCCACCACCCCTCCAGCCGCTGCGCCTGCCGCATCCACATCATCCGCTATCCCAAGCGGAGCGTCAAGCCCAGCCACCACATCCGCCCTCACCACCTCTACCCCAGCAATCCCCACTCCAACCCCAAGCACCACCTCATCCCCCGGCCTCTCCACCGCCGGCATAGCAGGCTTCGTCCTCCTCCTCCTCGCCGCCATCGGCCTCTGCTGCTTCCTCGCCGCTCGTTGCAGACGCAAAGCAGCAGGGAGTGGCGCGAGCTGGGCGAGCGGAGCGGTGAGCGGAGGCAATGGAGCAGCAGGCACGCACCTCCCACCCCAGTACGCCCACAGCCCGCCCATGGCCCCCTACATGCAAGGCCCTTCACCGAGCGGCTGGGTGCCATTCCCGTCGCCGAGGATGCCTTACTACGTGGTGCCGGTGCAGCAGAAGGACGGGGTGGCAGTGAATATCTCGCCACCGGTGTCGCCGCCGAGGTCGCCGCCGCCGGCTTCAGTGCAGGCGACGGAGCTGTCTAGTGAGGAGAGGGGGATGGATCGTGGGGCGTATGAGATTTATTGGTAGGTGAGTGGTGAGGTGTGAGGGTGAAGATGGGGTTGATGTTGATGACGTTGGTGTGTGATTGGGACTGGCAACGATACGAAGAGATGATTTGATCAAGAGCCGTGCTTTGACATTGGATAGCTGGTCTACGTGCGTTTCGTGATGTATTGACGTAGATCCTCGTGCAAGTAACGCTGCCCTGGCAGCTTGCCGATCCTGAACGCCACGCTTTCCGCATGCAATCTGCGAACATACCTGATCGCAGCGCGTTCGCTTCATGATCCCAAGCATTCCCATTTGACAACTTCGGCACCCGAATATGTCCAATCACCGCCTCAAATCCTCCCACTCCCCAAACTCCCTCCTCACCTCCTCAAGCTCCCTCCCCAAATGCCTAATCTGGCCCTCATAATCCGCAAGCACCTTCTTCGTCTTCGCAACCACCTCATCAGACATCCCCTCCTTCTTCCCTCCACCTCCCTGACCACCGCTCGCGTTCTGCTGCGCAGCGATCCTCTTCCCTTCCTCCTCTAACCACCTCGCACGATCCCGCAGCGCAACCATCCTGGCCCAGACTTCTTCTTCGCGAGCAGAGTACTGCGGGTCAAACACCTTGGCTTCCAGCCCTTGCAGAGACTTGCGTAAAGATTCTTCCGCGACGTCGAGTGGGTAGCCGCGGTTGCGTAGGACTTGGGCTTTGACTGCCAGACGTAAGCAGCGTTGCGAGAGAGCGGCGTGCTGTCGCCTGGCGTTCTCCAGCCGAACGGTGATGGATTGCTGGTGGGTAGCCATAATCGCGTTCAGCGAATTGTTCATCTCATGCAATCTTGCCCTCATCTCGTTGACTGTCCTGGCCTGATACTCCACCCGCTCGCCCAGCGCCTTGAACCCTCGCACCAGCACAGGCACGAACGCCACGTTATCGCCATCCTTATTCTCGACGGGCGCCGGTTTCTTCGAAAGCGCTTCTTCCCACTCCCGCTCACTCTCTTCGGCGTTGCGGTAGTAGAACGGCGCGTACGCGGCATTGACGGCGTTGTAGAGGTACTTCTGTATCAGCGTGTCCTGGCTGTTTGGGTCCCATTTCCGGACCAACGTCTGCACCTGCTCGATGACGCTCTTCTCGTTCGGGATCGCGGTGATGCCTGCCGCGGCAAGGCGGGAGCGCGCGAGGTCGGTTTGCGAGGTCGTGCCTAGGGTGCCGAAGGCGCTGGGATTGCCACCGAGCCCGGATTGGAGGAGGGAGGAGAGATGGGTTTGTTGGGGGTGCGGGAATGTGCGCTCGGCGGCTGTGCGTTGGGGCTGGGAGGTGGGGAACAGGGAGGCATTTGGGTTGGGGTTTGGTTGTTGGTTGGTGCTGTTCGCGAAGAGGGAGTTTGAGAAGGCGTTGGATTGCTGTTGTTGCTGAGGTTGGTTTTGGGTGGCGCTCGCGCCGAAGAGACCGGTAGTCTGCTGCTGTTGTTGTGGTTGAGCTGTGCTCGCGCCGAAGAGGCCGGTGTTTGGCTGAGGTTGAGCGGACCCAAACAGTCCAGTGCCTTGCTGTTGTTGAGGCTGGTTCTGGGTTGTGCTGGAGCCGAACAAGCCTGTGTTTTGCTGCTGTTGCTGTGGCTGATTTGTACTGCCGCCGAAGAGACCAGTTCCTTGGGTTTGATTCTGCGTGTTGCTGTTGCTCCTGAATAATCCAGTCCCTTGCGTTTGATTTTGCGTATTGCTACTGCCGAAGAGACCGGTGCCTCCAGTCTGCGTCTGATTCGTGCTTGCACCGAACAGTCCTGTGCCTTGCGACTGGTTTTGGTTCGAGTTCTGAGGAGCGCCGAAGAGCGTCATCTTGTCGTTGCTTTCTGTGCTTGGTATCCGATCAAATGTGGTGCGCTCGATCGCGGTTATGAGAAGAGGTGAGCGTGGATTGCGAAGAGCGAAGAAAGCACATATATGTGAAGAAGTTCAATAGCAGCAAGCGGTGCTATTGTCCTTCACTTCAACCTCACGCGAAGCCCAGCTACGCGACTCTCAGCCAATAGGCCACTCCCGCACTCGCATCTCCACTCGCAGCTCCAACCTCACGATCTCAAGCTTCCCACGAGAGCACTCTGCGCACACCATTGAACGTTCTCAATACCGCCAACATGGCCGCTCGGGAGCCCAGGTATGCCAACCCCCTTAATTACACAACACAATCCCTCCTAACGCTCCTCCAGATTCAATCAGCATGTCCTCATCGACACCACCCCCATGCCGGCGAGCGTCCCCAAGGTCGAAGAGATCGGTGCCTCCTCCGCTCCCCTGATGAGCGCAGCATACTTCATCGGCGCGCGGTGCCAGGCGTACAACGACGACTTCATGCTATGCAAGACCGAGGCGAACGGACGAGGGGAGATTGAGTGTTTGAAGGAGGGGAGGAAGGTTACGAGATGTGCTGCGAGTGTGTGAGTACTCCCCGCGGCGGAACAGATGGGAGTAGATAATGTGTATGTAAGGCATAGACAGTGGCAGCTGGGCTAACATGTGTTGCAGGCTCGACGACATCAACAAGAGCTGTCTGGAGGAGTTCCGGAAACACTGGACATGCTTAGATAACAACAACCAGCAGTTGTGGCAGTGTCGGAAGTTGGAGAGGGGGTTGAATAAGTGCGTGTTTGATAAGTTGGTAAGTTCTCGACATCTACCCTAGCACGAGGGGGGGTGTATGTGTGGCTAATGTGTTGCTGAATGATTAGAACCTGGAGAAAGTGATACCCGGCACACCAGCGAACGAGACACCGGTGCATCTGCGGAAGAAGCAGATCTTTGCGCATAACGCGTTCTCGCAATAGTCGACTGAGCAGACAGCGAATGTAAAATATGCAATGCAACTGGCTGCGCCTTGTTCGATCCTTTGATGCCCGCTGATGAAGCCACAGTGACATGATTCTCTACTGATGCGCGAGCAGGGGTGCTTCACTTGACCTTCACGGGGAGGTCCGTCACATGCTCAGGCTGTCTTCACTCCACAGCTGCACATTGTCCTGTTCATATGCTTTCTGTTTAAGGGTAGGTCTGTGCACCACAACTCTCCATATAACATCACGACCCTCCTTCTTGATCTTCGAGAGATTACGAACATCAACTTTTCCTCGATCGAGTACAACTATGGCAGTCGTGGAAGGTATCCGCATTGACTTGGCGTTGCCGATTACAGACCGCGAATCCCGCAATGTGTGGCTCGCGACCAAGAACCCAGACGCCAAAGACTGTGAGCAACCCGAAGGTGTCTGGGGCAGATACAGCAGCCAGCTGACATATGCAATCCTTCACGACGACTTCGACATTATCCTAACAGTAGAAGAGAACTTCGATCTACAAGGAGCGGACGGTCTCTTCGTCGCTGTCACGCCTACGCAACCTTCGTGGGTCGGTCGCCCACATGGACAAGAACTATCGAGTGGTGAACTGGTGTTTCACATCGGGGCCGCCGCTCTCAAGGCTGCACGCAAGCATCGCCTTCGCTGGTACCCGTGCTGGAGGATGGACGCATCTCTTGTGTCTGACTCCATGCCACAAATCTGTGAGTGCCTTGCGAGTACTGAGGTTGATGTTCTAACGTTCGAATAGCCAATTACACTTGCACCAAAGCATCGTTACGTTATGTGTGGGAACTAGGGTTTCGGATGTACTCGCGAAGTATGACCGTACTGGTTAGCAAGTTCGTTGGGTCCGAGGGCGTCGATCCAAACCAGTGGCGTGACAAAGTGTGCGTGACCCTGCATGTCAGAAAAGTCACGTCAAGACCATGCACTGACGTCGTGAGTACAGCAAGTCGGATAGGGACTGGCCCAAGATCATTCGTGATGCTTTCCAAGGGTTAAATGATGCATATCCTTGCATTTTCGAATTCTGTCACAGAGGTAAGTCGTCTTGACACTGAAACTTGTGTGTCAGCTCTTGTTAGCACCGTTGTACTAACGAGATGCGACAGACGTCGGGAAGCAGATGAAAACCAACAAACGTTCACGTCTCGGGCAGGGTGGTAAACCCCGGACCACTCCGTCGAAGAAGAACAGCCCGTCATACAGCGTACGTTTGGCTCCCTCGCACGTTGCGCTTCAAAGCGCTCCGCTGACAGATCTCCACCGCCCAGACAACTCTGCGGAAGCCGGCAACTCGACATCCACGCTTGTCGCAAATCCACAACCTCCACCAGCTTCTGCGGTAGGATCGCCTGCTACACGCAACGAGGGCCAGCAGGGCAGCGTTGGCGCATGCTCTGTGACTGAGACAGGCGCTGACACTTTCACTCCGAGCGACAATGTTCCGCCGCTCAGTCTACCAAGCGGCAACAGACCTGTCGAAGCAGACATGGTCCAGAAACCAGTCAAGAAGCCTCGTATAGCCGCAGTCGTTGTACCGGACAGCGTTGAGTCAGATGGCGCTAAGGTGATCTCCGCCTCAGATACTGCCCTCGAACATGCGGAAGTCAGCAGGAAGAGCGATCCGGTGGTGATCGACATCGAAGAGTGGGACCGCCTTCGTGAGAAGAAGCCGACGCCACAAGAAGGTACTGAAAGCGTTGGCAAAGTGGTCGATGACCCTAAAGCTGAGCTGGTGTACGACCTCGATCTTGCCCTTGAGCGCGAGGAAGTCTTCAAAGAGCACAAGCTGGCAGTGATAGAGATGAAGATGAAGGACCGCCTGCGCAACAGGAAGCAGCGGCAGCGCAACCTCGTGGACTTGGATGGCTCAGTCGTGGATATCAAGGACGAGGGCCCAATCAAGGTGGAAGAAGATTGATGTGGGCGGGAAAGGTGTTACTTGGTCTTTGCACTACTACGAAAGAAGCCGGACGGAGATGATCCCTCCAACGCTTCACTTCCTACGCTGGACTTCATTGTGCGCTACGTTGTCTGGTCGAAGGCTTTATATAGACTGTAGCCAGACCGGAATGGAACACTCACGAAAATTAGTCTGGAACGCTGGACGGTCACCGTGATTCTGTTTTGCCTTTCATTTAGTGGGGCCCGTGCGCGCGCTAGTTTGATCCGACTTTCAATGGCTTCAGTTAGCCCTTTTTCGCGCAACTCATATCAGCTCACTTGCATACCACCGCCACAATGAAGAATGTTGACGGCATTCAGGTCTGGCTGAGGAAACCGGATTCTCCTTCCGGCAGGGCGAACTACCACGATTCACCGGACCCTGAACAAGCACAAGCAGATCGAGCCAAGGATATCGGCTACCAGAGCGGCGTGGTTGATGCTAGACCAGGTGACAGCTTTGAGGTCCTACTGAACGTGCATAACAAATTCGACATTCGCGGCGCGGATGGTATTTACGTCGCAGTTGCAAACGGAGAGACAGGGCTGGCTGGTCACCCACCTGAATTCCAAGATGATGCTCACGTGTTCTACATTGACGCGCACACGCTCAGAACCGTCAGAAGCCATCCTCTCGGTCGTCGGCCAGGGTTCTACACGATCATCATGTACGAGCCGTCACCCCGTGTGATCTTGAGTGCCACACAGCAGGAAATCAGTAAGTAACAAAAGTCCACGGAAGATGAGTCTTGCTAACATTTGCCAGCTGGCAATGGCCCTGCTCCAATGGCGACCGGGTTCGACCAGCCCCTATTGTTTCCCAGCACAAATCGCGTTTCGGTCCTAGTGACCAGAGTCCTGAATCCTCACGGTGCGCCTGCAGGTGATCCGAGCGCTCTTGGGTCGACGATTTCACAGACGTGCGTACCCGAACCGACATGAGTGAACGCGGAATGCTAATTGTCCAACGCAGAGTGAAGAATGAGTACTGGCCCAAGGTGTTTCCTCATGGCTTCGCTCGTCCCCTCGATGGCGAGCCCGGGTCTCCGTACATCTTTAACTTTCGGTGTGGAGGTAAAGCAGTCCCAGAAGAAGTTTGATCCTCCTTTGCTGAAGCTAACAAATCGTGCCGCGCCAAGACACTCGTCGACGGAGCGCTGTTGCCAACAGTTCAAGTCTAAGACGGAACGAACCATCATCTTTACTGCAACGCCCGAGCTTCGTATTGCAAGATATTCGCCCAACCGATCATGCGGTGCAGCCAAGTATGTCGGCGCGAAACGCAGCTGCGGGAATCGACGGCTTCGATCAGCCTGCACAGCCCATGTTGCATGATATCCCCAGATATGTAGGACCAGACCTTGGCTCATACGGCATCACGACGGGTCAGCAAACCCAAACACAGAACACTGCGAACGGAATGTCCATGTTTGGCCAAGCTGCACATGCATCTTCGCGCCACGAGCCGCCCCGACAAACGCATGATCTCAAGCAACAACAGGTGGCGGCTGGCAGGAACGTGTCCGCGCAGAGCACGCACGGTGGAATTCGACAGGCTGGTCAGGCTATGAGCGCATCGAGCGCACTATTCCTGAACGGATTCGGGCAGACACCACATGCAGTCGAGCCGAAAGGGAAGAGACCACGCGAAGAAAGCAGTACGCACGGACCAGCGAAGAAGCCTCGAACAGGTTCCAAGACCACGACTAAGGCCACTCAAGAAGATGACAGCAAGCTAGACTACGACCTAGATATCGAACTCAAGCGGGCACAGATCCTCAGAGATCACGAGCTGGCTAAGTTGGACATCGAGATGAAGCATCGTCTTCGTGAAAGGATGCGGGGACTCAGTGTCAGTGCTCAGCCAGACTCCGATGCAGAGCCAGACACAGTAGCATCATCCTCGAAAGATGCAGCGGGTACGGTATCAAGTGAGGACGAGACTGCCGATGACGTCAAATCAAAGGGTAAGAAGAACCGTAGGCTTTCAGAAAAGAAGACCGCCACTGTGGAGAAGAGGAATAAGCTGGAGCAGCTTGCTCCTGAGACTGAGGACGTAGCCCCAACGAAGAGGAAAGAACGAAATCAGGCCACAGAGCAGGTGGCTCCAGCTCGGAAGAAACTGAAGAAATCCAAGCAGGTTGCGGAGTCCGCTGAGGTGTCGGAGGCAGAGGCGCCAAGGAGATCGAGGAAACCCAAGCAGGCTGCGATTGTTCCCGAGCAGCCAGAGAGAGCAGGGCCAGCCAAGAAGCCGAGGAAGACCAAGCAAGTTGCCGCACCTTCCGAGGAGTCAGAGGAAGAGGCGCCGAAGAAGTCAAAGAACCCTAAGAAGGTGAAGCGAAATCAGGCGTAGATGCGAGACAACAGGCCGCGATAAGGTCAACACCGGCGATGAATCTAAGAGGTTTCCGCAGAGGTATGAAGACAAGGCTACTGATGTGCCCTGATCGTGCGGCGCGAGGCCGACGACTATACCGAGATAACATCATGACTACAAGTCGACAAGATGGTCGATCGGAGCCGCACAGTCAACAGCATCTTGTTCGCGGCTCTCGCGGTAAGGCTGCGTAGAAAGTTGTGCAGGCAGAACCTGAACCAAAACCATCAAAACCAATAGGATCACTTCTCACCATACTTCTTGATCCCCTTCGGCTCAATCCCATTATCCCAGAAATGAATCGTAGCCACCTCCGCTTTCCCCAACGGATTCTCATCGCCACCTTCATCCGCCGTCGTTCCCACCTCAACATCATACCCACACGCGACGTAAAAGCTCGCCCTCCCCGGCGCGGCAATCACACTACATCCCGCTCCCTCCTGTGCCGCCTGGTCGAAGCCGTACTTGACCAGCTGCTTCCCATACCCTCGCTTCTCAGCATTTGGATCTACACCGATGATCGCAAGATACCAGCTCTCCGCCCTCGTACCAGTCCAGTGGTGGTGTGTAAAAGGCTCCATGTGATCCAGAACGTCCAGCTTACTCGTGTCAGCAGCACGGTTGGGGTAGATGAGCGTTTCAACGGCGTTGTAGGCGTTGACTGCGTTAATCATGACTTGGTTGTATATGCCTGGACTGCGAGAGTGGGCTCGCTTGCGGATCCAGTGGGCGGCGCCTGTGACTTGTTCTTCTGGGCCTGTCGTCACGATGAGACGGTGGTCCGAGCCGCTGTAGTAGTCTGCTCGTAGCATGCGGAGGAAGAAGTAGGTCATATCATCGGGATACTGTGCTCGATGCGGATGCATGTATTCCCCGAATAGGCCGGAGTCTTTGAAGGCTGCGGCGAGAATGCTTGCCATTGGGAGGAGGTCTTGCCATGTTGCTTGTCGGAGAGGCATTTTGCTGTGTTTTGCTGTGATAAGACCTACCTGGATGCTTGAAAATACCTCTGATGAGTCTACATGTATATGTTGCGCCTAGTGGCGGCGTCCTGCATGAAGTGGAGACAGTAGAGGCGGGTGCCGGCAGATATCACAGGCAGAATAGTGAGTACTTGAACAGTCCATCCCAAGACAATAGACTCCTCCTGTGAAGCTTAAGAGAGGTGATGTACATGTATATGTACAGTGCGTACAACTTAGCAGGACTTGGTGAGACGAGGCGAGGTCCAAGGAGAATTATTAGTCATACACTTTCACGTGTAACGTGACCCTTGGACGTCGAATCTGGATATTTTGAACATCAGCGTCGTCGCCGATATCAGGAAAAGATGGGTTGGCTGTGGTCTTCTTCGTCCAGTGCAGATGGTCAAAAGTCAGAGGGCGCGCAAAACACCACCGAAGAGCCAAAGAGACGTGGATTCGGCCTGAACGAAGAGCAAAGGGGCCGTATATTTGGTCTGCAGAGCGCGGACAAGTCCCGAGATGACGCGGCAGAGAAGGAGCTGGCAACGTTCTTGAGTACCTACTCGGAACCGGAGGCCTCCAAAGACAGGAGGAGACCCGCACCAACAGCGAAGCCAGAAGCGGAGGTCGAGGAGCAGACGAACCACGAAAGAATACTACCGGACGGTAGCCTCAACATATCACCCTCAGCTCTATACCCACGCACCATGTCGTGCCGACAAGCATTCGACCAGGCGTTCTACTGTCAATCATTAGGCGGCAAGTTCAACGACATATATCGCTTCGGTCATCTACAATCATGCAGCGAGCAATGGGGCGCGTTCTGGTTCTGTATGCGGACCAGGACGTTATCTACACCGGAGAGGGAGAAGCAGATCAGAGATCATTATGCTGGAAAGGATCAGCGGAAGAGGAAGGAATTTGGAAGCAGTGAGGATGTTTGGGAGATCAGGGAGAAGCCGGTGCTGAAGGCGTTTTGGAAGGATCCGGATGCTGATACTGAGGAGTGATGATGCAGATGGGGGAAAAAAGAGGGCCGTTACGGCGATGCGTCTACAGCGAGACGACCTGCCGATGAAATCGAAACGACTGTGGAAGGCTCCTGCCCGCACGTGGACGAATCGGCCAGCAGCATAGCCCGGGCGAGCGCCAGACGAAAGCAAAACGTCCTGGCGAAACAGCAAGATGCCTGCTAAATCGTACATCGTTATCCGATCTACACTCAAGCTCGACAATATGCATCAATCGGCTCAACATTGCCTGTTGATATCGTTTCATTCTGGTCATCATCGCGGTTTATCCGCGCCGTCTCAATGCAGCGCCGGAGCCCGGAGCGAATGTCTTCGTATTGGAGCACCACCCAACGCCCTCCATTCGTCACATGTAATGTACAAAAGAAATAATCGGCCGTGAGCTTCGTGCAATGCAGTATCTCAGCTGCCTCCATCTCCACAATCTCATGGCGAAAGATCCAGATTCCGTACCAGAGCCAAGCTCCCACGAGAAACGCCCCCGAGTGGCTTCGTCCTCAGTCGTTCTCCGGTCTCAACAACAGGTCCCTTGTGCGATTGCTCAGGGTCCCGTCCGTCGAATTCGATGCGCAACCATGGTCTAGCCAGCTTGGGCCATCTCAACATCGTGATGCTGGTCCGGCACTTCCATCACAGTTCTTGGTCCCTGCTATAAGTTCCACTCCGAGAGAGCATTGGCTGTGAGGCTTCAACAATGCACTCTGATTTTACAGTCTAAACCCGGCCATCCTTCTCCACCCCATGGTGCTTGTCTGCTTCGACATGTTTGGATCCATCCCACAGCGTTTTTCGGTGTTTGCGTTTGGCTATCGTCGGTATAACTGCATACCTAGACCGCCTCCCAGTCCACCTATATGGCCTCCCATTCCCGCGCCGATGCTCCAGGGCCTATGGCCCCGGTTGCTGCCCCAATAGTGTGCGACTGCTGGCATATGTTGCATCACCGGCCGATATTGCATCATTGACATGGGATCCCCCATCTGCATCATCTGCATAATGTTCCAGGCATTCGGTACCGTCACAAAACCGCTTTGAACCGCGGTCATGATATCCAGAAGCGAATAGTAGTACTCGGGTTGATGGTACTCAGCAGGAGAATAGTAAGGCTGGGGGTATCCATTCTGGTTCCAGGGAATGTTATTGATATTGATGTTGAGTTCGAGCGGGTTCGGGTATGAGTTGTAATTCCTTGGACGGTAATGGCGATAATTTGGAGCCCAGGGATCGTAATCATACCGCCGCCGAGGATAGTAGTCATCATCGTCGTCGTCGTCGTAGTAGTAGCGCGGACGGTATGGATTGCTGTACCGACCCCAAGGCCGGCGGCCTCGATCCCAGCTCCGAGGGTAGTAGCTCATGGTTGCGGCTCGGAGTTCCCTGACTACGCACGATCGGCTGACAGTAGCAACCCTCCGGATTGCTATACCAAATTTTCAAAAAGAACGGCCACCGTCCTGCGACAGGTCAGCTTCCACTCACTGATGTGACAGACAGTCTTACGGAGGTGCCAAGCTAGCGATTGTCCCTTGCAAGGCGAGTATTGGCAAGACGAGTTGCCTTCATATTATCTGGACACTCGTGCGGACCAGGCGAAGAGGCAGAGTTGAGTTTGAGAAGAAGACAGAGGTGGGTGGGAATCCTTGTTATATGTCCCAATGCGGATGGCAGCGTGTTATGTTGCAACACACCGGGCTAAGCAGCTTCGACTGCCCAAGGGCAGTACAAGCAGGGCATTGCAAGGACTCGTGGTCACAATCCCAGAGAACGGTAAAGGCAATGGTCGCACTACGCAGCACGGTCCAATCGTTCATTGCCACATTCGACAACGACGATGTTTGCTACATGAAACGCCCCACCCACCGAGTTTCTTATACGTTCTTTCGACCACTCGCCGCATTAGATGCTTCCGGCCCGGAGTCCCTGAGATCCTTCATCCTCTGGACACAATCTCTTAAACCGCTTTTGCGTGCATCGGCCGTTGACAAGACAAGGTTAGGCACGTCTCCTCGATGCCATTTGTTCCGCAACGGCAGGGTGTGAGTCCACGTGCGTTACGCTGCTTGGAACCGCATATGGTCCAAGTCACGAGAACTTTGTCACCACCTCACCTTGGTTCGAAGGCCTTATTGCTCTCCTGACAGCCAGCCTCAACGCTGCATTGAGGTCGACGTGGGGAGGTCTGGCTGCTCAGGAGCAACTGTACAGGGCTTAACCCATGCCTGGACACAGGTATCACCATTCTTCACCTATGGGTGTACGGCCTGTGGTCACCTGCCCGGCACAGCCCCAGAGTCCTCTCCGTTGCCTAGAGAGGCACGAGACGCTCCGCTTTGCGAACCACGATGGGTCTCTATCCCGCAGGCGCCGTTGGGCCTTACTTCTGGTCTTCACGGCCAAGCTATGCCTCTTGACGCTTCGAGTCGTCATCCTGCGAACAATCACCTATCGAATGCTTAAGCTAGCTGGATGAAGCTTAATGGCACACTTAAGATGCAAGGCCAGCTCAATCTCGCACAACGCAAACAAGTGCCATACCTCCTATCGCACTGTGGAAGGTGACGGGCGGTATCAACTCTGCCGACTGCGGCGACACCCAATCCCTTGACGAGCGTGCACAGAACCTGGCGCCCAATTCGCTCTCGGCGCGCTCTGAATCAAGGCGACACGAGTACTGATCAACGTGCATAAGGCAGCTGAGCACTTGCAGCAGGACTGGATGGCCTGGCCCCCTCGTTGGTATGCAAGATATGCGCAGGTGTGCAGACAACTGTAGACCACTCAGATGCGCGCAGTGAACGCAGCAAGGCAACGTGCGAGGGTGGTTCGCATCAGATGCAGCCCGATGAAATGGAGTCCCGTCCGTCACACAGAAGAACAGCTGGTGACATGAAGGTCAGTACATTGTACAGCAGGCATGCCCAGCAAGTCGAGGTCATGGTTCGCGCACTGTGTAATGAACCACCACCGTGATGCAACGACATTGTCTCGAGGTATAGCCTTGTCGCGTCCTGTCGATGCTTATTGTAATGGTGCAGTATAGACAATTGTAAGGATACAGCATATGCTAAAGCGTGCAGCCGCTGGAGACCCGAGTGCTAACAGCCTCATTGTGCGTTAGTCCGATGTACCGCCGTCCTTCATACCTCATCATCATCAACAATGCCCACCAACCTCCTCTCCGCCAAACTCGCAATCTTCTCCGCCAGAATATCCCGTTGAAACCTCTGTGCCACCTTGCCAGCCGCCTCAAGCATCTTGCCCGTTTGATCCCTCATCAGCGTTGCAATCTCCAACGCCTTCATGCCACGCTCCTCGCCCTCTCTGCACTCCGTTGCCAAAAGCTGCAGCAAGACTTTGTCGACTTCACGCTCTAGCACAGGCACTTCCGACTTCTGCGCGTGCGTTGCGTGGGTATTGTCCACCAGATCTTGCGCAAGAGAGTGCTCCAGAGTCTTGCGGACGAACTGCTCCTCGAGCATCTTCTGGTGCGTGAGCTCCGCGTTGTCTTCATCCGAGCCGGAGACGGGGATGCGGAAGTCGAAGTCCGAGAGTAATGGCCGTGGGAAGTATGGGTACTCTTCGCCACCTTTCAGAATGATGCAGTGGAACTTGTTGTTCGCCACTGCGACAGGCCAGTAGCTCTCTTCCTTCTTGCCGCCAGCGAGACGGTCGAGCGTCCTTGTGTCGAGTAGTGGCACCCACTTCGCTTCTCCCGCCTTGCGCCAATGCTGGAGAACGAGTAGCACGCCTTCGCTGTCATAGATGCACGGGTCGCCTTTGTCGCTGAAGAATACGCTCTTCAGCTCAACGCCGTCAGGTAAAGCCAAGATGTCTTCGCTCTGGTACGTCTCATCGCGCTTCACGTTCTCGATGGTGTACAGTAGTCTCGTCGTACTATCGCCGCCTACCGGACCGTTGCCGACAGTGATCACGTAGTCACGCCAGCTGGCGCAGGTCACTGCTGGTGTGCTCTTCTGTCGATAGATCTTAAGCGGCAGGCCGTACAAGCTGTATATGCGCACATAGCCAGCTGTTGTGGTTGCCACTATACACGAGTCGCTCAGAGAGATCGATGTGATCTTCTCGCTCGTCGGTAGATTCACTCGCCATTCGGTGCGTGCAGTCCAGGTCTCGTGAGGTCGGTAGTACAGTATTGCCGGATGTTGAGCAGATGGCGGACATGAGAACAGAGCGCCTTTCTCGTTCAAGCAGGCTTTGTCGTACAGGTAGGGATCTGTGAAGTGGTAGTCACGATGCTCTTGACGATCGTAAAACTCGACAGTGACTGTGTTGTGAGTTTCTTGATCCACTGTCCACACGAAGCCAGTAAGGTTCAGGCAGAGATACCGCCGATTGCCTTTCCAAGGAGTACTTCCAGGCTGGAACGAATCATGGATCTTGGGTTGCCATGTCGAATATGGTGCTGGCCGCTTTGCGATTGGACCTGCAATACCATTCGCTACACGCTTGCCATTGCGGTTCGGCGCTTCAGCATAGCCAGCCCCATCGTCGTCTTCGATGAAGTCGGCGCCGTCTTGCCATATCGCATCGTCCAGAAGGCCGTCAACGTAATCGTTCTCGGACGCAGGGTCCCAGCCATTGGCACCGGGCTTAGCATGGTTGGATCGAGGCCCTATGGCATTTCCAGAAATGTCTGAGAGAGGGTCGCCGTTGAATGGCGCAGGCTGTAAAGCGATGCTGAGAAGTTTGGCATGCTCGCCGGGCACAGCACCTGTTCGCATAAACAATTCACCGTTGGTATTGGTGTAGGACAAGACGTTATCTGTCGGATGCCACTGAAGGCACAGGATGACGTCCTGGATGTCTTCGATTGACTTCACAACCTTTTGTGTCCGTGTCTCCCAAAGCACCAGACTCTTGTCCGCACCTGCAGTTGCCAGTAGTGCACCATTCGGTGACCACGCCGCCGCGGTGATGTCTCCGCGGTGACCACCCTTAAACGTCTTCTGCAGCTTCCAGTCTGCACGAGCTACCACCTGAATGTCTTTTGTTGCAGTAGCAGCCGCGAAAGCTCTTCCATCTGGGTGCCAAATCACTCTCGAGCTTGCATCTGCATCGTTCTCCAACATCTTGATCAAGCCGTCCATTCGCTTGAGAAGTTGCGGTTGCTCCGAGCTGATGGAGTAGATGTACACGATCCCGTCAACGCACGATACGGCAATAGTACTGTTGTTGAAGTCGAAGGAAACATGCTTCGCCGATCGTGGGTGTTCCCGCAAGTAGAACACTTGCTCCATGTCCCGAGTATTGACGACCTTCACTTCGATCTCACTACACGATCGTCAGCAAGGCCCATTGAGAGGGCGAGAACAGACCTACTCGCTCGCAACAGCAGCCCACTGGTTGTCGGGAGACAATGCAATATCTCGTATGGGTAACGAACACCGGACGAGTATCTCCTCCATGGAATTGGTAAGTAGCGAGTACTTTGTGACGGTGCCATCTTCGGCTCCAACAAGGAAGAAGTCATTGGACGCTGCGACAGCCAAGTGGGTGTCCGTCCTGACATCTATCACTGGCGGCTCATCGTCCGAGTTGTGTGGGAATGTGCGAAGGAGTGAGTTAGAGCCGACTGTTACCAGTTTTCTGCCATTCTTCGAGTAGCTGCAGTACGTTTGTCCTGGGGCGTGGGCCGGTCGTCCGCGTAGTCTCGAGGCCATGTTGTGGTATTGTGCTGTTGTTGTATAGAAGCTCGTCTGAGGTTGATTTGCTCCATCGTGGTTTGACGCGCTTGAACGCGTCGTTCCAAACAGGAAGGTACAACGAGCGATCGCGTTAAGTGCTCGAAAGTCCAACCTCTTCACTTCACTACATCTTCGCAGCATTCGAAACTTCACCACCTTCTTCACAAGTCGCAAATCAGTCGTATACCAACGAATCGCAAACACTTCAATATCATATCGCGTTCACCATGAGCGACGGCGTCCAAGACCCAAACATGAGCGAGCAAATGAGCACGGACACTCCAATGGAGGAGCAGGTCGAGAAAGGCAAGGGCAAGGCGCCGACCGAGCAGATGCACGACGAAGACGATGATGAGGACGAGAGTGAAGAAGACGAAGAGGTGAGACAATCTCACTCACCACTGTGTGAAGCTTTACTAACAGTTTTCACAGGCTGAGGGTGACGCAGAGCCAGAAGAGGCCGACGAAGACAACATGGAGGAAATCGACATGGACAACATCGTTCCCGAGCGTACTCGCGGCAAGGAGATCGACTACGCTCAGGCTGCGAAGGAGCTCGAGGATGACGATGACGATGATGAGGACGACGAGGACTTCCACGACGATGATATGATGGAGGATTAGAGTCATTCTTTCCCTCCGACCACGAATCTCGCCATGCTGTTACTGTTCACGATTGAACGATTGCGGCCCGCAAGGTGAGATGTGCATATTGTTGCATATACGAAGAGCTCAGTGGGACTACGGAAGCATTCAGCGGAGCATCGGCTGGCTATAGCATCACAGCATCATCAAGGCGTAGGGCGCAGGTGGATGGGGAGAGCATGTGAATAGCTGGCTGTGCATTATCACAGGTTTCATACTCAATCAAAAGTCTTGCCTGACGCATTGCAGCGAATGACGATGCTGTTTCAGTGATGTTGGTTGGCGAGTGGTTTACTTCGAGCGCTGGCTACTCTTCTAGAAGCCGGACTTGTAGCATTTGTTGGTGGGGGGGTGGGGTGAGGTCAACCGTCGCTCAGGTAGGGTCCTTTTCACTCCCCCTTATACCGCCTTCCCAGATCTCAAACCCAGTCTCACCGGCGGGACACCACGCACCGAACACAACCTTAGCTTTCCTGTTCCAGCCACAAATACTCCGATCTTCGCCAGGCTGATAGGCGCGATCTTCGTAGATAGGCTCCTTGAGCAGCGCAATGCGCGCCGCGAGCTGATTTGTCCAGGCAAGGCCGAGACTCGGTGTCTTGAAATTCGTGGCCTGTGGGTCGTCACCCCAGCCTGTGAAGAAGCGTTGTTGGTGATCCATGGCCAATGGATCATCTGTTGATAGCAGTTGAGTGGCGGTCTGAGGCGCTCCGGAAGATGCAACGGTTTGAGACATGGACGCGTTATGCGATTGCTGTTGTTGGCGAGGAGAAGCAGGCCGAGACCGCTGAGTGGTGGTCTGACTGGTACTGCGGCCCTGATTGGATCGTTCGATAAGAGTGAAGCGGTCTGCGACTTGATTCGCCATGACCACTGCTACGTTGTGCGTTCGTGCTATGTCCCGGAGAAGAGTGCCGAGCTGGGTAAGCTGGTTGCTGCGCTTTGCAAAAGACTCTACGTCTCTGCGCGCTTTGCTTCTGTCAAACTCAGCGCGGTAGTTGGCCGCTATGCTGTCGATCACGAGAAGGCCGACGTTCTGCTTCTTGATCGCCACCGGTACCTGGTAGCGCAAGATGTGCTCTTGAGCTTCAACATCGTGAATGTGGGTACTCTGAATCCGTGAGAGTGATGGCCGTTCGTCATCTGGAAGAGCCATAAGCGCTGGATGCGTCTTGAGAATCTGAGCTAGACGTGTTGTCTGTAGAGGGGCCTCCGTAGATATGTAAAGTGCTGGCTTTCCGAGACCACGAGGTGGCGGCAGTTGTACGGACAGCAGTAGAGTCAGAAGAAACTGTGTCTTGCCGACGGCACTGAAAGACAGATGAGCGCAATTCGAAGACCTGTCTTATCTCGAATCCATACCTCTCGCCTACTACTTCTGTGAGATACCCAGGCGCAATGCCACCACTCAGGCTCGCGTCCAGAGATTCGTCCAAGGTGCTGATGAAACCAGGTGAATAATCTTGCTTCAGCCCTTCGACAGGATCGGTTGCATCCTCTCCATACCGTCGTCTCGACCTGCTGACATCTCGATGTAGGTCCTCCAGCAATGCATCGGTAAGTTTCCTGACCTCGCCTGCGGGCACCTGGGCGCGCTTGGCGACATCAATGGCCTCGAGCGAGAGAAGGTCGGCAGTTGATACCAGCGCCTTCTCCAGCGACGGCAAGATGTGCCCGTATTTTCCGACGAGGAAGTCAGGAAGAACCAAGAGAATATTCGACATCTGGAGAGAGCAGCATCCTGCGGCAAATAGTGGTCTAGTTGCGATGCTAGGGTCGGGTGGGTGGCACGAATGCACGTGCACGTGCTTCCTCTCGCCCGCGTATTCTCCTCCTCCGCCTGGAATCGAGACCACCAGTGTCGCTGGACGTCACCGGCTCTGCGCTTTCAAACAGGCGACTCAACTCGATGTCTCCTGATGATATGGGTATCTATGCGGGTGCATTGTTATTTGATGATCATATACTATAACTAACCAACCACATTTCCCGATCTTCCGACCTCACTCTTCGACATCACAGGAGTCCACCTTTTGTCCTCTAAACTCTGCCCCGAGCTATCAACACCATCTGCTACAGCACGAGCTACCCCTGCCAGAGTTTTGCAGACCTCATGCGGCTTTAACCTGCATACATCAGCTTTAGCTCCATACACTCCATTTGCCCTTGCCCGCCGGACACTCTTCGCGATCCTCTTTTCCTCAGCAGCCGGGCGACCTCACCCGTCGGCAATTGGCCCGAGGTTGGAAGCGTTCCAGATAAGGTGAGTTGATGCTTTCTCCAACACGACAATGCTGGCTCGGTGCAACGGCTTCACGACTGTCACATGCTACTGGTCGATGTGGACTCCCTTACATGAGAGCTCTGGACCATCAAGTCATATTGCTTTCCACGCGGCCAACTACGCAGACCTCGTCCTTACACTTTAAAGAGCTGCATGCAGCTATCTTCGCCCTTTATGTCTTTCAGCCGCTGAAGCCCATCAATGCCGGCCTTCTATCACCAAGATTGCCATTACTTCTTCCGGACTCGACTGCGTGGCCTATCCATCGCCACGCTCGTGTCTCCTCTTCACAGTTAGCTTGAATGTATACTTACATTATGTCTCCAGTAAGGACAATACCCTCAATTGAACAACGACTAGGACGATCGCCCACGCGAGCGGATTCGTTAACCATGCCCGAACGATCCGAAGCCAACGCCAAAGAGGCAACGCAGAATTTCAGCAAGAAGGAACAAAACCCCATCACCGACAACGGGGATAGCAAGTCGAAATCTGGAATCACTTTCGCTGCCCAGGACAAGCTACCGAAGCTCCCCATCCCTGACTTAGAGGCGACATGCAAGAGATATTTGTCTTCCCTGGATCCACTGCAAACCGCACGGGAACACCATGAGTCAGAACGCGCAGTCGACGAGTTCCTCAAAACCGATGGGCCTGGTCTTCAAGAAAAGCTCAAGTCGTATGCAGAAGGCCAGACCAGCTACATCGAACAGTTCTGTAAGTGTTCTGTTTTTCCCGTAATATTCTTGGCTAACGCATGGAAGGGTACGACTCCTACTTGAACTTCGACAACCCTGTAGTTCTGAATCTCAATCCGTTCTTCCTGCTAGAGGATGACCCAACTCCAGCTCGGAACAACCAAGTGACCAGGGCTGCTTCGCTTGTGATATCGGCGCTATCGTTCGTTCGTGCTGTACGGAAGGAGGAGCTGCCTCCAGACATGATCCGGAATCAGCCATTATGCATGTACCAATATTCACGCATGTTTGGGACCGCTCGTATTCCTACAGAGTCCGGATGTCAGATCGGCCAGGACCCGAACGCCAAGCATGTAGTCGTTCTGTGTCGAGGACAGTTCTACTGGTTTGATTGTATGGACGACAACCACGATCTCATCATGACCGAGAAAGATGTCAGCTTGAACTTGCAGGTGATTGTCAACGACGCCGAAGAAACTCCTATTCAGGACGCAGCACGCGGCGCATTGGGAGTGCTGAGCACGGAGAACCGGAAGATCTGGTCCAGCTTAAGAGATTTACTCGGTAAGGACGAGGGATCTAATAACAGCGACTGCCTCAACATCGTGGACTCTGCGCTTTTCATACTATGCCTCGACTACACCGAGCCGAAGAGTAGCTCCGATCTGTGCATGAATATGCTGTGTGGCACGTCGGAGGTTGAGAAGGGCGTGCAGATAGGAACCTGCACGAACAGATGGTACGACAAGCTGCAGATCATTGTATGCAAGAACGGCAGTGCTGGTATCAACTTCGAGCATACTGGTGTCGACGGGCACACAGTTCTACGATTCGCCTCTGACGTTTACACTGATACCATTCTCCGATTCGCGAAGAGCATCAATGGTTTGGCTCCGTCTTTATGGCATTCGACTTCCCCGGATCCTTCGAAACGCGATCCCGAAAGCTTTGGCGATGTGAACACGACACCACACAAGCTTGAATGGGACATGGTACCAGAGTTGGCAACAGCCCTTCGCTTTGCCGAAACCCGCCTTGCGGACTTGATCGGGCAGAACGAGTTCGCGACTCTCGAGTTCATGAGCTACGGAAAGAACTTCATGACCTCAATGGGATTCTCACCAGACGCGTTCGTACAGATGGCATACCAAGCAGCATACTACGGCATGTACGGGCGCATGGAATCGCAATACGAGCCCGCGATGACCAAGACATTCTTCCACGGACGTACCGAAGCCATCAGACCTGTGACAGAAGAGAGCGTGAAGTTCGTACGTACCTTCTGGGGCGAAAACCCAGCGGAGCAGAAGATCGAAACGCTTCGGAAAGCTTGCGAGAAGCACACCGCAATTACGAAAGAGTGCGCCAAGGCACAAGGTCACGACCGACATCTGTACGCCCTGATGTCTCTGTGGCAGCGGCAAGTTGACGCAGACTACTCCATCGAAACCAGCACTAGCCGCGATCCTTACAGTAGTAGCACGAACGGGGGCTGGAACAGTCCGACTGGCGAGCACGAAGCGGATCCCAATAGCAGCCAGGTCTCGTCTCCAAACCGCAGCAGCATGCTCAACGATGAGAGCGGCTTGGCACCGAGCACCAGTCCGCCGCGCAACGGCCAGCATAGCCTGCCCTCGATCTTCGCCGATGCAGGGTGGGACAAGATCAACAACACCATTCTCTCGACCTCGAACTGTGGAAATCCTTCCCTGCGACAATTCGGTTTTGGCCCAACGTCTGGTGACGGCTTCGGTATTGGCTACATTATCAAGGACGGCTCTGTGTCCATCTGTGCCAGCAGCAAACACAGGCAGACGAAACGATTTATTGACGCTATTGAGGCATACTTCATTGAGATCCGCAAGTTGCTGCGGCAAGGCCACCGCAGGGGTAAGAGTGAAGACAAAGGGGCAAGCAGGGCCCGGGAAGCTGAGGAGAACCGTCCGCGAGGGCAGCGACTCAAGAGTAGGGGACGAGTCATTGGAGCGGATGTGGCGACAGGTAAGACACCGCAGGACGAGAGCGGTGTTGCCAGTGATGATGAGATGGGCGGGTGTAAGTACTTTGATCTGTTCTTTGTGACTTTGGTGGTCGAATGCTGATCGATTGTTACGCAGATGGCTTTTTCGATGCCGGGATGCTGCAGGCTGCGTTGAAGTCAAAGGAAGAAGGGGAGAGAGCAGAGAAAGTCGCACCCAGGAGGGAGGTTGGAAAGAGGTTGAGATTGATGGAGTATTGATCCCTCATGATCTCCGTTGATGGAGGTATGTACATGTGCAAGTATATCCGAGTTTGACTCTGTTACTTAACGGTACTTCTGGCAACATCATTCATCGCTCAGAGCTTCTCGTCTTAACCACAAACCTACCTCCAAGCATTGACGAGCTGGCGACGCCGATGTATCTTGGACCGAGTCAACGCACTAACAACCAAAGTCATCAAGCCTATTCCCAATCCCACCCCCAAGCCAACCTTACCACCGCTGCTTAGTCCGACACCAGCACTAGCATTCGGGCTGTTGCTAAAACGTGGTTTGCTTGTCGACGAAGTAGACGGCACTGTAGGCGCAGACGACGACTTGGTCGGTGTATACGGCAAGAGCGTCTCCACAGCAGCGGTCAAACTCGGCCACGCGTTGCTGAAGAACGGATCGCAGATTGCCTTGACTGCGTTGTTCTGCGTGCTGCCCTGGGGTCTGCTGTCAGCATTGTCTTACGTACTGATGTATCTTTTTGAGTATCGAAATACCCCATCTTGACTTTGCGCGCATATTGCTGCTATGGCCAAGAGATTCGCGGTGTCCGATTGTGCTTTTGCTAAAGAGTTCGCTGCGTCCGCTTGTGCTTTGGCCAAGTCAAGCGCTGCATCGGCTTGTGCTTTTGCGCGCTGCGAGTCGATCCAGGATAAGATTGAGAAGACGCCGAAGACTATTGCAGCGGCGAGACCAGTGACTTGCAGGAGCTAGGTGAGGAGGATCTGGTCGATACTCTCGTCTCTCACGAGCGTTGTGGGCGCAGAATGGGCTGTTGGGCTCGCGGCCTTGTCACGCTTTTCGATTCCGCCAGCCGGCACTTTGTTGGCAGGTAGTATGGCAAGCATTTAAAGATAGACCGTAGGTATGAGAGTACTGCAACCCGGGGGGTGCGCGACCAACATAACTGATGGCATGTCCGCAGCCTTGCGCACAGCCGCTCTCCAGCCTTGTTCATGGTGCATTAAATATGCAGAGTGCAAGCCACAGCTGTCATTCCAACAGAATCGTATATGCCCATACATTTCAAATCCTGCAGACGGTTCGCAGCTGTGCGAGATTGAAGTTCGAGGTTGTTGAATCTCCGTGTTTCGGCAGCAAGAGACCAGACATGCCATTAAGATATAGGTAGGTATAAAGTACACAAGCCCATCTACCCAACCGAAGTCAGAGCTTGACCCATCCGTACTCCAATCGCTCATGCAAAGGTTGCCAACAATCCCTACTTCGCCATAACATCCACATACCTCCCCCCCTTCTTCTTCCCCTTCACCGTCCCGCCCTTCCGCGGCCCAGCAAGCAGATCATCAATACTACTTGCCGTACTCAACGAACTCGCCGGCCGCATCGGCGGCACCACAGCCCCACCCATCGAAGGCGGCAGCATCGCCCCAGCGCCATCCCCGTTCATCCCCGCATCAGAAGCAGGCGTGCCAACCCGACTCGGCGGGCCCGAAGGCGGGAAACCCGGTCCCGACCCACTCGTAGGCGGTCTCGCACCCGGTGGCGCGCCCATCCCACTACCCGCCCTACTCGGCGGCCCACTCGGTGGCCCCATCGGCGGTCCCATCGACCCAGCACCACTCGCAACCCGACTCGGTGGCCCACCACGAGGAGGCGGTGGTGTAGCAGCCACAGGCGCCGCGGCCTCCGCTCCACCTTTCTTGTTGACCCATTTCTTCAAGTCCTCGTCATAGTGGAAAGAATTCTCCTCGCCCAGCTTTGCCTTGATAGGCCCAGGTCCAGCGTTCGGATCTTTCTTTCCGCCGAACCAGCCCGTGAGCCAACCTTTCTTGCCTTCGCCACCACCTTTGCTATCGCGCGCGGCGTCGGCTTCGGCGGCTTTGCGAAAAGCGTCGTCGGCTGCGCGGTCGGCGCTGGATTTGGATTGCGTGAGGGCGGCGGCCTGGGAGGTTAGATCGGAGTCGTCGTCGTCGCCGAACATTTTCTTCTTTCTGGGTTTGGCGTCCTCGGGTGAGTCGGGTTCGGGCTCGTAAGGTTGGTAGGTTGAGTACTCTGGTGGTTCGTAGCCTCCTGATGAAGAGGTGGGAGGCATGTATCCACCGCCTTCGATCTCATCGTCCTGCGCAGCGTGTGCCGCCAACATGTCGTTGGCAGCATCCAGCTCGACTTCGCTTGGTTCTTGTACAGCCGGAGCATGTTGCGCTTGCACCAGCGGGCTTTGTACAGCGGGCGAATAGCTATACGCCGAACTCTCGTCCGCGAGCAGCGGCCGCGGCTCATAACTTCCCTGCGAGCTCGTGGTCTGCGCCGACCCTCTCCTCGAACTAGGCGCGTACGGTAGACTGTTGTCGGATCCCCGTCTTATCGTATCAGGTCTCGGAACACCAAGACTGCTGCTTGAAGGCGCCGGCGCATATCTGGCGGACGAAGGCCGCTGGGGCTCTGCAGCCGGAAACCCCGAGCCCCCAAACGCTTGCAAAGGAGCCATCTTCGGCCCAGCACCACCAAAAGAAGGAATCTGGCTGGCTTGGCCACCAGGCGCGTACCTGCTCGGAGCGCTCGAAGGCGCGAAGGTCTGGTTGACGACTTGCTGCACGCCCGGGATGGGCATCCCGCCGCCCATCATGGGGTTATACAGATCCGAGCTCGAATCCTCCCGACTCAAACTCGGGCTCTCGCCATTGACACGTCCGAACGGACCAGCCATGTCTTCACTCCCAGCACCTCCTGCACCAGAAGCAACGCTCTGCGCGTCCTCGTCACCAGCGACGAATTTGCTGAACCAGCTCGCCGCACCAGACGAGACTTTGTTCATCGCAGGCTTCGAGAAGAAACCCGCCTTCCCATCATGCGGCGTCTGCGCGAGGAAAGCGCCAAAATCCGCAACCGCTTGTGTGAACACTGGATGGTAGTAAGGCGACGGCCTCGTCGTAGAAGTATACGCGCTGGTGATAGCGTCGCAATACGCCTGCGCATTTGTCTTGAGCCCATGACCCGCGAGCTCTTGCGCGTGCAGGAGCTTGAAGGCCTGCAGGTGCGGGAGATACGAGACCGCGTTCGCCTGCGCGGAAAGTGAAGTAGCGTACTCATACACCTCCGTCAACAGAATTGAGTCCAGATCGTGCCCAACAGTCTCCGCTGAAGAAGCCGAGTGGTTGGCCCCAAGCAGCGCGAATTCCACCCCTTCCTCATCAGCGCCCGAAACCTTGGCGACCTGCCGTGCGAACAAGAAACAACACCCCGCCGCCTCCACCCTCCCATACCCCTGCAACAACTTCCCCAAAGCCAACAAACTCGCTCCATCCCCTGTAGTCCTGTTCCCAACAATCAACCCCACAGTCTCCCTCCACTGATCCAGCCCCTCAAGCGGATTTCCACCCGTCCTCCTATTTTCCACTCCAATGAACTGGAACCCTGCCCTCGCGCTCGGAGGGACAAGCTCATCAACGCACTCCTCGCTATTACCCGCAAAGACCTGATACAACGCCGCCGTACTCCGAGCATCGCTGCCAACACTCTTGACCTGGCTTCGCACAAAGCTTTGCACGATCTGCTTCCAGCTGTCGGGACCAAGGGTAGAAGCGATGAGCATAGCGTGACCCCACAACTTCTTCTCCTCCGCGAGCCAGAGGGCGCGTTCGCGCTGGCCTTCTAACAAGGCCTGGCGGAGTTGGAAGAGGACTTGTTTGTCCACTGGTTCTGCGATCGAGGTAGCGGACATTGGGGACTGCAGGTCTGCGACTTGAGCCATTTGCGCTAGATTGGGTAGGAGGATGGCGCGGACTTCGGCTTCGATGGCGGCAGTGCCTTCGAGGACGCCGTCGTGCTCGACGAAGACGCGGGTGAGTTTCCAAAGCACGAGTTTCTCCTCAATACGTTTGCGGGTGTCTGGATGCAGGCTGAAATCCAGCATTGCGCCTTCGGTCTGGCGTTCAAGGTCTTCAATTTTGCCGGACAGCCAGGCGAGGACGTCTTTCTTCTGGCGTTTGCTTCGCGCTGTCAGTGGGCCAGGGAATTTGGCGTTTCGGTCGTCCATTGGCATGAACGTGTTGGCGTCTTGGATGGTGATGGGACCAGGGGTACATTTGACGGCTGGAAGACCTTGTCCAGCTGCGTAGAACGGCGTCTGCTTCGGGAAGGTAGACAGCACAGTTCCCGAAGCGCTCCACTTGAAGATCGGATGCCCCTTCCACCGCTCTAGAGGATCTTGGCTTCGTTCGTCTTGCGGTACAGCGAAGGTGTATTCGCGTGAGAACTGCCGTCGATGCGCAAGGACTGGTCGTTGGGGCACAGAGGTCTGTTGTGGCTGCTGCGGCTGCTGCTGCTGCTGCTGATATGCTGCTCCTCCCATACCGGCGGAAGAACTCGGCCGGCCAGGATTCATCACGCCTCTTGGCCTCTTCATGGCAGCGTCTGGACTCTGCGTTCGCGGCCGTTGCATCGATGGCGAGAAGTTTATAGGCGGCTGCGACATGGCAGGATGCTCCATAACCGCATCGGTGGACGGCGCGTATCTAGAAGGAGGAGGTCTCTCTGGTGGCGAAATCGTCATGTGTTGTTGCTGTTGCCCGTTCGCCCTTGGCGGAGAGGAAGGTAGCGGCTTGTCAACATGCATACCCGCAAGTGGACTGCTCGTCGGTGGCGCGAAGGGGTGGATGTTGTTGGGCATGGACGGGTTGCGCGGCTTAGCTTGCGCCTGACCTGGAGGCACGGGTGCGGGAGAGTACCGACCCACTGGCGGCGCAGCAGGAGCAGGAAGCGAAGAGCTACCACCACCATGTTGCTGTTGCTGCAGATTGGGTGAATACCGTGTCTTTGGCACCGCGGGCATTTGTAGAGGTTGAGACTGCGAGGATTGTTGTTGCTGAGGCAGCAATTCCATCTGCTCTGGTCTTCTTAGCCCACCCAACATTGGCGGCGACTGCTGCTGGAGCTGTTGTTGCTGGACCGGTGGCGTTTGCGGGAGAACATCCCTTTGCTGCTGCTGATGAGGCATATACCCACCAGTATTCTGCCGCGACGTAGGCTGCGAAGGCGGACCCATTGATGGTGGGGGTGTAGGCATGCCCTGAATACCACCTTGCTGAGGCGTGTACGCACCCGCTTGCCTAGCTCTGGGTTTCTTGGTCATGGGCAAGTCTTCAAAGAAACCGCTACTGCTCATGTTCGGTGTGCCCGTAGCTCTTGGTAGGGGTGTGGCAGCAGCTTGTTGAGGTGGTGCGTTGTTCGCGTCTCTCGATTGTGGTGGAGACATGCTATTCATACCACTCACTGCCGGTCTCGAAAGTGGTACTTGAGGCTGACCCATTGGAACACCAGAGGACATACTGCTCGTACGCGGAGGAGGTGCTGGGAACGATCCAGAGAAACTCTGTTGTGATTGATGTGGCGTCTGCTGCGGTCTTCGTCTCGGCTTGACCACGTCCATGGGCAAGTCGTAAGGGGACTGATATCCGCCTTTGGCTTTATCGACGAAACTTTGCGCTTGATTCATGGCTGGTCGTTGTGGTGGCTGCTGAGGCTGTCCATATTGCGGAAGCTGTTGTTGAAGCGAGTCGGAAGTGCTGTAGAGGTCGTCTAGGCCAGTAGAGGGTGTACCCGCTGATCGGCCGTGACCACCGAAGAGCTGAGTGGTTGAAGTTGACGAGGCATACTGCTGCTGTTGTGGTCGCGGAGGCTGCTGTGCGTTTGTTTGTAGTGCTCTTTGCTGTTGCTGTGGGACGGCTGGTGCAGGTTCATCCTGCAGAAATCCATCATCGTCATCCTCACCACCGAAGAACGCACTGGGATCCACACCTCCATCAACAGGCGTTTCCTCTAGCAGCAGCTCATCATCCTCCACTACCGCACCCCATGCCGCAGCCAAGTCTTCCTCCCTGACCTCGCCGTCGTCGTCTGGAAGGAGGTCCTCATCTTCGTCCAATAATGCGATTTCTGAAGACTCTCCGGCTGCCATCTGCTCAGGAGCATTCGCATGTGCTGATGTGGGTTGTGGCTGTGTTGCATGGTCCAACAGCTCGCCGAAGGTCTTGTCATCGCCGACAGTGGGCCAATCGTCCGGTATACTTTGCTCTTGCGTCTGCACCGACCGAACTGGAATCTCAGAGAAGTTGGTGGTAAATGATCGATCAAGCTGTGGATGCGCTGGCATAGCCTTAGGCTGAGGTTGTCGCGGCGCAGGTGCACCATCAAACTCGAGCGTATGATCATCCTCCTCCGCTTGTATCGCCATCGTCGGCTCGCGGCTCATAAGTCCAGGCGTGGGCAATGGCTCCTCATCGTCGATTAGAGGCGCAGCCGCACTCGGCTCGATAGCTTCCTCCATCGCTGTAACCTCGCCTTGATGCTCGTAGTGCTCCGACGGATCGGCCACGTTCTCTCCCTGTTCGCGCTGCCACATATCTCTACCGCCGCCCTGCTTTCCGCCCTCCACATCTTCCACCTCGGGCATTGCCTCGTATAGCGCCTCCCTCTGTTCCCGCATCGAGTCCTCGGGACTCAAGATCTCCTTCTCCCCATCCTGACTGACCGGCCTCGGCAATGCCTCATCATCCTCCTCCTCAAAACTCTCCGCCTCCCTCCTTAACCGACCCGTGACCTCGACATGATTACTCGGTACCCTCCGCAGCTCATCCGGGGTTGCACCATCGTTTCTTATATCGATGACCGACTGCACAGATATACTCGGCCTCCGTATCGGCGACTCCGGCTCGTCGTCATCATCATCATCGTCCTCCGCCGACTCTACGTCTCGTAAGGGTGACTGTTGCGGAAGCTGCAGCTGGACCTGCTTCTTCGGAGTCGCGCCAGGGTATCGATCGAAGAAATCATCCTCGTCTTCCGGTTGCCGTACTTCAGGCGCAGGCGCATCGCTATCTCGTCGTAAAGCCGGGTTCCATGATGCTGTTCCCGTGGGCTGAGAGCCGGGGCCATGTGCTGCTAATGGGTCGTCGTTGCTGACACCCGACAAATCCTCAGGATGGCGCTGTTGTATCTCCATTGCGCGATGGTCGCGGAATGCTGTCAAGTCGCTAAAGGAAGGGAGAGAGGTGGTGTTGTATGCAGCGCGTCAGCATGTGTCGATCGGACCAGCGTGGCCACTTCCGCGTTGGCCGCAACTGCCCCTTTGGTCGTGTGGGCGTACTTGGGCAGGCGCAATGCGAATTAATAACAGGTAGAACGCAAGAGTGAATAGAAGTACAGTCCACGCATTCTCGCAACGGCAGAAGAAGAGGCGCAAAAGGGTAGAGATTAGGAGAAGGGATGTCTCGGTGCTTGGTGATCGGAGATAGCAAGGGTCTAGGGGTGGTATACTTGGGTCGATATGGGCCGCCGTAGCTGTCAGATGCATGTGAAAGGACAAAGGACACTTACAGGTAGATATTGTATTGTATACTACTCGGACACACATACGGCTTCAACACGCCTCATACCAATACTGTAATACTCCTGGACTAATATGACACCATAAACCACCACTACCAACTCCATCGATCCCTCGCAATCCAACCCGGCGCAAACGAGGCATGTCCCATACGAACCAGCACTCCGACAACGACTCCGACCTCGACCTCGACCTTGACGAACTCGATCCACAAACCACCTCTCGTCCACTTTCCAGACCACAGCCCCAGCGCACAGCCAGCTACGACTTTGCACAGCGCATCCCCTTACGCAACCTCCGCTTCGGCGGCAGACGGCGGCCTAGACCTGAGGACGAGGATGCGAGTGACCTGGAAGCGCTCGTAGGCGAGGACGATGAGGATGCAGAGAGGAAGCGGGAAGTGGGCGACGACGCGCCCTTGCTCTCCAACGGCCACAGCAGTCTAAGACGCACACCCTCTCAATCCGCAGGCCTATACCAGTACCCCGACCTACCTCCCCGACGACGGCGAAACAAACTATGGAACTACATCCCCTTCACCAGACGGCGCAGCGGCTCTCTGGTACTCCCCATATCCACCCCTTCCTCCGACCAAGACGCCGACGACCACTCCCCCACCTCCACCCGCTCCATCCCCATCGGCCAGAAACCCACCACCCGCTACCCCGCCAACGCCATCTCCAACGCCAAATACACCTCCTACTCCTTCCTCCCCCGCACTCTCTTCAACGAGTTCAAATTCTTCTTCAACCTCTACTTCCTGCTCGTCGCCCTATCCCAGATCGTCCCGGCGTTGCGGATAGGGTATTTGAGCACGTACGTGGCGCCGCTGGCGTTTGTGATTAGCGTGACGTTGGGGAAGGAGGCGTATGACGATTTGTTGAGACGGAAGCGGGATCGGGAGGCTAATGCTGAGGGGTATCGGGTGCTGGTGTTTGAGGAGGGGGGTGAGGATGTGGGGAGGGTGGAAGGAAGGAGGATGAGGAGACGGAAGAGGAGGGCGGGGAGTGGTGGGAGTGAGAGGTTGAG
>JAABUL010000601.1_pt1 | contig 76173 bp, 66 predicted proteins | sample 5559151 | NCBI WGS metagenome assembly JAABUL01 (sample SAMN10711876, study PRJNA513368) | rock metagenome | isolation source: Antarctica rocks | place: Antarctica: Victoria Land, Pudding Butte sud | reverse complement strand
GTCAGGAAACAACGCACAAACGGGGCATCAAGGCCAAGCAGAAACAGGCAGGGTGGGACAACAACTACTTGACAAGGCTACTCACAAATTAAGATGCGCTCGCCCTGGAGAAAGCGGCACGGAATGTCTCTGAACATACAAACGGCGTGCGTCCATCTGTGGAACAGCCCAAACAGCTTGCTGGGCTGGATTGGCGCGGCGGGCGGGCAAGCGACATGGCGGCGTGAAGAACGCATCTGCGAGGTGACCGGCGGCTGGCTGACGGCCCTGCTCAGGCGTAAGCGCTGGGCCGATGCCATTACATTAGGCGATGTTGTGCTTTATGCCGACGGGAGCATGGCTCCTCTGTTACGAGCGCACGAGATGGTGCATGTGCATCAAAGCCGGCTGTGGGGGCCATTCTTTCTGCCTGCGTATGGGCTGGAATCGCTGTGGCAGTGGCTGCGCACGGGCGATGGCTACCGCAATAATCGGTTTGAGCGGGCGGCTTATGACCCCCAAGCCTAGCCCTTGCGTTCAGGAAGGATATTTCCTGTGTCGGCGCTGTATCTTCGGTGCCAATGTGTTTCTATTCGCACGCGCCGTGGATTGAGACTGCATTTGGCGGCAAGGTTTGCGGTACACTCAACGGCAGAATGACGAGGTGAAAGATGCACCCCATGCTGTCCCCTGCCCTGCCGCTGCGGCAGGATACTTCCTCCGTGCGCCGCGCCCGTTTGCTGGCGGCGTGCCTGCTTCTGCTATTTGCCCTCCTGCTTTGCCTGATCCCCAAGCCCGAAAACGATTTGTTCTTTGAGCTGCGTATCGGCGGGGATATTTTGCGCACGCACCATCTGCCGCGTTTTGACACGTATTCGTGGACAAACCATGGCACGCCCTGGGATGTCCCCGAATGGCTGGCATTTGTTTTGTACGCGCTCGCGTTTCGCGCGGGCGGCTTTTTTGGGACGTGGCTGCTGATGACCGCTGTGGTTCTGGCGACGACAGGCGTTGTCTGGGCACGACTGTCGCGCGTGCTGCCCCTGCCCTGGGCCTTTGCGCTGGCCTGTTTGATGCTGCTGGGCCTCAGCGACTTTGTGCAGGAGCGCCCGTATGTGTGGACCTATTTGCTTTTGGCGGTTTCGCTGCGCGTGGTCCTGCGCAGCCGCGAGGCTAATGATGGCCTGCGCGGCCTGTGGACGCTGGCGCCGCTGTGCGTGGTCTGGACCAACCTGCACCAGGGCGTGCTTTCCTTGATTGGCCTGCTGCTTGGCTTTGCGCTGGGCGAGATGGGGGCGGCACTTTGGGCGCATGCGCACGCCGCCCAAACTCCTGGGGAACCGCACCTAGACGCGCTGCCCCCGCGCGTTCATCGTCTGCGTGCCCGGCGCATGCTGGGGGCTGCCGTGGCCTGTGCGCTTGCCGTCCTGGCGTCGCCTTACGGATGGCGCGTGTATCAGAACGTGTTTATCACCCTGCGCGACAAACAACTGATGGCGAATGTCACCGAGTGGAGGCCAATCACTGTTCTGCCGCTTCCGCAAATGATGCCGTTTTTGATCCTGCTGGCCGTGTCTGCATGCGCCTTTGCGCTGAGCCGCCGCCGGAATATTCCCGATGGGGTGGTTCTGGCCGTGCTGGCTGGGCAGGCGGTTCAGCACGCGCGCGGGGTTCCTTTGTTTGCCATTGGCGCGGTTCTGGTCGGCGCGCCCCACTTTGCCGATCTGCTGGGGCGTTTTCCCTCTCGTGTCGGTTTTGCGTCCCCGTCCCGCCTGCGCGGCGCGCTGATTGGCGGGTTTGCCGTGCTTTACGCCGTCACGTTCAGCCTGGCGACTGCGGCCAGCCTGCGGCGCGCCGCGGGGCCGCGCGGCCTCAGCCCGGAAGGCATCGGCGAGGCGGTGGCCCGCGTGCCGGATTATCCCACTGCTGCGTGCGCTTTCACCCAGGCAGAAGGCTTTCCGGCGCCTCTGCGCCTGCTGAACAATTTTGAGATTGGGGGGTTTCTGATGTGGCGACTGCCCGAGCAGCCTGTTTTTATAGACGGACGCCTCGATGTTTACGCGGGCCGGACATTTGACGACAACCTGGTTTTGTCTCGCGCGGGCGGCTCTGCGCCGTGGGCCGCGCTTGTCCGGCGCTACGATTTGGACTGCGTGCTGACGACCAGCAGCCGCGAGGCGCTTGCCTTTGCCGCCGACCCGCAGTGGCAATTGGTTTATGCCGACGCCAAACGGGGACGCAGGCCGCGCTGCCGCATTTTGCTGCGCCGCCGCCCGCAGTTTGCCTCCCTGATTGCGCGCTGCCTGCGTGACCGCCCCCTGCTGCCGTAATGCCAAATTGAAGCCGCCGCGCCGGGTTCCTCAGACGCTTGCGAAGGCGTTTCCAGCGCATACCAACGACGGAAGAAACTGTTCCGTCGTTGGTATGCCGTGGCAACACCGAAGCGATAGGTTAGCGACACGGAGGCAAGCCCCGCCGTGCACTCCTGCCGCAGAAAAGCCGATGGACGGCGAACGGATCAAAACTCGGCGATCCCGGCATGGAGAGAAGTCGCAGCCTCTTTCTTATCACGGGTAGAATAGGGGCAGGTAATTCAAGCGCCGATGTTCGCGGACGCAAGGCACAGGAAAGCAGCAAAGGAAATCCTGCCTCGCGTGGACAACTTGCCTGGATATGACTGACTGCTCTTAGTCTTTGTCGCGACGCCCAAAGGCGCGATGTTTGCTGGTATGGAGACCTTCCCATGGAACAAGTGCGAGACGCCTGCCAATCTGCCGGTTCTCAGCCGGAAGCCCGGACGCTCAAGGAAAAAGCGGCTCTGGATGCAAAAATCGCCCATTTGCGCAAAGCCGTAGGGCGCAGCCCGTTTGATGCAGCCGGGCATACGGCACTCGGGGACGCGCTTCGGGCGCGCGGCAACCCGGCAGCCGCCGTGGCCGCTTACCGGGATGCGGTGCGCTGTGCGCCGCAGGATGCTCAGGCGCAGAATGCTCTGGGCGTCGCGCTGGCGGAGACAGGAAAGGCGGACGCCGCAATCCAGGTCTATCAGGAAGCATTGCGGGCCGACCCCGGCCATGCGTGGGCGCGCAACAACCTGGGGCTGGCGCTGAAAGCGCAGGGCGACATTGACGGCGCGGTGGCGCAGTGGCGGGAAACGGTCACCCGGCTGCCGGACTTCGCGGAAGCGCGCAACAATCTGGGCGCGGGCTTGTACACATTGGGAGACATGGACGGGGCGATTACGCAGTGGCGCGAAGCCCTGCGGCTGCAGCCGAGCCTGGGCGTGGCGCGTCACAACCTGGCGAATACGCTCAGCGACCAGGGACACCACGCCGAGGCCGTGGCGCAATGGGAGGAAGCCGTGCGGGCCAATCCATCCGATGCCCAGGCCCGCAACGACCTGGGGCTGGCGCTGCGGGCGCAGGACGACCTGGACGGCGCGATTACGCAGTGGCACCAGGCGATTGCGCTGGACCCGCGCCTGGCCGATGCGCACCACAACTTGGGGGCGGCTTTGTACCTGCGCGGCATGCCGCAGACAGCGGTGGCCGAGCTGCGCGAAGCCGTGCGCCTTGACCCGGACAATGCCTGGGCGCACTTCAACATGGGGGTGGTGCTGAGCAACCAGGGCCTGCTGCCTGCGGCGATGGCGCAGTGGCAGGAAACCCTGCGGGTGGCCCCGGCATTCGTCGCGGCGCACTTTTATTTGGGCAACGGATTGTACAAGCAGGGGCAGTTTTCCCAGGCCATTGTCCGCTGGCAGGAGACAATTCGGCTGGATCCGTATCACCCCTGGGCATATTTTAATCTCGGCTATGCCCTGCGCCATCAGGGGGAGCTGACCGCCGCACAGGCCGCGCTGGAGCAGGCGATGCGCGTGAACCCGGCAGCGTTTGAGCAGAAAGGCCCGATGCTGGACACTGACGAAGGAAGGTAGATTTTTTATGACGCACAGCACTGTCACGACCCTGGACCCCGCCGCTGTCAGCGGCACCGACTGGAACAACCTCAAGCCTTATTTTGAGGCATTGGCAGCGGAAGAACTCATGCCCAAAGGCGTGGACGCCTGGCTCCGGCGCTGGAGCGACCTGCTGAAGGTTGTTCATGAAGCGGGCGCACAGGCCGAGCGCGCCAAGTCCGAGGACACTGCCAACACGCGCGCAGAAGCGGCATTTCTGCATTATGTTGAGCAGATCGTGCCGCACGTGGAAGTGGCATCGCAGGCGCTCAAGGCCAAGCTGCTGGCCGTGCCCGGCTACTCGCCCGCGCCCGACCATGTGCAGATGGTGAAGCGCCTGCGCAGCGATGCCGACCTGTTCCGGGCGGAAAACGTGCCCATTCAGTCACAACTGGACGTGCTGGCAAATGACTACGACAAGATCGCGGGCAGCCTCTCCGTGACTATCGGCGGCGAAGAAATGACTCTGCCGCAGGCCGAGCGGCGCCTGCTCGCGACCAATCGCGCCGTGCGCGAAGAAGCCTGGCAGGCGATGTCGGCAAAGTGGCTTTCGGCGCGTCCCGCTTTGGACGCCCTGTATCTCAAGATGCTGCCCCTGCGCCGCGCCCTCGCGCGCAATGCAGGCAAGCCGGACTTTCGGGCGTATGTCTGGCAAGACCTGCACCGGTTTGATTACACGCCCCAGGACGCGCTGTCATTCCACGCGGCTATCGCGCAGGAGATCGTGCCCCTTGTCGCGCAAAGCATGGAGCAGCGTCGGCAGGCCCTGGGCCTGGACGCGCTGCGCCCGTGGGATTTAAACGTAGATCCGCACGGGCGCGCGCCTCTGCACCCCTTTGACACGGCATCGGAGCTGGAAGAAGGCGCGGCGCGCCTCTTTGCGCAGGTCGCGCCCGCCCTGGGCGAGCAGTTCGGCTTGATGCGCGAGAAGATGCTGGATTTGCCGTCGCGCAAAGGCAAAGCGCCGGGCGGCTACTGCTCCTCGTTCCCCGTGACAGGGCTGCCCTATATCTTTATGAACGCGGTAGGAACGCAGGACGATGTGCTAACCCTGCTGCATGAAGGCGGGCATGCCTTTCACGACATGGCATCGGCCCAGGCGCAGCCGCTGATCTGGAACCAGGGCGCGCCGATGGAGTTTTGCGAGGTGGCGTCTATGGCGATGGAGCTGCTCGGCTCGCCGTATCTCGGGCACGCGCAGGGCGGCTTTTATACGCCCGAAGACGCCGCGCGGGCGCGGCAGGAGCATTTGGAGCGCATCGTGCAGTTTCTGCCGTACATGGCGGTCGTGGACGGCTTCCAGCACTGGGTGTATGCCGACGCCCCCGAGGATGTCACCGCCGCAGACATGGATGCCAAATGGGAGGAACTCTGGGGGCGCTTCATGCCCAGCATAGACTGGGCGGGGCTGGAAGCCATGCGCATGACCGGGTGGCATCGCAAGCTGCACATCTTCCAGAACCCATTCTACTATGTAGAATACGGGCTGGCCCAGCTTGGAGCATTGCAGGTATGGCGCAACGCATTGGCGGACCAAGCGCAGGCCGTGCGAAAGTACCGGGAGGCCCTGGCCCTCGGCGATACGCGTCCCCTGCCCGACCTGTATGCCGCCGGGGCGCGCCTCGCCTTTGACGCCCAGACCCTCGGCGAGCTTGCCTCCCTCGTTGCTACTCACTTGGAGACAACCGCATGACACGGGAAAAGTCGCACGTCTGGGTGGCCGCGCTTCTTGGGATAGCGTTTGTTGTCGCCTCCTTTGTGCTGGCGGGAGCCTATGTGCGCGGCCACAGCACGGCAGAGACGATCCGGGTCATCGGCTCGGCGCGCAGGCCCATCCGCTCGGATTTTATTATCTGGACGGGGCGGGTGACACAATCAGCGCCTACTGTAGACGCGGCCTATACAGCGCTCACAGCCGATGTTGCCAAAGTGCGGGCCTATCTTGGCGCGAAGGGCATCTCGGCAGCAGAGATTGTTCCTGCCGCAATTGTAACCAAGACGCTCTACGCGCGCACCAATACCGACCGCAATGCCAACAATGACCAGGCGAATGATGCCGCAGGAGGGGTCGTCTATCGCCCGGTTGTCGGCTACCAACTGTCGGAGGACGTGTCCGTGCGCTCGCAGTCGGTGGATTTGGTGGACAGCGTGTCGCGTCAGTCTACTGAACTCATCAGCAAAGGCATTCCGTTAGAGTCCGACCCCCCGCAGTACCTAAGCACCAAACTCAGCGATCTGAAGGTGACCATGCAGGCGGAGGCGGCACGCGATGCGCGGGCACGCGCAGAGCAGATTGCCGCCAGTAGCGGGTGCCGATTGGGCGCGGTGCGTCATGCCAACATGAGCGCGCCGGTGATTACGCCGCTGTATTCCAATGCCCTGTCCGATGGCGGCGTGGACGACACAACATCCCTGGACAAGCGCATCACGGCAGTGGTGACCATAGAATATGCCGTGCGCTAGACGCCCTATTCTCCAGTGTTAAATCAGCCACTGCCCGTTTTCGTGGATCAGCACGCCATCGGCAGAGATCGCCCCGCCGCCCGCTTCGGGCCGCAGGTCGCAGACCATGTCCCAGTGCAGGGATGACTTGTTGACGCCGCCTGTCTCCGGGTACGCATTGCCCAGCGCCAGGTGAAACGTCCCGCCAATCTTTTCATCGTACAGCGTATTGCGCGTGAAGCGCTGCACGCCGTAGTTGTTGCCAATCGCCACTTCCCCCAGTGCCCGCGCCCCGCTGTCGGTGTCCAGCATCGCCAGCAAAAACTCCTGCCCGCGCGCGGCTTCCGCGCGCACCACCCGTCCCCCCTCAAACCACAGGTGCACATCATCGGCTTCATGCCCCAGATGCGCCGTGGGAAACGTGTAGCGCACATGGCCCGTGACGCTGTCCTCATGCGGCCCCGTGAACACCTCGCCGCTTGGGAAGTTGCGGCGCCCATCGGAGTTGATCCATTTGCGCCCGCCAACGCGCATGGAGATGTCGGTGTCTTTGGCCGTAAAGCGCAGGGTATCTACCTGGTTCAAATAGTCCACATACCGCTGCTGCGCCTGAGAAAATTCGCGCCAAGCCTGCGCGGGGTCGGCTCTATCCAGGAACATCGCGCCGAGCACAAACTCTTCATACGATGCCAAAGACAGCCCGGCATTCTGCGCCGCGCTGGGCGTGGGATACAAGGTCAAGGCCCACTTCGCGCTGCCGCCCCCCGCCCTCTCAAACAGCCCGTGCCGCATGCGGCTGTTCGCCTTCTGTGCCCGCGCCTGCCGGGCCGGGTCCACGCCTGCCAAGCTCGCCGTGTTGGTCGGGGCGATAATGGCGCACAGGGCATCGATTGTCTCGTACTCAAAGCGGCGGCTCGGGGACACCCAGTCCAATTGGTCGTCGTTGGCATGGGTCAGAAACAGCTCGTCCAGGCCATCCACAACGATCTGCATCAAGGGATGTGCGCCACGCTCCAGCGCAGAACGATAAGCGGCGCGGGCCAGCGGGATCGCGGCTTCGTCGGCCCTGATCAGCACCTGCTCCCCAGCCTTGAGGTCAAGGCAGTAAGATGCCAAAGTGTCGGCCCATTTGGTTAATCGCGGGTCAGTCATGGAGATTGAGGCTTTCTACAGCAATAAAAGCGACACAAGGGCCGCGCTTATCGCTTATTATGCAACAATAGGCTGGAAAGCGCAACAGGCATTCCGGGTAAATATGCCGTTGTCAGTGGGCACTGCCCCAGCACTCAAATACGAAAGACAGGCAGCAATGGCGGACATCAGCAATCGCATTGAGGGAGGGTTAATCGGCCTGCTTGTCGGGGATGCCCTCGGCGTTCCTTATGAGTTCCATGCGCCCAGCGACATCCCGCCGCCGGAACAGATCGAGTTCCAGCCCCCCTCAGGCTACGCGCGGGCGCACCGCAGCGTGCCGCCCGGCACATGGTCGGATGACGGCGCGCAGGCCCTGTGCCTGCTGGCGTCCCTGCTGGAATGCGGGCGGTTTGATGCGGATGACTTCGGGCACCGCCTCGTGCGCTGGCAGGACGAGGGGTACCTCGCAGTAGGCAGCCACGTTTTTGACATCGGCATTACCACAAACAAGGCTCTGGCGGCAATCAAGTCCGGCGTGCCGCCACGGGAGGCGGGACCGTCCGGGCAGTACGACAACGGCAATGGGTCGCTGATGCGCGTCCTCCCCCTCGCGCTGTGGCACAGCGGCACGGATGCCGAACTTGTCCGTGATGCGCACGATCAGTCTCGTGTCACCCACGGCCACGTTCGCTCTCAGGTCTGCTGCGCCTTGTACTGCCTTTGGGCACGGCGCATTTTAGAGAACGCCCACGCGCCGTGGGAAGAGGCCACGTCTGCGCTCAGAGGTATTTATCAGGGCACGGAAGCGCTGATGGAACTGGAACAGTCCGTGCGGCCCGACGCGCTTTCTCCCGGCACAGGCTCCGGCTATGTCGTGGACAGCCTCCGGTCTGCGCGTTGGGTAATGCAGAACGCAGGCTATGAACCAGTCGTCAAAGCCGCCATCGCCCTGGGGAACGATACCGACACGACCGCGTGCATCGCGGGCGGCATTGCCGGGCTGCTGTGGGGAACGCCGAACATTCCCACCCGGTGGCGGGATGCTTTGCGCGGGCAGGAACTCGTTAAGCCTTTGCTTGCCAATCTGCTCAAACACAGAAGCCTGCTGTAGACAACAAACAAAACCCCCTGCGCCTTTCCACTTCACGGGAAAGGTCAGGGGGCTTTTTTGTTAGGCAGCGCAGGCTTGCCTGGACTACGGCGTGAACTGCGTCTTGAAGTCCGCCAGCGACTGGTTGAGGGCGTCAATCGTTGTGGGGCTAAGGTCTTTGTCGCGCTTGATGGTTTCCGGCACATCCGGGTACTTGTCAAACAAGAACGCCAGATATTCGGCCTCAAAGCGTCGGATGCTTTCCACGGGAATGTCGTCCAAAGCGCCGGTGTTGGCGGCGTAGATGGCCGGGACTTGTTTTTCCAGCGGCAGAGGCTGATACTGGGGCTGCTTGAGGATTTCCACCAGGCGCAGGCCGCGCGCAAGCTGTGCCTGCGTTGCTTTGTCCAGGTCGCTGGCGAACTGCGAGAACGCCTGCACTTCACGGAACTGCGCCAGAGCCAGCTTCAATTGCCCGGCCACATTCTTGTTCTTCATGGCCTTGGTCTGGGCGCTGCCGCCGACCCGCGAAACCGAGATGCCGACGTTGACCGCAGGCCGCACGCCGGAGTTGAACAGGTCGCTTTCCAGGAATATCTGGCCGTCCGTGATGCTAATCACATTGGTCGGGATATACGCAGACACGTCGCCTGCCTGCGTTTCAATAATCGGCAGGGCGGTCAGGGAGCCGCCGCCGCGCTCGGCGGACAGCTTGGCCGAACGCTCCAGCAAGCGGGAGTGCAGGTAAAACACGTCGCCCGGATACGCTTCTCGGCCCGGCGGGCGGCGCAGCAGCAGCGACACCTGGCGATACGCCACCGCCTGCTTGGACAGGTCATCGTAGACAATCAGGGCATGCTTGCCGTTGTCGCGGAACCACTCCCCGATACAGGCGCCGGTGTAGGGAGAGATATACTGCTGGGACGCGGGGTCATCGGCAGTCGCGGCGACCACCGTGGTGTATTCCATCGCGCCGTTTTGTTCCAGCACGCGGATCAGGTTCGCGACCGTGCTGGCCTTCTGGCCGATGGCGACATAGATGCAGTACACATCGGTGTCTTTTTGGTTGATGATGGCGTCCAGGGCCACGGCGGTTTTGCCGGTGCCCCGGTCGCCGATAATCAGCTCGCGCTGCCCGCGCCCAATGGGGATCATGGAGTCAACGGCTTTGATGCCGGTCTGCAGCGGCTCTTTGACCGGCTGGCGGTCCACAACGCCCGGCGCGCCGGTTTCCAGCAGGCTGAACTCCGTCGCCGCAATCGGGCCTTTGTTGTCAATCGGTGCGCCCAGGGCGTTGACCACGCGCCCAATCAGGGCCTCGCCGACGGGGATTTGGATGATCTTGCCCGTGCGCTTGACTTCATCGCCTTCTTTGATGCCGACTTCGCTGCCCAACAGCACCGCGCCGACATTGTCTTCTTCCAGGTTCAGGGCCATGCCCTGAACGCCGCCGGGGAACTCCAGCAGCTCGCCGACCATCGCATCGCGCAGTCCGTAGATGCGTGCAATGCCGTCGCCGACCTGCAAAATGGTGCCGACCCCGACTTCTTCCACTTCGGCTTTGTAGCCTTCCAGTTCTCGTTCAAGAATGGATGTTATTTCTTCCGGCCTGATTGCCATAGTATGTGTTCCTTTATGTCCCCGGCACTGGGGTCGGGTATTGGCTTGCTGCCTCCCTGCCGGAGGCCCCCCGCCCCTAAGTTTGGGGAGCCGGAAGGAAGTAGTGCCATGCTCTTGCTTATATCCAAGTACCCCAGAATTGGGGCGGAGGGGCCTCCGAGCACCCCAAACTTGGGGCGGAGGGGCGATTTACCCGCTGCCCATGAGCTGTCGCTCCAGGCGCTCTAGGCTCCCGCGCACGCTGCCGTCAATCACCGTGTCGCCCATGCGGATGACCGCGCCTCCGAGAATAGCCGGGTCAATCTCGGTGGTCAGCGTGACTGTCTTGCCGGTCATCTTCTCTAAACCAGCCACCATCTGCTGCGTCTGCAATTCGGTCAAAGGCACTGCCGTGGTCGCGCGGGCCGAGACGCGGTTCTGCGCTTCCGCCACCAGGTGACGGAACTCGGCGATACACTCGCTGATTAAGTCTTCGCGCCGCTTGCGGATCAGCAGCTTAACAAAGTTCAGCGAGGACGCCGTCACTCGGTCGCCGAAGGCATCATCCACGACTTTGAGCTTGCGGTCTTCCGTGATCAATGGCTGCAAAAGAACAGCACGCAAGTATGGCACTTCGCCGACAAAGCGCTCGATCAATGTGATGTCCTGAGCGACTGCGTCTAAGATGCCGTCGCGCTGGGCGACGCCAAACAAAGCGGCGGCGTAGCGTTTGGCGACACGAGTGTCTTTCATGCGGTCATTGCTCCGTTGCTGCCGTTCCGGCTCTCGGGAGTGGCCGTGCGCGTAGTGGCCCCGGCCCCAGTGGCGCCGACACTGGTGATAAAGTCATCCACCAACTTGGTGTGGCGCGCGTTGTCCAGCGACTCGCCGACCACTTTGCCGGCGGCGGCGACGGCCAAAGCCACCACTTGCTGGCGCATCTCCAGGAATGCTTTCTGACGTTCGCGCTCGCTTTCGTTGCGCCCCTGCTCTAAAATGGACTCGGCCTGCTGCTGCGCGTCCGAGACCAGGTTGTCGCGCAGGGCCTGGGCTTCTTTGACGGCAGCCTGAATACGCTCGCGCGCTTCGGCTTCAATCCCAGCCAGGCGCTCTTCGTACTGGCGGCGCGTGTCTTCCATGCGCTGCCGGTCTGTGTCCATGCGTTCGTAGGTGGAGTTGATGTCCGCCTGACGCTGGTCAATAATCTTGAGCAGCGGCGGGAACCCATACTTCCACATCAGCAAGGCCAGCACAATAAAGCCCAGGATTTGCGTGATGAGGCCAGGGATTTCAATGCCCAAACTATGTAGTAAGGCGTCCATAATATGCTTTTACGCCCTCAGATTAGTGTCCGTTGATGAGCTGCGTGACTGTGGTCGAACCGCCGGGCAGCTTGTTGAGCAGCAGAATAAAAACGACGAAGCTCAGGATGACCAGGAACTCGACCAGTGCGAAACAGATGAACATCAAGCCGCGAATGCGCCCTTCGGCTTCCGGCTGACGCGCGATGCTGTTGATGGCGGCAGAAAAGACCAAACCTTCGCCGATACCTGCGCCGATTGCCGCAATCGGCACTGCCAGCGCCGCGCCCAGGGCCAAAAGCCCAAAATAAATGCTTGCCATGTCTGTGTTCTCCTTGAAGTGAAACGTGTTGCTCTTGTAAAATGTGCGGCTGAGCTTATGCTTTCGCCGTCTTATGATAATCGGCGGCAGGAATGACGCCTTTCAGCTCGCCGCCGTTTTCATGCTCGTGCGGAATGTCTATCTCGTCCTGATGATGCCCCGAGGTAAACGTCGCAATATACGACGCCGCCAGCACCGCGAAAATATATGCCTGGATCAAATCTGTGAATATTTGCAGTGCATACACCGGGATTTGGAACGGAATAAAGAACGCATGTGACCCGGCTTTGGTCAGCAAATCATTGATAATGTCTTCGCCGTAGACATTGCCGAACAAACGCATGCCCAGGGAAAACGGCTTTGCGATCTCGCCGACCAGCTCAATAATCAGCAGCAAGGGCGCAAGCGCCAGCACGGGGCCGAGGAAATGGCGCAGGTAACCGCCGAGGCCATTATGCTTGATGCCGACATACTGCACAAAGACAAACACAAACAGACCCAAAGCAATGGTCGTGCTCGTGCTGGCCGTTGGCGACCGAAACAGGGGAATGAGGCCCAGCAGGTTGGAAACCAGCACGTAAAAAAACAGCGTCAAGATCACGGGCAGATACTGCTGCCCGCCCTCGCCGATGGCCCCGGAGAACAGCGAGCGCATGCCATCCAGCATCCACTCCATCAGGCTTTGGAAACGGCTTGGATTGCGCGTCTTCGCCCCCTGCCCTGCCGCCAGGAAAATCACCAGGACGATCACGCCCGACAGCAGCCCGTAAAATGTGTACACCCACCAGTGAAGTAAGTTCATAGCGTCTAGTCAGTCACCTTTGTCTTTGCGAGACGCGAAACCGTCATGGCAATCATTGTTGTCTGCGTCAGCAGAAAGCCCGCCACCATCCAAAGAACACTCAGCTTCAGCAGCACGACCAGCACGAACAGCAACGCGCCAATCACGAGAAACTTGCCGACCATCAGTGCCGCAAAGCCGCCCACCTGCCCCGCGCTCTGCGCCTGCCCTTGCCCTGCCGAAGACGGCACAAACAGCGACACGCCATAATTGACAAAGCCGTACAGCAGCCCGCCCATCGCCAGTCCCAGCACAAACCCGCCGAAAATGCCCAGCGCGGGCCAAAGATGCTTTGCCGTCAAAAACAGCGCAATCGGCACGGCATTGACAGCAGCCGCCGCTTTCATCATGGCCGCAAACGGCGGCATCACCTGCTGATTTGCATTCTTCGCGACCGCAGGCGACGGCACATTCTTGTCCAGCAATGGTTTAAGTTCGGCGACAGGCATAATCTACTTTGATTTAGCTACTTTGACTTGGGCGTCTTGTCGGAAGCACCCAATATGCGAAACAAATTGAGGAACCCGGCGGCCACTCCCGCCAGTGTCATCACGAGAGTGCCCCACGGGATCGTGCTGTGGTTGTAATGGCGGTCAATCCACTGCCCGATCAGCAGCCCAACAACGACGCTCGCTGCCAGCGTAATCCCCGCCGACAAGCCTGCCCCCATTCGGGCGGCATTGTCCATCGGCGTTCCCGGCTGATTGACGCTCCCCGAACTCTGCCGGCTGCGGCTCGTTTGCGCGGGCGCGGCATGCCCTAAAGACGGGCGCGTGTAGGGCACTTCGGGCGGCGGCGGCAGGTTTGGGCGCGGCGGCAGAGCGACCGGCAGCGTGTCGTCGTCCTCGTCTTCGCGTTCCGGTTCGTGTTCGGCCATCTTCGTCCCCACCCCTGCGGACTGCGTTCTTCGCCCTGTTGCGGGGCGCGCGTGCAGAGAAACACAGTGTCTGTTCCGGCGCTTAGTATAACACACCACCCCCGCTCAAGTCAACTGCCGCGCCCATACTTCGCACTCTTTTTCACGAACTTTATTCAGGAGCAGGGCAATCGGCCCTGTTGCGTAGGCTTTGTGTTGGCGTTGCGATGGCTTTCTCAGCGCATACCAACGACGGAACGATTTGCTCCGTCGTCGGTATGCCTATGGAAAGAGTGGAAAACGAGTGTACAACGGCGTCCCTCCCCCCGCTCGCGGGGCAGCGAGAGACTCTGGTGCAGGACACGCCGCGAAGTCATGGTAAAATACAATACAGCGCGCAGGGAACAGGAACTTTTCCCGTATCGTCAACGCTTTTAAACCTGCAAAACCACTTTGGAAATAAACAGCCCGCAGGACGCGGGCAGACGCGCGGCTCTGATGACGCGCACGCGAAAGGACACGCACTCACGTGAACGAACCGGGACAATCGCCGATCTTTTTTGACGCTTCGCGCAGGCGCTGGGGCCGATTCAATGCTTTGATGGTGACGCTGACGGCGCTGTGCGTCATCGGGGGCATCGGGTTTGCGGGCACGCTGCTGTTTGGGCTGACGCTGCCCACGCTGTCTATTGCCAATGCGCTGGGGTTTGCCGACCCGTCCGCGCACGCCGCCCTGCGCAACGGGCAGCAGCGCGAGGCCATCAAGCCTGCCGTGGATGCCCATGCCCGCGCCAAAAACCATTATGTTATCCGCAAGAACGCCCCCGTGCAGGAGGCCGCGCACAAGCTGGCCGCCGTGATCCGGCGCGAAAACACGCCCAAGGCCATTCCCGCCGCGACCATTGCGCCGGGGCGCGTGCAGGGGCCGGTGCGGGCGGCGTTCTTTGTCAACTACGACAAGCCGAGTTTGGACTCGCTGACCCATCATATCAACGAGATCACGCACCTGTGCCCTGCCTGGCTGTTTTTGACGCCGAAGGGCACGGGGATCACCTACAACGACAGCGACAATCCGCCCGTGCCGGTCTCGCTCACGCATTATGTCGGGCCGAATGAACCTGACCCTGCCGATGTAAACAACGCGCCCAGCAACGACTCGGTGGCGTTGCAGTACGCGCACCGGGCGGGCGTCGCTATTCTGCCTGTTGTGCAGAACGCCGGGGACGATGATTTTCACCCCGAGTGGCTGCATAAACTGCTCGCCAGCCCGGCCAATCGCCAGGCGGTGATCGCGCAGCTTGTGGCGTTTACGCGGCAGGGAAAGTTCCAGGGCGTCAACATTGACTTTGAGACGGACCGCGCCGACGACCGCGCAAACCTGACGCTGTTCATGCAGGAACTGGCGTCGGCATTCCACCCCCTCGGGCTGCTGGTGACGCAGGACGTGCAGACCGACAGCGACACTTACAACCTGCCTGCGCTCGCCAAGACCGACGACTTTTTGGTGCCGATGCTCTACGACCAGCACGGCAGCGGCACAGTGGCCGGGCCGATTGCCGCGCAAAATTGGTACGCCCGCGAGCTGGCCGGGTTTATGGCGCAGGTTCCCGCCAATCGGGTCGTGCTGGGCGTCGGCAATTACGCCTATGACTGGACGCAGGGCAAGACGTCCACCAATGAATACTCATTTGAAGATGCGGCGCGGATCGCCCAGCAGTCCAAAGCCAGCGGCGACGGGGACGACGGGCGCATTGTGATTGACAAGGCCAGTCTCAACCCGACATTCTCCTACTATGACGACGGGCCGGACGGCAAGGCCCTGAGCCACACGGTCTGGCTGATGGATGCCACCACGACCTGGAACGCCCTGCATGCCGCCGCGCCGTACCATACGCTCGGAGCAGCGTTGTGGAGATTGGGCGAGGAAGACCCGAGTTTATGGTCGTTCTTCGGCAAGGCAGGCGCAAGCAGCCTGGGGACTTTTGACCCGCACTCGCTCAAAGACATCACCTACAACTACTTCGGCACGCAGTTTGAAGGCTACGGCGAGGTGCTGGACGTGGTGCAGTCTCCCACGCCCGGCCTGCGCACAATCACAACCAACCCCAAGAACGGCTTGATTACCGGGGAAACGTTTCTCAAGTACCCCACGCAGTATGTCATTCGCCGGACGGGGCTGGTCAACCAGCAGGAAGGCGCGGATGCGGGCAAGAACGACCTGCCGCAGTTCCGCAAAATCGCGCTCACGTTTGACGACGGCCCCGACCCGCGCTGGACGCCCCAGATTTTAGATATTCTGCATCACTATCATGTCCCCGCCACGTTCTTCGTGGTCGGCGGCAATGCCGAAGCCCATCCCGGCCTGGTCGCCCGCGAATGGAACGAGGGCATGGAACTAGGAAACCACTCGTTCACCCACCCCGAGGAATTAATCTCCCCGCTGCGCACCAAGCTTGAGCTGGATGCCACCCAGCGCGTCATAGAAGCCATTACGGGGCACATGACCACCCTGTTCCGCGCGCCGAACCGGGCAGACGCCGAACCCAGCAGCCCGTCGGACTTTGACCCCATTCTCCAGGCGGACAAGCTCGGCTACCTGTTCGTGGGCGAACTGGACGACCCGACGGATTGGAAGCCGGGCATCACCGCCGACCAGATTGTTGGGCACGTGTTTAACTATGTAGACGACCCGGCGAAAAACGACGGCAACACCATCCTTCTGCACGATGCAGGCGGTACCACCCGCGCGCAGACGATCTTAGCATTGCCGCGCATTATTGAAGGCCTAAAACAGCGCGGGTATACATTCGTGCCCGTTTCTCAGCTCATCGGCAAGCCCAAAAGCCAGATATTCCCCGCCGTCACCGGGCGTCAGCTCTGGACGGTCGGGTTTGACCGCGCCTTCTTTGACCTGACCTACTGGACAGGCAGCGGCTTCACCGTGCTGTTTCTGCTGGCGATTGCGCTGGGCATCAGCCGCATCGTGATTATGGGAACCCTGGCCGCGCGTCAGGCCAAGCGCGAAGCGGCCCGCACATTCGCTCCCGGCTATCAGCCGTCGGTCAGCGTGATTATCGCCGCCTACAATGAGGCCAAGGTCATCAACAAGACCATTGCCACGATTATGAGCAGCGACTATCCCGATATTGACATATTGGTCGTAGACGACGGCTCCAAAGACAACACCGCCGAAGTGGTCCGCGCCGTTTACGGCAGCCATCCGCGCGTGAGTATCATCCGCAAGGAAAACGGCGGCAAAGCTTCCGCCCTCAACCTCGGGATTAAGCAGTGCCGGGGCGAGATCATCGTCGCCCTGGACGCCGATACGGTTTTCGCCCCGGACACGGTCGCAAAGCTCGTGCGCCACTTCCACGACCCCGCCGTCGGGGCCGTCTCCGGCAACGTCAAAGTCGGCAATCGGAACAACCCGCTCACCATCTGGCAGGCGATAGAGTATATCACCAGCCAGAACTTTGACCGGCGCGCGTTTGACCTGCTCAACTGCATCACGGTCGTGCCGGGCGCGGTCGGCGCGTGGCGCAAAGACGCCGTGATATTGGCGGGCCTCTACTCCTCGCAGACATTGGCCGAAGATACCGACCTCACGTTTAAGATACGGCGTTTAGGCTACCGCATCTTGACAGACAATGCGGCTTTGGCCTACACCGAAGCCCCGGACACGCTGCGCGACCTCGCCAAGCAGCGCTTTCGCTGGGCATTCGGCACGCTGCAATGCCTGTGGAAACACCGGCCCGTGCTGCTGAACCCGCGCTACGGGGCCTTTGGAACCGTCGCCATGCCGTCGCTGTGGGTCTTTCAGATCGGCTTCCAGGCCATCGCGCCGATTGTAGATTTAATGATCTTGTGGAGCATAGTCTACAGCAAGCTTATTATGACCGGCTCGGATCAGAAGTCCAGCTTCCTGCTGCTGGGGTACTGGGCGGTCTTTTCCAGCGTGGAGCTTGCGGGCGCGTATCTTGCGTTCCGCCTGGACAACGAAGACAAGAAGCTGCTGGGCTGGCTTCTGCTCCAGCGCTTTGTCTACCGGCAGCTCATGTACTACGTGATTGTGAAGTCGCTGGTGGTCGCCGTGCGCGGGTCGCTGGTGGGCTGGGGAAAGCTCGACCGCAAGGGCACGGTGCAGATGGCAGGAGCCAATGGAACCGGCCCAAAGCCTGCACCGAGACACATCTCAAGCACGGACAAGCCGGACAAACCTGGCCCGGTCACCAAGTAGGAACAAAGCAAAGGCCCTCGCTCTGATGAGCGAGGGCCATTGCTTTGTTTGGGGGACGATCCTGCTAGTCTCTCAGCCAGGGGGCCAGTGCAGAGCGCGTCCGCCGAGCACATGCAGATGCAGGTGGTCTACGCTCTGCCCGCCGTCGGGGCCGACGTTGACGACTACTCGGAAGCCGCTCTTGTCTATGTCCAGCATACGAGCCACATGCGCGGCGGCCTGCATCAGTTGTCCCAGCAGCAAAGTGTCGTCCTGCCCCGCCTCCAGCAGATTAGACAGGGGCTTTTTGGGCACGACAAGAATATGCGTCGGGGCCTGCGGGGTGACGTCGCGAAAGGCCAGCACGGTGTCGTCTTCGTAGACAATGTCGGCAGGCACGTTTCCTGACACGATGCGGCCAAAGATGGTTTCAGACACGACAGGCCTCCAATACGCCGAAGGCGTCGCCAGTGGGCAGCACGTTCAAGAGCGTGACCGGGACAATCTGCCCGCGCAACGAGGGCGACGCGGCAAACTGCACCCGCACATAATTGCCCGTGTAGCCGGACAGCCAGCCGTCCTGCGCGCCTTTGGCTTCCACGAGCACGTCTACCGTGCGGCCCACGTCGCCCGACGCAAACGCCTGCTGCGTGGCTAAACACTGCGCGGAAAGCTCTTGGTGACGCTCTTCTTTCTCCCCGTAAGGCACATCGTCCATTAACTCTGCGCCTGCCGTGCGTAGGCGCGGGGAGTAGCGAAAGACATGGGTGCGCGCGAACTGCATCCGCCGCGCGAAGGCGAGCGTGTTCTCAAATAGGAGCCGTGTTTCGCCGGGAAACCCGACGATCAGGTCGGTGGTCAGGCCGATACGCGGCAGGCGGGCGCGCAGGGCGTCCACTTTGTCCGCAAAGAACTGCGTGTCGTAGGGACGGTTCATGGCGCGCAGCACCGTGTCGTCGCCGCTTTGCAGCGACAGGTGCAGGTGCGGGGCGATATGGGGATGAGACGCCATCGCGTCAATCAAGACTTCTGGGATTTCTACCGGCTGCACCGACGAGAGGCGCACGCGCTCAATACCATCGATGTCGGCGACCGCCACCATCACGTCCGCCAGGTGCTCGCCGCCGCTGCCTGTCTCGGGGCCATACGCGCCGACGCACACGCCGGTCACCACCACTTCTTTGGCTCCCTGGTCGGCCATGCGCCGCGCTTCGGCCACCACGTCTGCGAAGGGCCGCGAGGCCATCGTATTGCGCGTGTAGGGAATAGAGCAGAACGCGCAGAAGTAGCGGCAGCCGTCCTGTATCTTCAAGGTCGCGCGGGTGCGGTGCGCCGCTGGAAGCTGAGTGGTGTCCAGTTGGATTAATCCCGAAGGCGCGGCTTCGGGGAACACGGCCAGCGGGCTGTCCTGGGCGGGCGAACTTGAGTACTGGATTAACTGGGGAAACGCTTCCAGCACGCGGCTGGCCGTGCGCATCTTCTGGTTGTTGGGAACAAGCAGGGTCGCGCCGTCCACGTCTTCGCCCGTATCCAACGCCATCTGCGCGAAGCAGCCGGTCAGCACCACGTGCGCGCCCGGCTTTTGGCGGGCGGCTTTGCGGGCCATCTGCCGGGACTTGCGGTCGGCATCCGCCGTCACCGAGCATGTGTTGATGACATATACATCGGCAGGCTGGCGGAAGTCGGTCAGGGTAAAGCCCAGCGCGGCGAAACTTTCGGCGAGGCGCTCGGTTTCATATTGGTTGACTTTGCAGCCTAAATTGGCGAATGCGGCGGTGGGCATGATAGTGCTGAGTGTACCGCGCACAGCGGCGGGGTGTCAAGAACACTTGACGTTTACGGCGGATTGGTGGGCGGCGGGGGCCAAATGCCTTCCTGCGGGTCGTCATAGCGCGGCGGCGGGATCACGTCCTGCGCCTTCGTCCTTTGATATGACACAAAGGCAGCAATCCACAGCAGGCTGCTGATTGTTTCCATCAGCATGTATATGTAACCTGCCACATGCGGCAGGAGCGTAAGCAGCGACAATCCACTTACCGCACCGCCGCAAAGCCATAGGCCTTGCCAGCGTTCACGGATTTTCCCAGCATCTTTGTATCGCCCAAAGCGCCTGAATAGGTGAACCCCGCACAGTATGCCACAGATATTGAGCAGTGCGAGTGCGGCAAGAGGCAGAAGCTGATACGATAACAGTATGTCAGTCCACGGGGTCTTCATTGGCCCCTAGCCTATGAATGTCCATGACATCGGTCAGCCGGTGCAGGCGCTTGATGACGGCGTTGATGTGGTCCACGTCAAACGCATCAAAGGTGATCTGCATCATCGCGGTGTGGTTGGGCAGCGAGCGGGTGCGGATGGCCTGGATAAAGGTCTTGCTTTCACTGAACAGCTTGCCGATGTCTTCCAGGAGGCCGAGGCGGTCGGTCAGCTCCATCTTGATGTCGGTGGAGTAGCGTTCGCCACTGCCTGTGGGCTTCCAGTTGACTTCCATCAAACGGTCGGGTTCGGTGGCCTGGTAATGGGCGACATTGGGGCAGCCCTGCCGGTGCAGAGCAATTCCCTTGCCGCGCGTCATATACCCGATCACATCGTCGCCGGGCACGGGCTGGCAGCATTTGGCCCGCACAATCGCGACATCTTCCAGATCGCCGCCCACTTCCAGCTTGCCCGTGTTGGCATGCGAGCGATGCGCCCCGCCCTGCGCCTCCTGGACACGCGGCGTTTCCACTGTCAGGGCTTTCAGGCGGGTCAGGATGCTGCCGACAGGCTGGTCGCCATAGCCGACTGCCGCCAATAACTCTTCCTGCGAGTGCATGTTGATGGAAAGCGCGATTTTGCCCAGCACGTCCGGCGACAGCAGATGGCGGGTGTCTAAATGCAGGCGCTCCAGCTCTTTTTGCAGCAGCTCGCGCCCGCGCGCGACATTGGCGGCAAAGCGCAGCTTGCGGAAATAGGCCTTGATCTTGGTGCGGGCGTGGCTGGTCTTGGAAGTCGCCAGCCAGTCCAGAGACGGGTTTGCGGCGGGCCGGGAGAGTATCTCTACAATGTCCCCGTTCTTGAATTGATAGGTGAGCGGGACAATCTTGCCGTTGACCTTCGCCCCGGAGCAGTGCTGTCCCAAATCCGAGTGGATACGGTAGGCGGCATCAATCGGGGTCGCGCCCAAGGGAAAGTCCAGCACATCGCCTTTAGGCGTAAAGACAAAGACTTGATCCGTGAACAGGTCGCTGACGACCGAGCGCAGAAACTCGCCCGGCTCTTTGGCGTCGGACTGCCAGTCAAAGAGCTGCTGGCGCAGGAGGGTCATCTTTTTATCAAAGCGCGCGTCCCCGCCTTTCGGCTTGCCTTCTTTGTACTGCCAGTGCGCGGCAATGCCGAAGTCTGCCGTGCGGTGCATCTCTACGGTGCGTATCTGTATCTCTAGAGGCTCGCCGTTCGGGCCGAGCACTTTGGTGTGCAGCGATTGGTAGCCGTTGGACTTGGTCTTGGCGATATAATCGTCAAAGCGCCCCGGCACGGGCATCCACAGCTCATGCACAATCCCTAAGGCATGGTAGCAGTCGGGCAGCGTCTGCACCAAGACGCGCAGGGCAACCAGGTCATAGATTTCGGTAATATCCAAATCCGACTTGCGCATCTTGTTGTAAATGGAATACAGATGCTTGGGGCGGCCCTGAATATCGGCGACAATCCCGGCCTGGGCAAGGCGCTCTTTCAGCACCTGCGTGGCGGTGGAGATGTCTTCTTCACGCTGGGCGCGGGTGCGGTCGAGCTTCTGCTTGATGTCGTTGTAGGCTTCGGGGTTGACATACTTAAACGCCAAATCTTCCAACTGCCATTTCACCTGCCAGATACCCAGGCGGTGCGCAAGCGGCGCGAAGATTTGCAGCGTTTCCTGCGCGACCTTCTTTTGGCGATGCTCCGGCATGGCCGCGAGCGTGCGCATGTTGTGCAGCCGGTCGGCGAGCTTAATGACCATGACGCGCAGGTCTTTCGCCATTGCCAGCAAAATCTTGCGCAGGTTGGCGGCGGATTTTGTCGTTTCCCCATGCCGCTTTTTACGGGCGGCGGCTTCCGGGTTGTCCGCTTCGGCAGGAACCTCGGGCGCGGGGGTGTCCACGCGCGCACCCGGCACGCTCTCGCTGCGCGCTTCAAAGTCGGCGAGCTTCAGCTTGGTGACGCCGTCCACAAGGTCGGCGATTTCGTCCCCAAACTCCCTGGCAAGCTGGTCGCGGGTGACGCCGCAGTCTTCTACAACGTCATGGAGCAGGCCCGCCGCCAGGGTCGCGTCGTCCATTTCCAGCTCGGTCAAAATCATGGCGACGGCCAGCGGGTGCATGATATACGGCTCGCCGGAGCGGCGCGTCTGCCCGCTGTGTTTGGCATCGGCGTAGGCATACGCCCGGCGCAGCAGGTCGGCATTGGCAGCGGGATGGTACACGCGTGCGCGGGCGATCAGGGCGTCAGCGGGGCTGTCCTGAAGCAGTTCGGGGTCTGGAATAAAGGGGGCAGGCTGGAGCATTGTGTTCTTCTTATGGAACACTTGGGCGATGTGTCTCGGTTCCCGTGCCATAGAGTGTACCCCATTTTCAACCGTCGGGCGTGTTGTTCTTCTCGGCAGCCTCGTGTTCGGCCATGTCGGCGGCTTGCTGCATGTCCATAATCTTGCCGCCAAAGCGCAGTTCCAGCAGGCGGGCATCGTCAAGCATCTTTTCGTTGAGCGTGACAAACCCGGCATCGGCGTAGATGCTGGTCAAAAAGTGATGGAACGAGTCGCCGTAGGCATCATGGTAGTGCGCGCAGAGCCGCTTGTATTCCGCCTCGTCGCGCACCTTGCCGCTTTGGATGGCCCATGTTTTGATTTTGAGCCGTTCTTTGTCGGCGGCGGCTTGCAGCTCTACTTGCAGGATGCGTGTTTTACGCCCGTATTCGGCCTGGGTGAGCGTGCCGTTTGCCAGCCCTTCTTGCAGAACCATGATTTTCTTCAGTGTCGGGTTGTTTTTGAGCGGTTCCATAGTCCCTCTTGTTGCGTCGGGGTTGTATCAGCTTATTATAGTCATTGCCAGTGCATACCAACGACGGAAGGATTTGTTCCGTCGTTGGTATGCCGTAGAAACGATTATACAATACTTGTGCAACATGGGTACGACGCTGATGCACACGGGGTTGAAACCCCGTGCTGTTAATGTGAAACCCGCCTTCGCGGGTTAGGAAAAACCCATTCTTAACCCACGTAGGCGGGTTTTGTAAAACTAGACTGGGGGTTCAACCCAGCGAAACATGACTATTGTAAGCCGGGGCTTGTTGGGGGGGGCGGCCACACGCCCTGTTCATCGCGTGCAGGCTTAGGCCCTACGGCGGCGGGTTTCTTCGAGCGGTTCGCTGTCCACAGCAGCCAGACGCCAGTGCCCCATAACGGCGAAAGGCAGACTACGGTCATGCCAAACAAGAACAGGAACAAGGGGATTACAGGTACGCCCGTAGTTGGTATGCTGCCTGGTTCAGTGCCCTCGGCAAACCGCCACATAAGTGGGAACTCGCTCACCAAAAGGAGCACGCAAAGGCCAATCAAGATAAAGGCAATTACTTTGCGGGTTGTCATAGGCGTAAATTGCGCGGCCCAGACTTTGCTTTAGATGCCCGCGTCGTCGGCTTCGGGTTCGGCGAAGGGCTTGTAGGCGCGATAGATGGTCTTCCAAAGCACGTAGCCCATGACCATGTTTTCGTCCAAAGCCGGGTTGCCGGAACCTGCGCCACGGTCGCCGCCGAAGCGGGTGGCCCAGAATGCGCCTGTCCCATGACGCCCATCATCCACGCGTGTGCGCAGGACACTTTGGATGAAGTGCTCCGACACGTCTTTGTTTTGGCTGTCGATGCAGGCGACAATGCCGATCTTGCGATTGATGGTGGCGATGGCTTCACTTACGTTCTGCACTTTGGTTAAGATGCCGACAGGGCCGAAAACTTCGGTGCGGGCCAATATGTTATCGGAACCGACGTTTTCCAGCAGGGTGAATGGGACATAGTGGCCTTCCTGCGCCGCGTCGTCGGGAACGGGGGTCTGGTGGACAATGCGCGCGCCTTCGCGGACGGATTGGTTGATTAAGCCTAAAACACGCGCCTGCTGCTCCTCGGACACCAGCGGCGGGACGGAATACAAACCCGGCGTCTTATCGGCATGGGCAAGCTCGCTGCTCGCGCCGTCGCCGATCACAATGCCCTGGGTTTGTTCCAAAGACGCGGCGACAAATTGGTCGTACACAGCTTCGTCGCAGAGAACTTCCTGGATGGACGTGCAGCGCTGGCCGCCCGTAATGGTCTTGCCATAGATGAAGTTGCGGGCGGCGCGGGCGATGTCGGCGTCTTTGTGGACGTAGAAAATGTTGATGCCGCCGACTTCCTTCATCACGCGCTTGCCGAGGCCGCTGGCTTTCGCGTCTACGGCATCGCCAACGGGCTTGCTTCCCGTAAAAGACAGGCACTTGACATGGGGGTGGGCAATTACGGCCTCGCCTGCCCCCACATCGCCGCTGACCATGTTGAGCGTGCCGGGAGGGACTTTAATGCCCGTGCGGGCTTCGGCCCAGGCAAAGGCTTCTTCCAATGCGCCGAGGATGGCATGACTGCTTTCAGGGATCAGATGCGAGGGCTTCCAAACCACGGTGTTGCCCGTGACCAGCGCGCTGATGACCTGCGCAATTGGGATGGCGACGGGGAAGTTGAACGGGGTGATGATGGCGGCGACCCCGCGCGGTTCCAACCGGCTTTCCATCACAACGCCATCAATGTTCTTCTGGTACGTTTCGCCTTTGAGGGACAATCCCTGCGGCGCGACGCATTCCACGACGCCGATAGCCTCGTCCAAATCCAGGCCGCTGTCAAAGAAAGTCTTGCCCATCTCGCGTGTCATGGTGCGGATAATCTCGTCGGAGTGGGCATAAAGCGACTGGGCGACTTGAAGAAAGAGTTTGGTTTTGGCATTGCCGCTGATGGCCCGCCATGCGGGAAAGGCGTCTTGGGCGGCCTGCATGGCTTCGTCCACTTCGGCGGCGGTGCATTCGGCCACCTGCCCTAAGACTTGGAACTGCTGGGCCGGGTTGGTGTTGGCATAAAAGCGCGTGGCCTGCGAGTCGCGCCATGCGCCATTTATGTAAACCTGGTACTGGCCGTGCGGGTTGATGTGGGGAGCAATCGGCATGGAGAATATCCTTGGGGAACAGCAGAAGTTACGGAACAAACACTTGCAGGGCGCGGGGCATGACATCAATCGTCAGCGGGGTCGCGCGGAACATGTCGCCGTCCAATTGTCCCTGAATGGGAGGCTGCGAGGCGATCACAATGCGCCGGGCGCGGTAATAACGCACGCGGGGGTCGCGCAGGTGGCGGCGGGCAAACATCGCCATAATCTGGGTCACAAAGCCGATGCGGTCGCCGGGCGCGCGCTCAAAGACGCACACATCCAGCCAGCCGTCATCAATAGACGCGAACGGGGCCATCTTGACCTGAGCCAGCGCATACGACGACGCATTGGCGACCACCACCAAGTACGCCTCCGACTGCACTTCTTCGCCGTCCAATGTCAAAGTCACCGAGGTGCTTTGATACTGCGCCAATGTCTGGAATGTGGCGAGGGCATACGCGCCCGGCCCGAAGATGTCCTTGACGCTCGGCACGATATTCTGCACCACAATGGCGTCAAACCCGAAGCCCGCCATCAGGCAAAAGCAGCGGTCGCCCGCGCGGCCCAGGTCAATCGGACGTGTTTTACCCTGCGTCAGCATCGCCGCAACGCCGGGCAGGTCGTGCTGAGGCAAAGCCAAGTCGTGGGCCAGCACGTTCTGCGTGCCACGCGCCACAACGCCGATGGGAAGCAGCGCCCCTCCCGCCGCGCGCGCAGAGACCAGGCCGTTCACAGTCTCATTGACGGTGCCGTCGCCGCCTGCCACCAGCACGGCATCGTGCTGCCCCGACAGCGCCGCACGGTGCGCGGCGGCCTCGGCGTCGCCTGGCCCCTGCGTTACCAGAACATCGCGCACAAACGGACGCAAAGCAGCCAGCAAAGCCTCCCGGCTTTCCTGCAAACGCCCGTGCCCGGATATGGGATTGACTATCAGCAGCGCGTTCATGGTGTGCGCAATTGTAGCACACGGCAGGGCGTTTGCCGTGCGGGAGCGCGCTTTGACACATCGTCTGCCATAATCCCACTATGCCTGCGCACACAAAACAACTGCCCCAAACAGCACTTGCCGACCCGGAATGGATCGCCGCCCAATCTCTCGCAGACTGGCTGACACACACGGAACAAAAACGAGCACAGGGGTTTGTCTCCCCACTCAGGCGGCGCGACTGGCTCGCGGGACGCCTGGCACTCAAACGCCTGCTCTGGGAAGACTGGGGGATTGCGCCGACAAGCTGCACGGTTGGCACAGACGGTGTCGCCCCCTATCTCGATGTTCCTAGCCTCGCACACATCAACTGGTCGCTTTCGCACAGCGGGGGATGGGGCGCGGCGACCTGGGCCGACACGCGCTTGGAAGGCACAGCCGGCGTGGACATCCAGGAGATACGGCGCGCACACCCCCGCCTTGCCGCACGTATCCTGAGCGCAGACGAACACGCACAGCACGACGTCTGGCGCGAACATCTCGGCCACACCGAAGCTCTTCTGCTGGTCTGGGCCATCAAGGAAGCCGCGATCAAAGCCCGTCGCCTGCCGTGGGGACGCGCGCTGAGCAGCATCAGCGTGCGCTTGACCGGGGACGGCACAGCCCAAGTCACGCTGCCCCATGAGCCATGCGCTTTTGCGGCCCGCTACGCCCGGCAGGGCCTCTTTTGGACAGCCCGCGCCGTGTGCCCTCTTTCCCCCGGCGCTGGCCTTTAGCCTCGCCATGCCCCTGTTCTGCCCCCGTTCTATGAGTACCCTACCAGTGTTCTACCAATATCCTACCAATATCGGCAGGTTGTTTTGTGAGTACCACGCCCGTGTTTCATCAGCACCCCGTCCATCGTTGATCAATTTGGTCCTCTCGTTTCCCCCATTCCCTGCCGATACTAAAGCAGCACCCCGTCAGCACCCCCCATTATCGGCATTGATTGAGACAAACACGAGAGGAAATCGCGCAAAACTCAGCCCACCGGCAGCAGGAAAACACGGCCCGCCCGCAGAACATCTTCGCAAGAGACGCAGTAATAGCCCACGCCTGCCGCGTTCAGGCGGCACAGCAACGAGTTAGACCGCTTTAGCAACAGGCTCACCGATGTCGAAAAGGCAAATATGAATGCACAAGATAAACGCGCCACTCATACAATCCCACTGCCTGCCGACGATGTCGTGCCGGGAAGCCGCCTGTTCTGTGCGGGGGAACCCGGCCTTGCTCCAGGGACTGTACTCCCGCCGGGGCAGTTCGGGCGTCGCCAACTCGCCAAGCCCATCCTGACCCTCCAGGAGACGCAGGGGGAGGGACTGAGGGAGGGCTTCGACCTGGGGCCTCTGGCCGACCAGGTGTTGGACCTGAGCAAGCCGAGGAGGCTGTCAGTCGTCCACCCACGGCAAGCCGTGGGCGTTCTGGGTGAACTCATCTGGGAGACGGTCCGCTTGCGGGAGTTCCCCAACCGCCCGAGTCGGCTGGACTGCTCGTTCTTCTGGAAAGACGAGCGGGCGGCCCGCGACTGGCTAGCTCGTCGGACGTGGCCCTCCTGTCTGTATGAGGTCGAGGTCATCGAGTGCCGTTGCGTCTTCATCGCGGACCTAAACAAAGTGCAGTTCACCTCCGGGGACGGGACCGTCGCGGCCATGATGGATCAGGCCCGGCGGTATTGGTCGGAGCCGGGAGAGACATCGGCCAACCCGGAGGTGCTTTTGGAAGGGGTGGTTCATGTGGTGGGTTCGGTATAGCGTTGCCCGACACGGAAAGCTCTTCCGAAGGCCGGGAGGCGTGGGCCTTACCTACAGCGGTCTAACAATCCGCTGCACCTGACGCCACACCGCGCTTCTGCATCGCTCCGCGTGCCGCAGGGGAAAACACGGCCCGCCCGAATAACATCTTCGCAAGAGGCGCAGTCATAGCCCACGCCTGCTGCGTATGATGCCGCGTTCAAGCGGCACAGCAACGAGTTATGCCTTACCACGAAGCCTTCGTCTGCGGCTTAGAGTTAAAGTGAAAAACCTACTCGCTTGGGCTATCATTGTTCCTGGCGGTCTGGCCTTAGGCTATCTCATTGAAATCAGGAGAAAGCACAAGGTGCGAAGCCTCATGGCCGGGCGAAAGGCCTATGCACCACAGGAGTTCGCGGAGCGTTATTTCCCTGCCGATCAGGTCAAGATAGCGGCACGAATACGCTGCCTGTTGACAAATTACGTGTCGGTAGATTTAGCGCGGCTTAGGCCAGATGATAGATTAGTTCAGGATTTAGGTATTGGTCAGTTAGACGGACTAAACCCACATTTCTTTTGCAGGACGTGGAACGCGCATTTGGTATTTCTATCCCAGACGCTGAAGCGGAGCATCTTTTGACTGTGCGCCAACTTGTATCATATATTGCCCAGTCACAAAAGGCTGGAGCAGGCACGGCATAACAACGACTGCACCTGACGCCTATCCCTCGTTCCTCGCTTCGGCGCAGGTGAGCGGGGCCGTTATACTGCAAAACAGGCCCATGCCAGAGAACGAGTTTACCATTTACGAACTGCTCGACAGGATACGCCCCAAGCCCATGCTCTACCTGGGCGAGTTATCAATTAGTCGGCTATGGATGTTCGTAGAGGGCTACCGGTATGCCCTGCACGACCAGGGCCTGCGGGAAGTCACCGCTCCCTCATTCCGTGACTTCCACTTCTGGGCGCGGGCCAGGCTGGGGCAGAAGCCTCTGTCCGACAGTTGGGCGAACAGTATTCTGGAGGCCTGCCGGGGCGACGAGGCACAGGCTCTGGGGCGGTTTTATGATATGCTGGATGAGTACCGGAGTGGTCTGTACCCTGACCTGATTGAGAAATACCTGCACGGCTAGGGCGGCAGCGGCGCAACTTTGCAGTCTAACACGCGCTACACCTGATGCCACACCGTGCTCCTGCATCGCTCCGCGTGCCGCAGGAGGAAACACCAGTAAAGGTTGACCAGGCCGGAGGGAAATTATGACACTTGCAATATCTCTTGTTATCGGAGCCACTGTCATCCTACTTGTCAATAGCGGCATACAGTGCATCGGGTACCTAGGCGCGCGCAAGGCAGGTGTTGATAAAAAGCGACTGCATAGGATAGTACGCAGCGCCATCATTTCCAGCATTCCTTCGGTTTACGCGTTCATTGTATCAATTATTAACCTCCAGTCAAAGAGCTAAACGTTACGAGGCTAGAGGCTGCTGTCCACGACAACGCGGGAAGCGAGACACGCATTAAACACCGGAGGAGAGGCCTTGAACTTCATCAAACAATCAAACCTAGATGGACTGTGCATTCTTCTGGTGATGATAACTGTTCTTGACAGGTTCAACTCACCCCATCATCTCAGGCTGCACGATTATGTGTTGATAACCGGAACCTGGCTTATATACACCATCATTCGGTATGCGTACAGACAGTTTCGCAAGAAGCGCCACAGGCAGGGATGAGTGCCCGGTAAGATGCAAGTACCTTCAGCGCAAGGAGAATGGCACAGTCTAACACCGTGCTTCTGCATTGCCCCGCGTGCCGCAGTGGAAAACACCAGTATAGTTTGACCAGGACGGAGGCCGCTGTACACGATAACACCGGGAGCGGGAAATGCATCAAACACGGGAGCGGGGGCAATAAACCCGAAGCCCGACACAAGAGAACACGGGGTTTCAACCCCGTGTTCACAATCCCCGCGCGGGCCTTCGCTTCCGTGTTCATAGTTCCCCCCGCCGCAGCAAAGACAGGCCCAATAAACTTAACAGCGCCCCGTAAACAAAGACCAATTGCGGCGCAGTCAATGCGCCCGACACGGCAAAGTACGCCCCCACCAACCCGCCAATCACCGCCCCCAGGCTCATCCACGTTCCCGCCTGCGGCTCCGCTTCACGGCGCGCGCCATGCACCAATGCGCCCGGCAGCGATGCCAGCAACAGTGTCACAATCGCGGTTCCCTGTGCCGCCAGCGGCGACAAGTCTGCCGCGAACAGCAGCACAGGCACGATCAGCGCACCGCCCAAGCCTGTCCATGCGCTGAGGATGCCTGCCAGCACAGCCGCAATCAATGCCGCACCAGCAAACCCCAGCCCCGGCAGCGGCAACAGCGCACCGAAGTGCGTATGCAGGCCCATGTGACGCGCATAATAACACATCGCCAGGCCCAGGGCAACAACAAGCAGCGCCCAAAGCCAGCGCAGGCGCAACAAACTAGGCGCACGCAAAACCGCGCGCTGACCCAGCAATGCCCCCACAGTCTGCCCAGCCAGCACCAGCACAGCGAGCAGCCATTGCACCTGCCCATGCTGCGCATAAGAAACCAATGCCCCCAGCGCCGCCACGCTGGTAATCACCAATGCCGTCGCCGCTAGTCGCGGGGCGCGCAGGCCGAGCAGATACCGCAGCAAAGGCTGCACAACCACGCTCGCCCCCATGCCGGTCAGCCCGGTCAAGATGCCGCACGGCAGGCCCACGACAAACAAGACGATACTTTTAAGGTACGATAAATTAGGACGCGCCATGCCACGCAGTATACCAGAACAACCCACTCCCCAGACAAAGCCGTGCGCTGTGATCAGCCTGCCCGGCTTGACCCCTTATGCCGATGCATTGCAGATGCAAATGCGTCTACTCACCGCACGCCAGCAGGGCGATATCCCGGACACGCTCATACTCTTGGAACACCCGCCCACAATCACCCTGGGACGCGGCAGCCACGACACCGACCTCCTAACCTCCGAAGACGCACTCAAACGCCAGGGCTTTACTATCGAGCGCGTTGACAGGGGCGGCGAGATCACCTACCATGCGCCGGGCCAATTGGTCGGCTATCCCATTCTTGATTTACGCAATCACGGCCAGGACCTGCACCGCTACCTGCGCGATCTCGAAGAAGCGCTGATACGCGCCCTGAGTGTCTTAGGCGTTAGTAGCGGGCGCGAACCCGGCCTGACCGGAGTTTGGGCAGCAGGAAGCAAGATCGCCGCGATTGGGATTAAAGTGTCGCGCTGGGTGACGATGCATGGCTTTGCGCTCAATATCAACCCCAATCTGGCCCCCATGCGGCGCGATTTCGTGCCCTGCGGCATTCGCGACCGCGATGTGACTTCGCTCGCCGAATGCCTGCCAAACACCCATTGGACGCGCGATACTGTGGAGCCGCTCGTCGCTGATGCGTTCCTGGACGTGTTTCAACTCAAGCCTCACATGGTACATGAGGGTATACTGTCGTTATGAAAATACACGTGAAAATGGAAGTGGCCGGACGCCAAATCAACGAACCCGTAGAGGGCACAGATGCCGAGGACATTCTTGGACAGATCAAAGACCGCGTGACGCGCGAGCTTGGCTGGAAGGGAAAGTTCCTGCTTCTCCTGACCCCGCAGGCCTTTGCGCAGATGGCCGTGCAGCGCTACAATGCCGCCCACAAAGCCGCGCTGCCGGTTCCCGCCACCGCCGATGACTTCCTTGCGCTGGGGCAGCAGATGGGCTATGTGACCGTGCTTCCCTGACCCCCGTTCACCGATGGAAAAGAGCGTTCCCGATGGTCAACTATAACGACCTGCCCCTGTTCCCTTTGCACGTGGTTTTATATCCCGAAATGCCCCTGCCGCTGCACATCTTTGAACCCCGCTACCGGGAGATGATCCTGCGCTGCCGCGAGGAAAACTCTCCGTTCGGCGTCGTGCTGGTCAGCAACGGCCCGGAAGTGGGCGCGCCCGCCGTGCCCTACCCCGTGGGAACGACCGCGCGGATCACGCAGTTTGAGGAGCTGCCGGACGGCCAAATGGACATTGTCGTGCAGGGAGAAACCCGCTTTCGCGTGCTGGAAACGCATGATGCGCTTCCCTACCTCAGCGCCCGCGTGGAGCCGTTTTGGGAGCAGGCCGACGACCCTTTGACGCTGCAAGGCCCCTTTGACGGTGCCGCCGCCCTGTTCAAGACCTATTTGCAATTGCGCTTTGCCCGCACGGGCCGCGCCCTCAGCGCATTGCAGCTGCCGCAGGAGCCGGAGTTTCTTTCGTATGCCATCGCCAGCGTTTTAGACATTGCCCTCAGCGAAAAGCAGAAGCTGCTGAGCATGACTGCCACCCGCCTTCGTTTGGAGCGCGAGGTGGAGATACTGGGCGAAGAGATTGCGTCTCAGCGCAGCCTCGCCGCCATGCAGGACGAGCTGGGCACCGATGAGAGCAGCGTGATTGTCCCCGTTGATCGTCACGCGCTGGGCCGCCTGTCTTCGCGCAATTGACACCACCTCCGCCATCGCAGGGCGCGGCGAATACGTCTTACGAAATCATCATTCTCGGCGCGGGATGCGCGGGCCTGAGCCTGTGCCTGCATCTGCTCAACCAGGGTGTCACCGCCCCCGTTCTGCTGCTGGACCGGCGCACCGGCTACGACGACGACCGCACATGGTGCTTTTGGAACACGCGCCCCACCCTGTTCTCCCCTCTGATTAGCCACACCTGGCATGCGTGGAGCGTGCGGGATAACACCGGGCGCGAAGCCGTGCAGTCGCAGCAAAGCGGCGGCTATTCGTGCGTGCGCGGGGCCGACTTCTACGCCCATGCGCTGGCCCAGATTGCCCGCCATTCCAACGTTACGCTGCGCTTGGGCGAGGCTTTGCGAGACTATGCCGAGGACGCGCGCGGCGTTGCCGTCCGCACCGACACCGGGGAGTATCGCGGCAAGTATCTCTTTGACGGCGCATCTCCCCTGCCCGCCCCGCGCGCCAACGATATTGCGCTGCGCCAGCGCTTTTTCGGCCAGCGTGTGCAGGCAGACCGGCCTGTTTTTGACCCGTCGCAGGCGACACTCATGGACTTTGACGTGGCGCGGGCGCCAAACGCGCTGCACTTCATGTACGTGCTGCCTTTTTCCCCCACCCAAGCCCTGATAGAAAACACGTATGTCGGGCAGGGCGGCGTTGTTTCTCCCGGCGACCATCGGCGGCAGATCGCCGACTATGCGCAGCGGCGCTGGCAGATCGCCGACTTTGCCGTTGTACGGGAAGAAGGCGGCAATCTGCCTATGACCACGCAGCGCTTCCCGTTGCGCCGGGGCAAGCGCGTGTTCACCATCGGCACCCTGGCAGGCAGCGTGAGGCCGTCCAGCGGGTACGCCTTCGCGCGCATTGGGGAGCACACCCGGCGATTAGCCCAGGCGTTCGCGGCGGGCCGACTGGACACCGTTCCCCGGCGCATCGCGCCGCCCAAGTCTGCGTTCCTGGACACGGTGTTTCTCGCGGCCTTGCAGCGTCATCCCGAACACTTTCCCTGTGTGTTCTACTCGCTGTTTAGGCACGTGCCCCCGGCGCGCTTGGCGCGCTTTCTCTCGGAGACAAGCACATGGCAAGACGACCTTTCGGTACTGCGCGTCCTGCCCAAAGGGGCATTCCTGCGGGCGGCGATGCGCTCCCTTCCCTTGTGGCTGCCCCCGCTGCTCCTGACCCGCAATTCTCCCGTGCCGTGACCTGCCTGCGTCCCTGGGTTTTGGGCGGGGCCTGGGCATGCGTGCTGCTGCTTCTCGCCGCGTACCCGCTGTTTCCCCGCTTCTTTGCCCACTGGCAGTTTGTGCCGTTTATCGTCGGGATGGTCTTTTTGGGCCTGCCACACGGCGCCATGGACCATTTGGTCGTGCCGTTTGAGGAGCGCCGCCCCCCGACGCTTTCCTACTTTGCCGTGTTCTTTGCCGGCTATTTGGGGCTGACATTGGCGTATCTTGCCTTCTGGCGCGCGCTGCCGCCGCTTGCCCTGGGAGTGTTTCTTGTTATGTCCTGGCTGCACTGGGGGCAGGGGGATGCGTGGGCGCTGCACGTCTTTTTGGGACGCCCTGCGCCCAATTCACGCGTGCAGGCCGGGCTGGTATGGGCGGTGCGAGGCGCGCTGCCAATCCTTCTGCCGCCGCTGGCGTTCCCCGCTTACTTCCAGAGTTTTACGCGGGGCATGCTGGCATGGTACGGCACGGCGGGACAGCAGTGGACTTTGACGCCATTCGTGCGCAGCGTGGGGCTGGGGGTTCTCACCGTGCTGGCGGTGTGGTATGCGCAGGCCGCCTGGCGCGCGTATGGGCAGGATCAACGACACGCGTTCTGGAGAGACATCTTTGAGGTCGCGTTGCTGGCCGTGCTGTTTCTGCGCGTGCCGCCGATTTTAGCTGTTGGCGTTTACTTTTGCGTGTGGCATGCCGCACGGCACATTGCGCGCTTGATGCTGCTTGACCCGGTCACCGAGACATGGCTTGCCGAGCGAAGATTGGGACGGAGCGTTGCGCGGACGGCTCTTTTGTCGCTGCCGCTGACTGTGGCGGCACTGGCCCTGCTGGGCGGCTTGTACGCGTGGCAGTCGCACCGCGTGACCGATGCGGGCGGCTTTGTCTACTTTTACCTATCGCTGATTGCCGCGCTGACCTTTCCCCACTTTTTGCTGGTGCTCTGGATGGACAGGCGGCTTGGTCTGTCTGAAGCCAAAGCGTGACGGCAGCCTTTCGGCTTTCGGCTATTCTAGGCCAGGCAGGTAAGGCCACAACTCGCTGCGGGTCGGCCATGTTTGCAGTGCCTGCCCGACCTGCGGCAAAGGCTTGGCGTAGATGCGATTGTCCAGAAACGGCAATGTAGGGAAGGCGAGACGTTCCGTATTGGTGCTGAACTGGGCGTTGATGCCGTTTGTGTTGCCCCGGCAGTCTGCGCGCACCCAGCGCTCTAGGCTGGGCAAATAGATGCCGTTGAGGCCGTGCAAAGCTATCTTCTCGGCGTTGGCGTGCAGTTCTTCCTGGTAGACCTGATAGCAGAAGCCTGCCGGAATGCCGCATGCTCGGAGCAGGGCGGCCAGCAGATGCGCTTTGGCGTAGCAGATACCCGTACCGACACTCAGTACGTGGCTTGCGGCGCAGGTGACTTCTTCCCGCCCGGCATCCCGCGTGTGCGGGATGGTGTCGCGCACCCACTCAAACAGCGCTTTGGCTTTGCCTATGTCTGAGGTCAGACCCAGGGTAATCTGTGAAGCCGCTTTGCCAACGTTATGATGACCCGCGTCAACGACAGCGTCCGCTTGCAGATAATCGCTGAGGGCGCTTGTTTCAAAGGCACAGTGCATGGGGTGTTTCCTGCGAAATAAGCGTAGGCGTGCCTAGAACAGCGTCAGGGGCGGCTCGTCTTTGGCGGTCTTAGCTTTGTCGCGGGCGGCGACAAGGTCGTCTATGAGTGTCTGGCGGGCCATGTCGTAAGCCTCGCCCTGCTGACGCAGGATATAGGCGGGGTGCAGGGCCGCCATTGCGTAGCGCGCGTACTTGCTCTCAAACCATTGCCCGCGTTCCTGGGTCATCTTGAAGTTCCGATGAATAATAGCGTTGGCGCTCGGTGCGCCCAGACACAAAATCACGGCGGGCTGAATAGTGGCAATCTGCTTTTCCAGCCATGTTGTCACGCAGATACTTGCCTCGTCGGTGCGCGGGGGCCGGTTTTTAATCTTGCCGTCTTCCACGAGCGTCGGGCGGCACTTGACCACATTGGTGATATAAATATGCCTGCGCAGCATGCCCGCCTCGCGCAGGGCTTCGTCAAGCAGCTTGCCCGCCCGCCCGACAAACGGCAGGCCTGTCGCGTCTTCGTTGGCCCCCGGCCCCTCGCCAATCAGCATCAACGGGCTGTCGGCATTGCCATCCCCAAAGACCACTTTCGTGCGGGTCTCGCTCAGATCGCACGCGGGACACGTAGACGCCTGCTGCGCCAAAGTCAAAATCAGGCCCGCTTTCGCGCTGGGGGCAAGTTCTTTATCCATCACTGTCTGTCTTTCTCAGTTCGGCAGAAGATTGGGCTGCGGGCCAGGCATCGCGCAGGACGCGGGCGCTGTGTTCCAGCGAGTCCGGCAAGACTTTGACATCCGCCAGCACAGGCATGAAGTTGGTGTCGCCGTTCCAGCGCGGCACGACATGCAAATGCAGGTGGTCGGCAATGCCTGCCCCGCCTGCCGTCCCCAGGTTCATGCCCAGATTGCAGCCTTCCGGGCGGAACGCCGTTTGCAGCGCGGCCTGCGCCTGCCGCGCCGTTGTCATCAGCTCCAGCAGCACGTCTTCGCCCAGGTCCGTCAGCAAAGCCGTGTGTCGGTACGGCACCACCATCACGTGTCCATTGTTGTAGGGAAACACATTCAGCAGCACAAACACGTGTGCCCCGCGAAACACCACCAGGTTCTTTTCGTCGTCACGCGAGGCCGCCTTGTCGCAAAACACGCAGCCTGTCCCGCCCGCGTGGGAAATATTCGGCGCGGGCTGATCCACATAAGCCATGCGCCAGGGCGCGTACAATCGGTCCATAGGAAAAGTATATACCCCGTTTCGCGCCTTTGGTGCAACAGACACGCCCGAGGAAATTGCGCGCGAGTGCAGAACCACTGTGTTGCAAGCGCGTTGTATGCGCTTTGCTAAGGCGTGGTAAGCACGTACCAACGATGGAACAAATCCTTCCGTCGTTGGTACGCCTATGCAACGCCTATAATCAGCCTATGCAAGCACGCGCCCAAGAAAGCAAAACATCATGCTTAACAAGAAGATCAAAGTTGTTGTCGTCGGCACCGGCGGCTGGGGTCGTCAGCACGCCCGCGTCTTTTCCCAGCGGCCCGATGTGGACTTCCGCGCCGTCCTGGGGCGAAACCGCGAACGAGCCCAGGCGCGGGCGGCGGATTATGGCGTGCGGGCGTATACGGATTTGGCCGAGATGCTGCAAACTGAGCAGCCTGATTTGGTCAGTCTGTGCCTGCCCAACGAAGGCCATTTTGAGCCGACATTGGAGGTAATCAACGCGGGCTTTCCCCTGCTGGTGGAAAAGCCGCTGGTGTTTGATCCGGCGCAGGCGGCTGTTTTGCTGCGGGAGGCGGAGGCGCGGAGCCTGTTTTTCGCGATCAACTTCAATCATCGCTACGCAAAGCCTGCCCTGCTTGCCAAAGAGGCGATTGAGGGCGGACGGCTGGGCGAGATCGTGTTTACCACATGGCGGTTCGGCGGCGAGGGCGGGGGCGGCCATCCCCACGCCAATTTGATTGAGACGCAGTGCCATGGCTTTGACCTTTTGGAGCACTTGTGCGGCCCTATCGCGTCGGTGATGGCGGAAATGACGAACAAAACGGGCAAGGGGTACACGACACTGGCGCTGTCCCTGCGCTTTGTGAGCGGAGCCGTAGGCAGCTTTCTGGGCACGTATGATTCGTCGTATGCCTACCCCGGCACGCAGCGCGTGGAGATCAACGGCACCCTGGGGCGCGTGGTCATGGAGGACACGGTGCGTCGGTTTGAGTTTCAGGCGGCGGGCAGCGAAACGGGGGAACAGTGGCAGGCAGGGTATTTCAATGACCGCGACCGCGAGTTCGGTCGGACGTTTGACCGGTATCTGGACGCGCTTTTGGCAGCATTTCGCGCAGGGCAGCCGCCGCCGGTGTCTGCCGAAGCGGGGCATCGGGCGCTAGCCCTGGCGGTGGCGGCGATCCGATCTTTTGAGACGGGGCAGAGAGTGGACGTTGTGACATGACGCTGTGCGCCTTGTTGTCAATATTTTGTTTCTTGCCCTATAATCAAAGACACAGACGCTTTTTTGTAATGATAGTGTAATGATGCTCGTGTATCATGGCCTTAGTGAACGGCAGTCACTCGACTTGCGCCGTTCGCGGGAAAGGCATGAACATGACACGCACCCGAGTATTCTTCTCTCTCCTAGGGGCGCTGGGGATGGCCCTCGCATCCGCGCCACACACCGCAGCCGCCCCCCCGCCGGGCCATATCCTCAGCAGTAGCGGCGCGTCCTACGGCGGCATTATCGGCTTCAACTCCGATGGCTCCAATTACATCAACTACACGCCGGACGATGCCACTGATCTTGGCCGCCCCCAGGACAAAAGCGAGCACCCCAGCATCTCCCGTGACGGCAGCCTGATGGCCTTTGACTCCACCCGCGTTGCGATGCCGACAGGCGGCGACAACGCCCCGCATATCTTTGTGATGAACAGTGACGGAACCGGCACGCGGCAGATTACGTTCAAAGGCACACTGGGCGACGGCACGCCGTTCAGGGACTTCTACCCGGAGATGTCGCCGGACGGCAAGGAGATCGCCTTCGTCTCCAACCGGGGCGACCAGCTCGACAGCGGGCCTAGCTTCCCGACAAACCAGTACGGCGGCTCGAAAGACATCTGGGTCATCAACACGGACGGGACCAATCTGCACCAGGTCACGTTCGCACAGCCGTTGCAGTCCGGCCAGGACACGGTTTATTACAGTCAGGTCGGCGGCATCGCCTGGGGGCCGGACAGCCACACGCTGGCCTTCAAGGGCAACCGGCTGTCGCAGACCACACCGAACCAGTACACCGGCGTCGTCGGGTTTGTGAACGACGACGGCAGCGGCTACAGGTTCCTCCATGACTTCGGGAACACCGTAAACTTCCGTGCCGACGTCGACGCGGCCCTAGACTGGTCTCCGAATGGCCGCTACATCGCCGCACCCTACGGCGACAACAACTACTACGGCGCTTTGGTGATCTTCGACCTGACCACCAGCAGCACGTCCTCCATTCCCCGCAAAGACAGTAACGGCAACGTCTTCCAGCCGTTCGACGCCAGCGCCGGTGCCCTCCGGTTCTCGCCGGACAGTACGCGGCTGATTTCCGACCCGGACTACAACGTCCAGTACATCTTCAATCTGGACGGCACCAACCAGGTCGTGCTGAACGTGCCGCTGAACCGATCTGAGCCGCTCTGCTGGGCACCGGGCGCAGCGATTGCCAAGCCCGACCACCTGAGCATCACGCCCAGCCCGGTTTTTGTTGCCGTCGGCGAGACCGTGTCTTTGATCCCAACGCTTTATGACGCCCAGAACAACGTCATCGTACATGCTGTCCGCGCCTGGAACTCCAACCAGGGCCCCAGTGTGTTTACCATCTCGCCGACAGGCAGCCTCACCGGGGTTCAGAACACCACAAATAACCCATCCAGCATCACACCGGACAATGCCGGCATCACGGCAGCATCCACAAACGTTGTTGTCGGGCCACACAAGACGGCACCTTCCTGGACTGCCGTTTCTGTTGCCGCCGGCTCCGATGGAAAGACACGGATACTGTGGAACAAGAACGACGGCTCTACGACCCTCTGGACGCTCAATCCTGATGGTTCGGCTGCCATGTATTCCAGCGTTTTCGGCCCCTTCCAAGGCTGGACCGCAAGAGCCATCAGCGTTGACCCACAAAACAACACGCATATCCTGTGGACTAATGTGGACGGACGCATGACACTCTGGACACTGGATACTAACAGCCAGCTCACCGGCAGTTTCCCCGTATTCGGGCCTTATAATGGGTGGCAGGCGGTAGGGATTGCGAGCGGACCCAACGGCTACACTCATATTCTGTGGGATAACAGTGACGGGCGCATGACCCCGTGGACCTTGGACGCCAACAACCAATTGACAGGAGCCACTCCTGTTTATGGCCCTTACAGCGGCTGGACGGCGAAGGCCATCAGTGTCAGCCCCAACAACACTGCCCACATCCTGTGGGACAACGCCGACGGCCGAATGACACCGTGGACTTTGGATGCCAACAACCAGCTCACGGGAAGCACCCCTGTCTACGGCCCCTTTGCCGGATGGGCCGCCCAGAGCATCGGCAGCGGCCCGGACAACAACACGCACATCCTGTGGGATAACAGTGACGGGCGCATGACCCCCTGGACCTTGGACACCAACAATCAACCCACCGGCAATTTCCCCGTATTCGGGCCTTATGATGGGTGGAGTGCCCAGGGCATCGCCGAAGGTCCAGACGGCAGCTCCCGGATCCTGTGGGACAACGTGGATGGTCGTATGACACCGTGGACGCTGACACCGAACAATCAGCTCACCGGCAACTTCCCGATCTACGGACCCTATTAACCAGGGGAGGGAGGGAATGCAAACGTTGCATTCCAAGACAAGCACAGCAGAACAGAATGGGCTATCACTGCCATCAGTGATAGGCCCGTGTGCCGGAGAGGGACATTCAGGGGCTTGACTTCACCAAACGCGAAGGGATAATATGGAGTGTCGCTTGGGCAAATCCAAGAGACATTCGCGCGTACGGCCCTATCGTTCAGCGGTCAGGACAATGCCCTCTCACGGCGTAGACAGGGGTTCGATTCCCCTTAGGGCTACCAGCGAGTTAGAGAATGAGTATAACAAACCCCCTTGTCAAACTAGTGACAAGGGGGTTTGTTTTGGGGGTGCTACAAAGTCGCCAAAGTGAGAATGCAGGCGGCGATGGCGTGACGGCGGGTACAAAGGCACGACCAAGACCACGCAAATCCTGCTGAACTTCTGGTTCAAGACAGAACATCGCCTGCCCAATGGTCGGACGTTCGCGTACCACTACGCACAGCGCGAAGCGATGGAAACGCTCATCTATTTGTACGAAGTGGCAAAGGTGCGACGCCAAAAAAGCCTGGTGGAAACCTATGCCAACACGCCCGGCCTGAAGCTGCTTAAGTACGACAACTTTGCCCGCTATGCGATCAAGATGGCAACTGGCAGCGGCAAAACCAAAGTCATGTCCCTGGCGATTGCATGGCAGTTCTTCAATGCCGTGCTGGAAAGCGCAGACGACTATGCCAAGACGTTCCTGCTGCTCGCGCCCAACGTGATTGTCTTTGAGCGATTGCGCACGGACTTCGCTGGGGGCAGCATCTTCCATGCCGACCCGGTCATCCCGCCCTCTCTGACCTTGTTTTGGGACTTTGACTGCTACATGCGCGGCGAGGGCGAACGTGCCGGCAGCGAGGGCGGACTGTATTTGACCAATGTACAGCAGATGTATGGGCAGGACGAAGGCGAGGGCAGCGCCACTCTAGACCCGATGACAGCCATCTTGGGGACAAAGCCTCCCGTCAAAAAGATGGAGGTGGAGGACTTCAGCGAGCGTATCTCGGCCCGGCAGGCGAACTGCCTTGTCTTGAATGACGAGGCGCATCATACGCACGAGGAGGAAAGCGAATGGAACAGCGTCATCCGGCGTGTTTCCGCGTCTCTCGCGCCCTGCTCTCTGATGCAGCTAGACGTAACAGCAACGCCGCGCCACAGCAAAGGACAGTTGTTTTCCTGGACAGTCTTCGACTACCCGCTCAAACAGGCGATTTTAGACAACATCGTCAAGCGACCTGTCAAGGGCCTGGCAGTAGGCATTGGGGAGGCGCCCTCCGACATTGCCAGCACGCGCTATGAAGCCTACCTGACGGCGGGCGTTGCCCGCTGGAAAGAGTACCGCGAGCAGCTTGCTTCGTTGGATAAAAAGCCCCTGCTGTTCGTGATGATGAACGATACCACGGAAGCCGACGATGCGGCGTCTTATCTGCGTGACAAGTACCCGGACGAGTTTGCGGGCGACAAGCTGCTTGTTATCTACACAGACAAAAGCGGGGAAGTGAGCAAAAAAGACCTGGATAAAGCCCGCGAAACAGCCCGCGAAGTGGACGATGCGACCAGCCCGGTCAATGCCATTGTCAGCGTCCTGATGCTGCGCGAAGGCTGGGACGTGCAGAATGTCACGGTTATTGTGGGCCTGCGTCCCTACTCGTCAAAAGCCGCAATCCTCCCGGAACAAACGATTGGGCGCGGCCTGCGGCTAATATTCCGTGACCAGGGCGGCACCTATATTGAGCGCGTGGATGTCATCGGCAACAAGAGGTTCATAGAGTTTGTGGAGCTGTTGGAAAAAGAGGAAGACATCCAGCTAGACACGTTCAAAATCGGGCAAGATAAAGTTTCCATTGTCACGGTGGCACCCGATCCTGCCAAGATGGACAAGGACATCGCTCTGCCTCTACTTAGCCCTGCCCTGACCCGCAAAAAGACATTGGCGGAAGAGATCGCCGGACTGAACGTGTCCCAATTCAAACACCCAATCCTGCCCCGCAAAGAGGGAGACACTGCCGCGCAGAGTTTTAAGTATGAGGGCTACGACATTATTTCCCTACAGAAGGTCATTGATCGGGAATATACTATTCCCGAGCCGCAAACGCCCGAAGAAGTCATTTCCTACTATGCCAAGATGATTGCTCAAGACGTGAAACTGCCAACCCAGTTCGCCGCACTCGTGCCAAAAGTGCGCGAGTTTTTGGAAACAAAAGCGTTTGGCGAGACGGCCATGCTGGACAGCAAAGCCATGATAAAAGCGATTTCCAGCAATGTTGCGGCTTATGTTACTGTGAAGACGTTCGCTCAAGCGTTGCGGAGCCTGGTCATCGAAGAGCAGACTCCACAACTGGAACACATAGGTCGGAACCTATCGGAAACGACGCCGTTTCCCTACTCACGCCCAACACTCGCGAACGCAAGCAAGTGCGTGTTCAATGTCATTCCCTGCGACAACGACTTTGAGCGTGAGTTTGCCAAGTTCTTGCAGGCCGCTTGGGATGTAGAACGGTTTAGCAAACTGCCATCCCCTTTTGGGTTCAGCATTGAATACACAGACAACGCGACAAACTTACGTTACTATGAGCCGGACTTCGTGGCTGTGCTTGATGACGGGACGCACTGGCTGATAGAGACAAAGGGACAGGTGAATGTGGATGTCGCCCATAAAAACCGCGCGGCAACCCTTTGGTGCGAGAATGCCACCCTGCTCACCGGCACACACTGGCAGTATGTTATCGTTCACCAAGACGAATTCAAACAGCTCCAAGCCGACCAATTTTCCGACCTGACGGTGCTGTCGGAAACGCTGTTTGGCTGACAGCGTAAATAGGCTTACATCTTCTACTGCCAGAACTGATAGGTGGGCGTGCCGGTGCTGATGCCCCAGATGTTGAGGAGGCTGCCTTCAATAAACTGGCCCAGCATAAGGCCATAGAAGAACGGCAGCGAGCTTTGGAACATCTTGACGCCGCCGTAGCGCAGCAGCACGGACTTGATCAGCCAGGCCAGAAACAAAGGCATAAAGACGAGATTGGTTTCAAACCCGGTCGTGAGCGCATACCCCAGCGGGTGGAACGGCCACCACGGGAACCGCAGACGCATGGCCTGCAGAAACCCGGCGAACGCGAAACCGATCACAGTCGCCGCCAGTGCGGTGCCGTTTGGACCTTTCGGCTGCTGAAGCCAGCCGCTCAGCCGGTTCCAGGGTTCCTGGCTGTAGGCATTCATCGCGGTGGGGTTGGCGCGTGCCAGCGCCCCAAACTGATAAGTCAGGTGCAGCATGGCCCAGAAACCGCACACCGCGCCCACTGCGCCCGCCAGCAGCAGCGCCCAGAACCACCCGCGCAGCTCGCGGCGCCCGCCGGTGACTTCCGCCATCTTGAAGGCTTCCAATTGGATCGGCATCGGCTGGCAGCGGTAGCTGCGATTGAACCAGAACAGCATGGTGAAGCCGCCCAGGTTCTGGTGGCTCAGCGTCTGCACACCCAGCAGGGACGGCAGCAGCGCATCCGGCCCCAGCCCAAGCTCATGGATCGGCGTGCCCAGCTCCGCGCGCATTCGCGTGATGGCAATCGCCAGGATAAAATACAGGAGGAAGAAGAGCGCGCCCAGCCACCATGAAAGGCCCAAAACCGTGGCAAACACAATCAGCAGCGCCAGCCCAATGCCGATGCCTAGGAAAGCAGCGCGGTAGGAAATAGGCTCATCCCGGTCGTTGATCTCGCTCGGGCGGCCCAGGGCGCAGAGCCAGACCTGATGCAGGTAGCCGCGCGCCAGCCACAGCGTAGACACAAAAAACAGCAGATAGCCGCCCGCCGACTGATACAACGGATAAGGCATAGAGGGATCGGCATCCAGCGACATGACCGATGTCAGCACAAACTCCAGCTTCCAAAAGATGTGGAAAAACCAGATGGAGAACAAGAAGTCCATCGGCATCAGCATGCCCAGGCCGATTAAAAACGGGTAAAACGAAATCGGTGAAAAACCGATGGCGCTCCAGGGTTTATCCACGATAAACTTGTTGAGCAGCCAGAAGCTCTGCCCATTGCCCGGAGTTAAAATAGGCGGAATGCTGGGATAGTAATAGTTGAGGGCATTGACAATATCCACCACGGCAGCGATTACAAAGCCTGCCCAAAACAAGCGCTGCCGGGTCAGCGGGACGCCGCCTGTGCCTCCGGCGGCCTGCGCGGTGATCTCCAGCGGCAGGCGCACCAGCGGGAAAGTCAGGCGCTCGTTGTCTGTCCACTGCCGCCGCAAAAGCACATTGGTGCATTGCAGCACCACCAGCAGCGTGCATAAAAACAACACCCAGACAATCGCCGGCACGGCCCAGGCCCGCAGGTGCGCGGCTGTGTAGAGGGTGGAGTTGCCTTGATAAAAGTCACGGGCCGCGCTGTAGTCTGTGAGGGTCAGCCAGCGCGGGTAAACGCCCGCGAACAGGGCATTCCAGTGGCTGCCAGGCTCGGCGGCATGGTACACCGGCCAGGCCAGCATCGGCGGCAGGATTTGCAGCAGATCGTGTCCGCACATCGCGGTGCCGATTGCCAGCATCGCATAGATAAGAAGCAATTCGCCCTGAGACAGCGCTCGGTTTGGGGAGACCCGCGCCAGGGCGACATTGAGCAGGGTAAGCACGACGAGTTCAAAGACGCAGTTGAAGAACAAGGACAGCGTGGTGGGATGGGCCGAGTAGCGGATAATCTCCATGCTGACAACCCAGTACGCATTGATGGGCAGAAGCAGCAGGCCGAGAAGAATGGCACGAACTGTGACGGAGCGGCGCAGCGGCACAGGCGCAGCGGGCGCGGGAGAAACGGGCGTGTTTGTAACGGCCACGGGGCAGGCCTCTTTCTGTCGGGGAGCCGGAAGCGATCAACCATGACAATGAAGTTTGATTAACTGATGTTACGCAGAGTACCGGGGGCAAACAGTCATTGGCAGAGATAAGAACCGGGGGTATGAAACCCCCGGCAAGGGACGCAGCCACGTCCTTCGGACGGAAGAGTTAGGTTTACGGTTACTATTCTTATGCCCGTGAGGGCTTGTTCTTCTGCCCGTGAGGGCATGGCCGCGTCTCTGCCGGGGGTTTCATAGTCCTAGAAACCCAGGGGCTTGCCCCTGCGGAGCCAGGCCCCCGGCAGGACGAAGCCAGATCCTCACGGGGGTCACACACACGCGATGGAACCACACTTTCCATCGGCCCCGGTGTGGAAAGCGGCAGGACACTCGTGTCACAGGGCGGCCCAGGCAACACAGCCCCAGGAACACGGGCACGACCAGATGAACAACAGGCCGCCCTCGTGCGGCATCGGACAACGGGAGAAGCCTAGGGGCTTGCCCCTGTGGAGTATTCACACCCCCGGTTCTTATCTCTGCCAATGACTGTTTGCCTCAGCTTGCCGCTCTTTCCAGAGGGGCAGGCTCCCTTTGCGTAACATCAGTGATTAATATATCACGAAAACGCACGCGCGTCAATCTATTTTTGGCCGGGGAGTGTCTTTGAGGGGCTTGACTTCAAGAAGCGCATGGGGGTAATATATCGTGTCGCTTGGGCAAATCCAAGAGACATTCGCGCGTACGGCCCTATCGTTCAGCGGTCAGGACAATGCCCTCTCACGGCGTAGACAGGGGTTCGATTCCCCTTAGGGCTACCAGCGAGTTAGAGAATGAGTATAACAAACCCCCTTGTCAAACTAGTGACAAGGGGGTTTGTTTTGGGGGTGCTACAAAGTCGCCAAAGTGAGAATGCGGGCGGCAATGGCGTGCGAGTCGGGGAACATGATGTCGTCGGGCACTTTCTGCCCGGTCGTGACATACGCGAGGGGCAGGCCGAACTTGGCCTGCATGGTCAGCAGGCGGCCAAAGCAGGTGTTGTCGCTCGCTTCGTCCAGCTTGGTCAGGATAAGAGCATCCGGGGTCATAATACTTTGGAAGCGGGCGACGATGTTTTCTAAGTCCCGCGCGGCCAGGGTCGCCGGGGCAGCCAGGAACTTTTGAACAGGGCCGACATCTTCAAACAAATGTCCGGTCTCGCCCAGCGGCAGCATGTCGTTAGGAGAACGGCCTGCCGTATCGATCAACACCACTTCGGTGCCTGCCGTGCGGAAATCTTCCAGATGCTGCATCAGTTCCAGTTTATCGTGGGCCACCTGCACCGGTACGCGCAAAATCTGTCCGTAAGTTTGCAGCTGCTGCGCGGCGGCAATGCGGTTGGTATCCAGGGTGATGACGCCGACACGGCGTCGCTCGACCAGGGCGAACTGCGCGGCGAGCTTGGCAATAGTTGTTGTCTTGCCGACCCCAGTGGTGCCCACAAAGGCCAGCAGGTGCATGTCGGCTTGGGGCATGAGCTGCAAACGATTGGCGATTCGCAGCCGCTGAGAGATTAACGTGCGCATGTCGCTGGCGGCCTCGCCGGTTTCCAGGCCGTCGGGGAGGGCCGCAACAAGCAGGCGGGCCAGCGGGGCAGCGACTTCGGCATCCAGCAATTGACGCATTAGGGCCGGGTAGCGCTCCAGCATGGCAGGTTCCGGCTCGGGGGCACGGCGCAGGGTGCGCCGCCCCAGCACGGTCTTGGCGGCACCGTCCGGTGGCGCGGCGGGGGCCGCCGACACGGGAGTGGGCACAGGCGCGGACACTGGGGCGGGAGAGGACAGGCCTTTCGCTTCTACGGGCGCGGACACAAACGAGGACGCGCTGGTTTTGGCCGTGCTGCCCCCGGTCTCTATCAGGGTTTGCACGCTGTCGGCCAGGGACGCCATGCGCGCTTCCAGATGCTGCATATCGGGGTTTGGCTGAGGCATGGAAGATTGGGGCGGAGACAGCGCGGAGGCTCCCAGGTGTCCTGCCGTCGGCGCGGGAGCAGCGGATGCTTTGTAGGTGCCGAATGTCACTTCCACCATCGGACGCCCACCCCAGCGTCCAAACAGTGCGCCTTTGCGGAACGTGTGCTTGCTGACGATCATGGCATCCAGGCCCATCTCCTGCTTTGCGAGCTGCAGGCACTCGGTCATGGTGGATGCTGTAAACGTGCGCGTGCGCATGGCAAGCCGGGCCGTGCGGTCGGAAGGGGGGCGCGCGTGGGCATCGGTGATGGGCGGACGCGGATTGTTGGGGGGGAGCAAATTAGACATGAAGCGTGTTTTACAGCCTATTTCGTGTTCTATGGTTTATTCAGCGTCGAGCGTGACCGAGCCGATAGCCCGCACCTCGGTATTGGGGACGATTTCATTATACGATAAAATAACCAGATGCGGCAATGACCGCTCGGTCAATCTGCGCAGAGGCAGGCGCAGGGCGGCCATGCACACTAAAACCGGCTGCTGGTAGCCCAAAGCCAGCATCCGTTCCACCTGGCTGCTCAGGGCGCGCACCAGGCGACGCGACTGCATCGGCTCAATTATCAGTTGTGGAACGCCGGGCGTGACATTCTCCATCAGCGACTGCTCTAGGCCCGGCTCCAGAGTAATGGTCTGCAGCGCGCCGGTGCCTTCATCCACGTACTGACGGCAGATGGAGCGGGCGAGAGCCGCGCGCACCCACTCGCCCAAAGCATCCAGGTCTTTGGTGCGCCCGGCATTGTCCGCCAGTGATTCTAAAATAGTAACTAAGTCACGGATAGAGATGCGCTCGCGCAGCAAATGCTGCAAGACTTTCTGCACCTCGCCCACAGTCATCAGCAATGGGATAAGCTCTTCCACCACAGCGGAGTTTGCTTGTTTGACATGATCAATGAGTGCCTGCGTATCCTGCCGCGTGATAATCTCCGCCGCATGCCCTTTAATCACTTCGGCCAGATGCGTCGCAATCACTGAAGTCGGGTCAACCACCGTGTACCCGGCCATTTCCGCCCGGTCCCGCAGGGATTTGCTGACCCACAGAGCGGCCACGCCGAACGCCGGCTCTTTGGTCTGCACGCCTTCCGTGATGGGGTCAATGACGCTGCCGGGGTCAATCAGCATGATGCTTTGCGGCTGCACGCTGCCCGATGCGACAGTTGCGCCTTTCAGCTTGACGGCATAATCATGGGTCTTGAGATGCAGGTCATCGCGAATGCGCACGGTGGGAATGACCAGGCCAAGCTCCACGGCGGTCTTCTGCCGGATCATGGTGATGCGGTCCAGCAGGTCGCCCCCCGCAGCCTGATCCACTAAGCTGAGCAGGCCGTACCCAAAGTTAAGTTCCAGCACGTCCACATTAAGCAGCGGCAGGACGCTTTCCGGCGCGGCGGGAGCCGATGGCTTGGCTAAATCAACCGCCTGCGCGGCTTCTTGTGCCTGCACCACCTGCTTTTCACTGCGGGAAAGCATCACGCCTAGACCGGTCAGCGCCCCGGCCACCAAAACCGTCTGGACTACGGGAAAGCCGAACGGGATAAACAAGCATACCAGGCCTGCCGCGATAAACAGCGGCTTGGGAGCGCCCAAAATCTGCTTGGAAATGTCGCCGCCCATCGGCGTATCCGAAGCCGACCGGGTAACCAGCAAGCCCGCCGCCGTGGAGATCAAGAGGGCTGGGATTTGGGCCACCAATCCCTCGCCGACTGTCAGCAAGGTGTAGTTTTGCAGGACTTTCATGATGTCCTCGCCCTTGCTCAGCCCCATCACAAACCCGCCGACAATGTTCAGGACAATAATGACAATGGCCGCCATCGCATCGCCGCGCACAAACTTGTTCGCACCGTCCATCGCCCCATAGAAGTCCGCCTCGCGCTGGATAGTCTTGCGCCGGTCGCGCGCCTGTTCCTGGTTGATCAGCCCGGCGTTGAGGTCGGCATCAATCGCCATCTGCTTGCCGGGCATGGCGTCCAGAGTGAAGCGAGCCGCGACTTCCGCCACCCGCCCCGCCCCCGCCGTAATCACCACAAAGTTGACGATGACCAGCAGCAAAAAGACGATAATGCCGACGACATACGAGCCGCCGACCACCACTTGCCCAAAGGTTGCGATCACATGCCCCGCGCTGCCCGTGCCGATAATCAGCTTCATCGCCGACACTTCCAGCGACAAGCGGAACAGCGTGGTCACGAGCAGCAGGGCAGGAAAAACGGAAAATTGCAGCGGCTCCGTGGTGTACAGCGCGGTGAGCAAAATCAGCACCGCGCCCGCGAGGTTGATGACCAGGCAGAAGTCCAGCAGCGCCTCGGGCAGCGGCAGGATCAGCATGGCGACAATGCTGATCAGCACCAGCGCCATTGCGATTTCGGTCTGCTTTGCGGCACGGGCGAGAAAGCCCATGATGCCGCTCGGCTGTCCCGTTTTTTGCCCGCGTGCCGTGCGTGTGGTTGTGACCGACAAATAAAAAGCCCCCCGCCAGTTTGACGAGGGAATTGTTCCATAGCCCGTGGCAAAAACCAAGTAAAACTTTAGGGGCGGCAGGGCCGCAGTTTTATGAAAATGACATGCTGCCGTCGCACGGCATCGCGAGCAGCAGTGGTGGGGATGCACGGCACTCCTACTTCTACCAATATTACACTGCCGCCCACCCCGCCCCAGCGCATGCGCGGGAAAGAAGCGAAGAGCGCACGCGGCCTGGCAAAGAGACCTGACGAGCCCAGGGATAGAAACGGCAAAAAGGCCCCGCCACTCAGAGAATGACGAGGCCGGGTGAAAGGCTGCGGTCGCAGCGAAGCACTGCTATTCCGTGCTGACCGTCTGCTCTACCTGGAGGTTCACAGGCTGCACTTTGATGAACTGCACTTCGCCTGAAAGCATCGCATGTATCAACTTGTTCATGCGGGCGGCGGCATCGTGCTGGTCGGAGTTGCGCAGCTCCATCGCATAGACTGTCAGCAGTTCGGCAATGTTCTGCTTGTCCTTGTCATGAATGTCGGCCACGGCGACTTTTGCGCCGCGCCCAATGCGCCGTTCCATAGCGGCCCGGTCAAAGTTCATTTCGGGTGTCAGCTTGACATAAATCACGCCGCCGGTCATGCCTGCGCACATCCACGGACCGGGATCGCCCAGCACCAGGGCGCGGCCCGATGTCATGTACTCAAACGCAAATCCCTTGATATTGGCCCGTGCCCCAAGGCAGCCCAGGCTGTCATCAACCGGCTGCCTAATCTCACCGGCAATGACCACGTCGGCACCCGAGAGGCGAATGCCGCAGCGCGAATCGGCGTCCCCCTGGATTAAGAAAGTCCCACCCTGCGCCCCGTAGCCGAAGCCCTTCCCGACCGAGCCGTCCACCCGCTCGCCCCGGTCGTTCAGGCCGCGCAGGATCGAGATGCGCCCGCCGTGCGCGCCCTTCGCAACGCCGTCCTGCGCGCCGCCCTGCACCATCAAATTGACGCTGGGGCTGTTGAATGCACCTAGGCCGTTGCCGGGGATGACGTCCTGGAAGCGCAGATCGGCGGCCCGCAGAGGCGTGTGGTTGACCTCGCCGCGCGAAAGCGCGCCCGCCAGATGCGTCCCCAGCTCACGGTCAGTGGGGTTGACGCGGTCGTCTTCAAACAAGACCGCTTCCGCGCCCTGTTCGGTCTGCTCCGCAATCATCGCGCTGATTAGTTTGCTCATGTACGAAAGCGGACGACGGATGCGCTTGGCGACCTTGACATTCTTCTCGTTGAAGGCACTGGAGTTGCCCGCCGTCGCCGCCAGGCCATAAGTAATCATCGGCAGCACGGGCGCAGTCAGCTCAAAGCAGTCTACCAAGTCCTGCCCGCGCGTTTGGATCAGCAGATCGCTATGGCCCACCATGTCCTGCGTGTTCAGGAAGCCAAGCTGCGCGGTTAGGTCACGGATTTCGTCCCCAATGGCTCCGAACAAGCGGCACAGGCGCTCCACGGTGCCTTCCGTTTCACGCGGCACGAAGCGCTTGAGGCCGTGCGCCTCGGCCTGTTCCAGCGTCTCTATCTGCGTGGCAATGCCGACATGGCACGTATCCAGTTGGCAGCCATGACAGACCGTGCAGCCGACGGCCACCATTGTTAATGTGCCAAAGCCGCAGCGGTTCGCGCCCAGAAGCATCATTTTCACAACGTCTAGGCCCGTCTTCATGCCGCCGTCGCACCACAGCTCCACTTCGTCGCGCACGCCGGCTTGCGTGAGTGCCCGGTGCGCTTCTTTGACGCCGATCTCTACGGGCATGCCGACGTGCTTGAGGGCATGGGAGCGGGCCGCGCCGGTGCCGCCGTCGTACCCGGACAGCGTGATGATGTCCGCACCAGCTTTGGCGATGCCCAGAGCGATGGTTCCGATGTTGGGGACAACCGGCACTTTCACGGACACTTTGGCGTTGGGGTTGGCCGTGTGCAGTTCTTCAATAATCTGCGCGAGGTCTTCAATAGAGTAGATGTCGTGGTTGTTGGATGGCGAGATGAGGTCAACGCCAGGCGTCGCATGGCGTGCAGCCGCGACTTTAATCGAGACTTTCTTGCCGGGCAGATGGCCGCCCTCGCCGGGCTTCGCGCCCTGCCCGATTTTAATCTCTAAGAAGTCGCTGGCGTTGAGCATGTCTATGTTGACGCCGAACCGGCCCGATGCGATCTGCTGTCCACGGTTGTGCCGATACTTGCCGTACATGTCTTTGATCTCGCCGCCCTCGCCGTTGAGACAGACGATGTTCAGCCGCCGCGCGGCCTCGGCGTAGGCGCGGAAGACCGTCTCGCCCTGCGACCCAAAAGACATGGACGACAACTCCACGGGCAGGTCGTGGCCTTTGATGCGCGTGGATACATTCTCGCGGGCGACCGGCGTGCGGCTGTCCAATTTCAGGTCCAGCAGGTGGCGCAGGGAGATGGGCGTGTCGCGTTCCAGGCCCTGCACGCGCTCAGTGTAGGACGAATAAGTGGCCTGCCCTGATGCTGCTTGCCCCGCGAGCTTCCAGACTTTCGGGTAGAAGCGCATATCTTCGCGCTTCTTGACCAATGCCTCGCTGCGCGCAATCTCCAGACGCTGATGCGCCTGCGTATCCAGTCTTTCAAACGACAGCCCGATGCGCGATGACCCGCAGAAGTTGCGGATTTCCAGCAGGTGGGCAACATCTGACGCCATGCCAATAGACGCAAAGATGCGCCCGTAGCCGCGCAGCTCGTGCGTTCCCATCGTGGAGATGACTTTCTCCAGGCCCTTTTGCAGGCTGGAGAGTAAGTTATACAGTCGCAAGGCTTTCTCGTCGTCGGTGGCTTCAGTCGGGGCAGCGGCAAGGGATTGGCGCAGCATCAAGGTCGGCACGACCGCATCGGCCCCTGTCCCAATCGCAAAGATGATGTCGTGCAGGTTGCGCAGTCCGCCCGACCGCACAATCAAACTGGTGCGCCTGCGCAGCGCCTGGGCGTTGGCTTCCTCGCTCACGCGGGTCTCGCGCAGGGCGCGGTCTACGGCAATCAAGGCCAGGTGTGGATCAATCGGCAGCGTGTCCGGGGCAAACGCCTGCGCGTCGTCCAGCACAATCAAGGACACGCCCCGCTGTGCCGCTTCCACCGCCTGCCGCGCCAGTGCTTCCACGGCTTGCTGCATCGTCTCAGACGCGGCATATACCATCGGCAGCGTGACGCTCCCCGAGGGGCCAAAGTAGGCGACAGCGGCTTCCAATGTGCATGTTCCGACTTTGGCGGCTGTCGCTTCGGTAAGAGCGCTGGGCAGCAGACCGTCAAGAATCGCCAGGTCAGGCAGGATAGGCACGCGCACTTCAATGGCCTGCGCCGGCACAGCGCCTGCTTCGTCAAAGTCCGGGCGCGCACCGAGTGTCATGCGCGTGGAGAAGTGCTCCATCTCGCGCTCGCGATCCATCGCGGGGTTGGTGACGACGGCGACGGCTTCCTTGAAGTAGTCGGACAGCGACTGCTTCTCGGGCGACAGCGCAGCCAATGGCCCATCGTATCCTAATGACCCGATTGGCTCGTTGCCTGTCTTGCACAAGGCTTCCACAAAGTCCACATCCTGCGTGGACCAGTGGAACGCCGCCACGCGGTTTGCTTCGTGCGGCAAAAGTGGCAGGGCAGCCGAAGGCGCGCTCTCGGCTGCATTGGCGGCGACTTTGGGCGCGGAAAGGCTCGCGCCACCCCGCAGCGATGTTTCCACTTGATCCAGGTTCCACCGGCCCTGCGACTTTTCCAGGGCGGAGCGCTGCAACTGATGGTAGGCCAGCACGTCCGAGCCTTCGCCGCGACGCACGTTGATGGCGACCTTTTCGCCCGGCGCGAGCGGCTTAGGATCGCCCAGAATGACCGTGAGCGGCACAACGCCCTGTTCCGACGCGAAGTAGTACTCGGTGGCGGACTCGCCAAACCATAGGGGGCGCAGGCCCAGGGCGTCCACGCCGAAGACGCATTCGTCTCCCCATCGCGACACAATCGCGGCAGGCCCCTGCGCGAGTGGCCCCAGCACCCAGCGGTAGTAGCGATACAGCGCGCGCAGGTCGGTGGGCAGGGCGTCCACTTCTTCGGCCATCGGTGGGAAGATCACTTCCGATGCCTCAATCAACGATAGGCCATGGTTGACAATCAGGCCGTGCATGGCCCGGTCCATGTCCTGGGAGTCGGAGCCGTCGCGGGTGATCGGGATACCCAGCATCTGCGCTTCACGGCGCAGCTTATCAATGGTGTTGATCTCGCCGTTGTGCCCAAGCAAGGCGAACGGCTGCACGCGCTCAAAGTTTGACAGCGTGTTGGTAGAATAGCGCGAGTGGCCCAGCGTAATCACCGACACAAAGTCCGGCGACGACAATTGCGGGTAGTAGTGGTCTAAGATGTCGGCGTTGCCATGCACTTTGTAAATGGCCGTGTGGCGGGACAGCGAGACCACATGCACCGGCGTGTCGCGCTCAATGGCAAGCTGGGCGGCGAACAGCACGCGGTCGCCCGCCAATCCATTGCCCGGCGCGAAGGCGGGCACAAACCCCGCCACCTGCCAGAACTCCGGCTCGTTGGAACGCGCGATCTTGCCAAGAGCGTCATGGCGGACATCGCCGTAGTCTTCGACTAAAATCTCAATGCCCTGCGCTTTGAGCAGGCCGCGCACGCGCTCTTTGATCTGATTGGTCGCCCCGGCCTGCTTCAGCGGGATGAAGAAGTGCCCGACAAAAAAGCGAGGGTCGCCGGCGAACGCGGGGTTGTGCCCCGCGTCGTCCTGCAAGGCACGGCCCCAGATAATGCGCGGAATATCGGTCTGTACGCCGCAGCCGTCGCCTTCGCCATCCACGCCGCCGGAGCGGTGGCCCATCTTTTCCAATGCATTAATGGAGCGTTTGACATTGCCGTGCGAGGGCGTCCCGTCCTTGCGGACATAGGCGACCAGAGCACAGGCATCATGTTCGTCATCGGGGCGATAGTTAAGCACAGCAACATCCTTCTTCTAACAACAAATATACTTACGGTCTGAAGTGCGAGAAAGTGGCGCGCGTGAGGCGAGTCCACGCAGGCGCGTCCCTGAAAAGGGAAGATATTATAGCACATGGCAGGGTGGGTTTACAAGGGGTTTTGCAGTGGCCGGGCCGCCATTTGCCATGCGCTTTGCGTAAGCAGGCGTGGGGATGTACAAAGGCTGGGCAAGTGAGCAGCCCTCGCCAAAATGCCTATAAAGCGTTGACCGTCATCAGGCCACCTTCCGTGAACTGAACGACGAGTTCCGCACCGTCTAGAAGGGCGGTTCCGAGGAGCGGGCGGCGTCCCATCGCCAGCACAGCCACTTCCACTTCGCGCCCCTCCCAGAGAATTGTGGCGACATGAACCGCCGTTTTGACATTGGCATCGTTGGCAAGGTTGGCGTCAATTTCCTGAAAGAACGGCAGGCCAAGGGCAGCGACGGCATGTGGGGGAAGCGTCAAGGCTCTGGCAAACCCGGTGTCCACGACGCATTCCAAGATAAGGTTGGGACGCCCCGGCAGACGGAACACCACAGGGATGCGGGGGTCTGCAAGTCTTGGACAATCCCGCGCGTCACTGCGCCGTCCGCAACAGGGAGCCGCCGACTGCATACACGGCGTTGTAGCCAATGCGTTTGCCGTACATCTGCGCATCAGAGCGTCTCTGCTGAAGGCGTCGCCCGGCGGCAAGCAGATCGTCGGCGATTTCGTAGTCGCCGCTGTCCACGCCAATGGACACAATCTTGCCGATGTTTTCTTCGGTTTCCAGCAGGGTGCGGAGGCGGCTTTCATAAATCTCCTGCCCGCACTGCCCGATTTCTTCACCGTTGCGTTGTGTTGTCATGGAATTTCTCCCACAGTTATTATACCGTTTGAGGCAGCTCCGCTGCTATTCTTCCGGGTAATGGCCGTTAGGCTTCTAAGCCTCGCTAACGTCCCCGATAAACTTCTTGACGGTGCCACTTTAATGTGTCCTGACTCGGCCAAAACAACCTCTCGCTAGGCAGGGTAAGTGGCATATCAGCCAGTCTCGGCAAATGTACCGGAACATTGTAGGCAGCATGAACCAGCCCAGACACCGCCACGGTGAAATTCGCCGATGCCGCCAGCAATCCCTCGTCAAACCCCCAGTGACAAAGTTTGCAGAGTGATATGCCGTTGTCTACGGCATCGTCGTGTGTCCGGCTCCACGGAATAATATGGGCTGCATCGACAGCCGTATGCCCATCCGGCGTCAGCACTTTAAGGCCACAGAAGGCGCACGAGTGATTATAAGCGCCGATAATGGCACGCCGAAAGCCTTGATCCCGCGCGGCAGGTTGATACTCTGCCAGCAAGAGTATTCCTTCTTGAACCAACCTCCCCTTTGCCTGTGTCAGCAATGCCTCGCTGTACTGGTACGCTTCCTGGTTTACACTACTTTGATTGAGTAGGGCTAACTGCACTTCAGAGGCGAAATATGTTTCAATCAAGACCCGGCGGAGCACATCTCTTGGCTCCTGTCTGTGCAGTAGGGCATGAAGGTCTTCATCAAGGCACCCACCTACTGCTGTGTCTTGCAGTTCACTCAGCGAACGGATTTGCCGAACGGCAGCGAGATAGCTCTCTTTCCCTGGTTTGGGCAGCAAATGCCAGAAGCCATCGCTTTGTAGGTGAAAAAAGGGAAGAACGATACTGCCCCTTTGATCCGGCGGCACTACACGCGCCCAGTAAAGCGTAAACAGTTCACTCAAGCCAAGAGAGGCTTCAATAAAATTAGCCTGTGCTCTGCTTTCCGCATATAGGTCCAGCACGGCAAGCAGCAACAGCGGCTTATGTGGCGCACGGTGCTTGGTTAGTGCCCCCCAGCGCGCAGGGCTTTGATCCGAGCGCAGTTTGGCGAACTTGGCAATATAAGTTTCAAGCATCAATAGCTATTATACGCCAAATAATAATCTCTCAATGCACCCTGCCGAACGCGATCTTTTCTGCCGCTGTGTGCAGCACGGGCAGCATGCTTGCCAGGGTGATTGTCCCGCGCCCGAAGCGTGGGTTGATGGTGTGTACGGCTTGCGCATGCCGTCCCCGCTTTTTCATGTGTCATCCCCAAGCAGGGGAACGATAAGCGCGTGTGATACGTTGGAATAAGCATGACATTTGATAAAGCCAATCTGCCCGCCATCTCGCAGGGCTTAGAAAGCAAGACCCCCCAAGAAATACTGCGCTGGGCGTGGGACGCCTACGGCTCCAAGCTGACGATGGCAACGGCGTTCGGCGCCGAGGGCTGCGTGATTATTGCCATGCTGTCTGAGATTACCAAAGACATTCATCTTTTTAACTTGGACACGGGCTACCAGTTTCCTGAGACATTGGATACGCGCCAAAGACTCATGGACAAATACGGCATTCCGATTCATTTGGTGCAGTCCGCGCAGTCGGTGGCCGACATGGAGCAGGCACACGGCGGCCCGTTCTATGGCACAAATCCTGACCTTTGCTGCCATATCCGCAAGGTTGTGCCGCTGGAAAGCGCCTTGGTCGGCTACGAGGCATGGATTTCGGCCATTCGGCGGGATCAGGCCCCGACGCGCCGCCATGCCGCCATTGCCGGCTGGGATCAGAAGTTTGGCCTCGCAAAGATTAACCCCCTGGCGAACTGGACCAAGCGCGACGTGTGGGACTATATTCTCAAAAACGACGTCCCCTACAACCCTCTGCATGACCAGGGCTACCCCAGTATTGGGTGCTGGCCCTGCACGCAGGCTGTCGGGGCGGGCGGCGATGATCGCGCGGGACGCTGGGCGGGACAGGCCAAGAAGGAATGTGGCCTGCATGTCTTGAATAACATTCCAACTGCTGTCGGTTAGGCCCTTTGGCCCTGAGCATGAGGGAACGCGCGTGTCTTATCTGAATGTGCCGCTGGGGGATTTGGCCCCGAAAATCGTTAATATGATTGTGGAGATCCCGCAGGGGAGTTCCAACAAATATGAGTTTGACCACGAGCTTGGCGTGTTCAAGCTGGACCGGACGCTTTACTCTCCCCTCTTTTATCCGTTTGACTATGGCTGGGTGTGCGACACGCTTGCCGATGATGGCGACCCACTGGACATTCTCGTTATCACGACGCAGCCGACATTCCCCGGCTGTTTGATTGCCGCGCGGCCTTTAGGCGTCCTGATGATGCGCGACGACAAGGGGCCGGATGAAAAGATACTCTCCGTGGCTGCCGCAGACCCGCGCTTTGAAGGCATTGAGCGTTTGTCCGACCTGCCCCCCCACATCTTAAAAGAGATCGTGCATTTCTTTGACATCTACAAAGACTTGGAGGACAAGCAGACCATTGTGCTGGGCTGGCAGGATGTGGCGACGGCCCATAGCGTGATTGAAAAGTTCCATTGCGCCCCCCACCCTCCTCTTACCGAAACATAAACGCCCGCCAACTCATAAAAAAGCCCCTGTTGTTTACACTGTGACTTGCCGAATAAGAAAATGTGCCCTATCACGGCACATCTTCTTTTGTTTTATAGGGAAAGGCAATAAACGATGCAATTGGGTAAGATTTGGTCCAGCGTTGAGTTTGTGGTGGGGCTGGCGCTTCTTGTTGTCGGGCTGGGCGCGCACTTTGCGCTCCATGCGGGCGACCCGCGTCTTTTGGCGCTCGCCCCCTTTGGCGGCGGCTTGATGATGAGCGATGCCGTGTCGCGCCTGGCGAAGTTCGCTGCGGCCCGCGCTGACGACCGGCGCGGCGGGGCGAGATAACAGCGGCGCTTTATCAATCAAAACAGCCTGCGTCTTCAAGCAAAGACGCAGGCTGTTGTGTTGCTGATAAGACTATTGGGCCTGGCTGTACTCTTTCCACAATTGCTCAAAGCGCGAGACCAGGCCTTCCAGAACGTCAAAGCCGCCCTGCCAGAACGCCGGATCGTCCAGCGCGATCCCGACTTTTGCCATGAGCTTCTGGGGGGATAAACTTCCCCCGGCGGCCAGCATGTCCAGGTAGTTCCGGGCAAACTCGGGGCCGCCGGTCTGCGCCTGCCGGTACAGCGACAGGGCCAGCAGCTCGCCAAACGAATACGCATAGACATAAAACGGCGAGTTGACGAAGTGCCCGATATACGACCACCAGAGTTTATGCTCTTCCCCAAGCTGCACCGAGTCGCCGAACATGGCTTGAATCTCCTGCTGCCAGAGGCTGCCGAAGTCGTCCGGGGTGAGTTCGCCCTGGGAACGCCGGTGCTTGTGAATAGCCTGCTCAAAGCGATACAGGGCGGTCTGGCGCGGAATGGTCGCAAGCGAGTCTTCTATCTTTTGGGCATGCAGGGCGAGCTTGTCTTTGAGACTGGCCCTGGACTGCACGCGCTCAAAGACAAGCATCTCGCCAAAGGTGCTGGCAAGCTCGGCCAGCGGCAACGTGCCGTGGAAGTTCAGCAGGCTTTGCTTGCGGGACAGCGAGGCATGCACGCCGTGCCCCAGCTCATGCGCCAGGGTCATGACATCGCGCATGCGGCCCAGAAAGTTCATGAAGACAAACGGGTGCACATCCGGCGTGACATACTGGCAGTATGCGCCGCCTTCCTTGCCCAGCGCGGGCGGGGCGTCAATCCAGCTCTTGTCAAAAAACTCGCCCGCGCGGTCGCGCATGGCCGGGGAAAAATCGCCGAAGGCATCCAGCACAATCTGGCGGGCATCGGGGAATGTTACACTCGCATCGGCCTCAAAGAGGGGCGCGTAGCGGTCGTAATGGGTCAGCGTTTCCAGGCCCAATATCTCGCGCTTGATGGCGTAAAATCGGGCCACCAGCGGATAGTTGCGGACGACCGTATCCACCACCAAGTTCACGGTTTCGCGCGGCAGCTCGTTTGCCATGTGACGGCTTTGTTCGGGGTATTCATAGCTGCGCAGGCGGTCGGAGACATTCTTGTCCTGAAGAAGCGTGTTGAAAATAAACGTGACCGCCCGGTAGTTTTCCTGCAGCCCTGCCGTGAATGCCTCGGCGGCCTCGCGGCGCGTGTTGGGGTCGGCATCGTACAAATAGGACAAAATCTTGGCCTGGTTCATCGCTTCCCGGCGAAACGTGAACACGGTGTTGGATACGGTTTCGCTGAACAAGCGCCGGAACGCGCGGCCTCCCGTATTGGCGGTTTCTTCTAAAAGACGTTCTTCCGTTTCTGAGAGCAAGTGGTCGCGGTAGAGGCGCAGAGTGTGCAAAAAGTGGGCGTATGGCGCGACCGAGGGCGACTGCACGAGAGGCGCAAAGGTGGCTTCCGGCAGGGCGGCAAGCTCCAAATCAAAGAACAGCAGGGGAATAGCAAGCTGCGTGCCTCGCTCGCGCACCTTTTGCAGAAATGCCCCACGCGCAGGGTCGCTGGTGTCGGTGGTGAACAGCAGAGATGCAAAGTATGCGGGCTTGCTGGCGTCCTGCTGCAATGCTTCATAGTCGCGCAGGGCGGCCCCCAATGTTTCCGCCGTCAACTCCGGGCTGTTGAGTTTTCCCTTGTAGTCGGCCTGGAACTGCTGGGCGCGCGCCAGGGCATCGTCCAATGCCTGGTCAATGCGCGGGTCGTCCATGCCGGAGTATAAATCGCTGAGGTTCCAATGCACATCATTGTGCAGGTCGGGCGCAGGGGCGGTCTCGGGGGCGTTGGTCAAAGCAAGTTCTCGTTTCTATGTCAACTTTGCCGGTATTATACCCACTTGGGGCGCAGGCCCTTCGGCGTTGTGTTATAATAAGCCAATACGCAGGCTGAGGAGAGCAACACCCATGGAAGACGAAACGGCAGCACCGCAGGGCGAGGAAGCATTGGCATCCGCGCCGACCGAGCAAGTGGACGCGCATCGCGATTTGCTGTCGGAGGCCATGCAGATGCTGCAAGGGCAAGGGGTTGATCCCAATGCCGTGGCATCCCAGGCGGGCGCGGCGACCGCCGACCCCCAGCAGATGTCGCATGGGGACTTGCTCAGCACGACATTGGCCCTGGCCCGGCAGCACCCGGAAGTGCTGCAAATGGTCGCCCAGCGTTTCCCCCAGGCACAGGGGCTTTTGGGTAGCGTGCTCGGCGGCGGCGGGGCACAGTCCGAGGGCGGCGGCCTGCTTGGTGGGCTGCTGGGGAAACTGACCGGGGGGTAGGTTCCTATTCCTAACCCGCGAGAGGGTGAGGGCTTCCTCTCAGCGCTGCGCAGGCGGCGTAAGCGCATACCGACGACGGAACAAATCGTTCCGTCGTTGGTATGCGCTGGAAACCAGTTGGCACCGATGATGCAATACCATGCAGACAAGAGCGGCAGCCGCTCACGGAACGAATGCAGAACGAATAAAGGATACTAAAGCAACAATGCAGACGCTGATTGTGACAGGCGGCGCGGGGTTTATCGGGTCAAACTTTGTGCGGTATATGCTCGGCAAATATCCCGATTATCGCCTCATGGTGCTGGATGCGCTCACTTATGCGGGCAACTTAGACAACCTCGCCGATGTGTGGCGCAACCCCCGGTTCTCGTTTTTTCAGGGCGACATCAACGACAGCGTTCTGGTCAATAACCTGGCGCAGAACGCCGATGCCATGATCAACTTCGCGGCGGAAAGCCACAACGACCGGGCCATTTTAGACCCGGAAGCGGCGACCCGCGCAAACTTCAACGGCGTGCAGACCCTGCTGGAAGCCGCGCGCAAGCACAAGCACGCGCGCTTTCACCAGGTCAGCACGGATGAAGTGTACGGCACCACCGACGGCATTTTCCGGGAGGGCGACGCCCTGGAGCCGAACCAGCCGTATTCGGCAGCCAAAGCGGGCGGGGAGTTGATGGTGCGGGCGTACAACCAAACATTCGGCCTGCCGACGATTGTCACCCGAGGCTCCAACACGTTTGGGCCATATCACTACCCGGAGAAAATCATCCCGCTCTTTATCACCAATTTGATCGACGATTTGCCGGTGCCAGTGTACGGCGACGGCATGCAGGTGCGCGACTGGATGTATGTTTTAGACCACTGCCGTGGAATTGACATCGCATTCCATCACGGCGTGGCGGGCGAAGTGTATAATGTTGGCGGCGAAAACGACCGTCCCAATTTAGAAGTGGTTCATTTATTGCTGAAGTATTTGGACAAGCCCGACAGCTTGATCGCCCATGTCAAAGACCGTCCCGGACACGACCGGCGCTACTCGCTGGACTGCGCCAAGATGGCCGGTTTGGGGTATACACCGGAACACGGGCGATTTGAAGAGCGTCTGCAAGAGACAGTCCAGTGGTACCGAAGCCATGAGGATTGGTGGCGAAAGATCAAGGAAAAGCGTGCCGATTATCAGCAGTTCATGCAGCAGTGGTATGCCGACCGCAAGTGATGCCTAAGTCATGGCTAGTTTAGAGCGCCGCCCGCGCGTGCTGCATATCGCCACCTCGCAAAACGACGGCGGCATTGAGCGGTACTCTGTCCGGCTGGCGGCGGGGCTGGCGGAGAACGGAGGATGGCAGGGATTTGCCTGCCTGCCGGGTGCGATTGTGGAGCGACTTTGCCACGACTCGGGTATCCAGACTTTCCCGCTCACCGTGCGCAACAGCGGCGATTGGCGAGCAGCAGCGCAGATTGCGGCCTCTATCAAAGACCAGTCCATTGATATTGTGCATGTACATTCGCGGCGCGATTATCTGCCGGCGCTGCTTGGGGTCGCCCTCGCACGAAAGTTGGCCCCCAAAAGCCGATCCGTGCCTCGTTTGGTGCTGCATGCCCATATGCTGCGTCCATTGGGGACGCCGCCGGCCTTAAGCGGGTGGTTTTTTGCGCGGAATGCCGACCGGGTGCTGGCCGTCTCGCATGCCGTGCAGGAGGCGGTCATGGCGTGGCATCATTTCGCGCCGGGCTTTGTGCGCCTGCTGCATAACGGCGTGGATATAGACCGCTTTTGCGTTCCCTCTTCGCCTATTGCGCGGGCATGGCGCACTGAAATGCGAAGCGAATGGGGCCTGGACGACACTTCCCTTATCGCTGCCATGATCGGGCGTCTGGATGCCAAAGGGCAGGAGCAATTACTGGCCGCCCTGCCCTATTTGCTTTCGCACGCTCCCAATCTGCATGTTATCCTGGTCGGCTCCGAGGGGCAGCCCGGCAGCAGGGAAGCGCTGCAGGCCCTCGCCCGCGCGGGAGGCGTCCTGGAGCGGGTGCGGTTCACCGGGACGCGCGAAGACATTCCCCAGATACTTGCGGCCAGCGACATTCTGGCGCATCTGCCCACCGACGAGTCGTTTGGGCTGGCCCTTGCGGAAGCCATGGCCTCGGGCCTGCCGACAATCGCGAGCGACATCGGCGGGTGCCGCGAAGTGATGCGGGACGGCGAAACAGGGATTTTGGTGCCTTCCGGCGACGTATCTGCATTGGTGTCGGCGCTGCAAAGCCTGCTCTCGGGCGACATGGCCGCCGATAACCGTTCACGCATGGGTGCGGCAGGGCGGGCCTGGGCGGAGCAGGAATACTCACTGGCGCATCAAATCCGGCGGATGGAAGAGATTTATCAAGAGCTATGTCCGAACTGAGGGAGCCGCGCCGCGCCGGAATAGACACGCCCCTTCCAATCTTAATGTACCATGCGGTTGAAGACACCCTTCGGCCCCCGGCCTACAAGCACTTTTATGTGCTGGCGCGCGAGTTTGCCTGGCAGATGCGCGCCCTCAAGCGCGCCGGGTACACGGCGATTACTTTCGCGCGCCTCGCGGCTGCATTGGACGGAAAACATCCCCTGCCCGCCCGCCCCATTCTTTTGACCTTTGATGACGGCTATCTTAATCTCAAAGCCAATGTGCATCCTTTGCTCAAAGAACTGGGCTTTCCCTACACGGTGTTTCTTGTCGCAGGCAAAGTGGGGAAAACCAATGATTGGGTCGCTTCAGAAGGGTATCAGCCGACCCCGCTTCTCGGATGGACGGATATTCTGGAAATGAAAGCGGACGGCGGCGTGTCGTTTCAGGCGCACACGTGCAGCCACCCGCATTTGACACAGCTTTCTGCCGCCGATGTGCGCCAAGAGCTTGGGGAGAGTAAAGCCCTGCTTGAGCAAGCACTGCAAACGCCCGCCGATGTGTTATGCTATCCGTATGGCGATGTCAATGAGAGCGTGGCCGAGCAGGCACGCGAGGCAGGATACACAATGGCGGTGACAACGCAAACAGGCCGCGTTCGCGCCAATGACAACCCTCTGCGCCTGCCGCGCCTCAGCGTGACCCATGTTCCCCCTGTTTCCGTGACCTATGGGATTGGGGCGCTTAATTTCTGGTGGCGCGTACTGTTATGGAAAGACGCGCGCCCTGAGTAGTGTGATGAGGCAACAATGCAGCAGTCTTCCAAAGCGGCCTTAACGATTGCCGGGGTGATCGTTGTCGCGCTGATTTTGTTCTTCGTGCTGCACCAGCCGCAGCCCTCGGATCAAGAACAGATTGTCGCGCAGATGGATGCCGCGCGCAGTGCGGCCACCCACCACGACACAAGCGGCATCATGAAAGTAATCTCCGCCGATTACAAAGGCCAGACGCCCGCCGACGGCAACGTGGACGAGCTGCACCTGCTGCTCAGCCGCAGCTTAGGCAAAGCGGGGGCATTGGATGTGACGCTCACTCCGCCCGCGATCACCGTGCAGGGCGACACGGCGACCAGCCGGAGCCACCTGACAGTCCGCACCCGCGAGGACGGCATGACCCGGTATGACAGTGATGTGACGCTGCACTGGAAACGGGAAGACGGCACCCGCCTGCTGGTGTTTCCCGCCAAAGTCTGGCGGATAGTCAGCGCGGACTTCCCTGCGCCCGGCGAGTAAGCGACAAATCAACAAAAGGGGCGCAGGCCAATTGGCCTGCGCCCCCTTTCTTGTTACCCCACCGGCTTAATCGATATCTTTGTCGTCTTTTGGCTCGTCCAGGTCTTCCAGCGAGACGTCCGCATCCGGGTCTTCTGCCAGGTCCGGCACGGCGCTGATGTCCATGTCCGGGTCGCCCCCAATCGGCGAGGCACGGGTTTCAATGGGCGTGTCAAACCGGGCGGCGGGGGTGCGGGCGGAACGCTTCGGACAGCTGTTGCAGGTGAACTTGACTTTCGCGGTCGCCATCCAGGACGGGACCGACCGCAGCGGCGCATTGCAGTCGCTGCATCGTAATGCTTCAGATGCCATTATTTAAGTAATCCTCTTTTGTTGAAATCAATGGGAGCGCGAGTCTGTCCCGTGGTCGCCGACGCGAGAAGCCACGGCGGACGAGGCAGGCACGGTCGCGGTTCTGCCATTTGCGGGGCGGGCAGAGCTTGGCGGGTCGCCTTCGGGCGGGGCGGGTGAAAGGAAGCCATTGAGCAGCATCAGCACGCCCACCGCGATATAGGCCCAGGCCTCATTGCCGTCCGGCACCTGGCCGGGGTCGTAGATAAATCGGGGGCCGAGGACTTTGCCGACAATGCCCAGGATCACCAGCAGGATGCCCAGCAGCGTAAATGTGCTGAGCCAGCGGAAACGCGCCATTCATTTGTCCTTTATGCTGCGCGGCACGAGACGCCGGGCAGACTATTATTATACTCTATCCGGGGCCGTGTTTGTGTTCTCTTCTGCGTCTACCGTCGCCCAGCAGGCAAAAGTTCCGCCCGGCAAACGCACGCGCGCGCGGCCATCCGGTTCCAGATCGACAAATATCCCCTGCTCCTGCCCCCGCTGCAAGAGAATATCGGGAGCCATGCGCGCGCGCCAGTCGGCCCGGATGGACGGCCAGCCCTGCGCCGCGTGCTGCGCCAAACGCCGTTCCAGCGCCTGGGCAATGGCTTGCGTCAGCACGCCGATTGGCGGCGTTTGCCCTACCGCCATACGCAACGAGATGGGGGGCACTGGATAGGCAGTCTCGGCGTCAAACTTGGTTTGGCTGACATTGACCCCAATGCCCACGATAGCCGCCCACCCGCGCGGCTGTGAGCGCACTGTTTCAACCAAGACGCCTGCGGCTTTGTTCCCCTGCACAAGCACGTCGTTGGGCCACTTCAGCGTAACAGCGGGCACGTATTCTCCCAAAGCATCACTGACCGCGAGGGCGGCGATAAAGGCGAGCTGCCAGGCATCGTTCTGCGCAAACGCCGGGCGCACGACAACAGACATCAGGACGCTCTCGCCCGGCCCCGCCTGCCACTGCCTGCCGCGCCGCCCGCGCCCGCGCGTCTGAAAGTCGGCGGAGACCAATGCCCCGTGCGGGGCCGGGTCGGCGTCGTCCAATGCCCATGCGCGCGCCAGGTCGTTGGTAGACGCGCATTGGGCCAGGTGTCGGTGCGGGGAGCCAAACGGCATAGGCGTCTTAGGGCGCGAAGTCCAGCGAGATGTCCATCGCGGGGGCGGAGTGGGTCAGCGCCCCGATACTGAGGATGTCCACGCCGGTCGCCGCGACTTCGGCCACGCGCTCTTCGGTCAGGCCGCCGGAGGCCTCGCTGATCGCCCGGCTGCCGATGATCTGCACGGCCTGGCGCATCACCGAGGTGTCCATATTATCCAGCAGGATAATCTCGGCTCCCGCCGACAAGGCCTGCTCCACTTGCGGGAGAGTAGACGCTTCCACTTCAATCTTCATGGTGTGCGGCACGCCATTGCGGGCCAGGGCAACCGCGCGCATGATGCTGCCCGCCGCCCGGATATGATTGTCTTTAATCAGCACGGCATCGTACAAACCAAGCCTATGATTAAAGCCGCCGCCGAGACGCACGGCATATTTCTCCAGTGTCCGCAGGCCGGGGGTCGTCTTGCGCGTGTCCGCAATGCGCGCTTTGGTGCCTGCCGCCCTGGACACATAACGAGAGGTGATCGTCGCCACCCCCGACAGATGCTGCGCAAAGTTCAATGCCACCCGCTCCGCCGTCAGCAGGGCGCGGGCATTGCCCGAAACCGTCGCCAGCGGGGTCGGCTTGTTGCCGATCTGCGCACCGTCGGCTAGGCGCGGCTCCCACTGCGCGTTCGGGTCGAGCAGGCGAAAGGCGAGCGCCGCCAGGTCCAGCCCGGCCAGAACGCCCGGACTTTTCGCTACCAAAGTGGCGGTCGCCTGGGCATCGGGCGCGATGCACAGCGTGGTGGTGATGTCGCCCGGCCCGATGTCTTCCAGCAGGGCGGCGCGCACGAGGGCTTCATATTGAATTTCGGGAATGTCCATAGAGTTTAGTGCATCTTAAACGGGCCGCCGTGCGGCTCTTGGGGCAGGTCGGGGCGCGTGGAGTCTTGAATAATTTCGTGCATTTCCAGCACGTTCGGCTGGAAGTAAGCGTCCTTTGGCAATGTGCCGGACTGGGCATGGCCCTTGGTAAAAGCGTCGGAGCGTATCCAGCCCATAAACGTTTCGCGCGATGTCCAGGTGGTGAGAATGATATACGGCTCGCCGTCGTTGACAGGCCGCAGCACTTGGTTTGCGACAAAGCCGGGCATGCCGTCCACCAGCCCGGCGCGCTCGCGAAAGACCGTCTCAAACGCCTCAGCATGTTCGGGCTTGACAAACAGCCGATTGGCAACTGTAATCATGGTGGTGTTCCTATTCTAAGGCACGGACAATTAAAAGCGCCTGGTCAAAGTCGGACGCGCGCACTTTAAGATGCACCCCGCCGCCCAAATTGGAGATGGGCAAGTCTACGGCAGCGATCATCTCGTTCGCCAAAAAGCACTCAATGCCGGACGCTTCCAGTTCGCCGCGCAGCAAATGCGCCTGAACAGGGCTGAACGAAGTCGCCACAGTGACGAGGGGTTCCGGCATCTTGCTCAGCAAGGGCGAAGAGAGACGGCGGCGCAGAACTTTTTTCATGGCTTGTTTCCCACTCTATCATACCCGGCAAACCGCCCTTGGGCTAATGAGGCGCGCCTTCGTGGTAGTCCAAGCCGCCGTTGCGCCCGCATTGCGGGCAGACGGCTATTGTGTAGGGCGTGCCGTCGGTGTTGAGCACTTTGGCGGCGGCCAGTTCTTCTTTGGGGCCGTTCCAGCCGCAGTACTGGCAGGAAACTCCGGTTGGGGCCGGCTTGCGCTTGAGCAAGTTCTTGAGCATGGGTGTTGTTCTCCGATAAAAACACGCGAGAGGTGTCAGCTAAATCGTTCCTCGCGCCAGGGGTCGGCATGGTTATGGTAGCCGCGTGTTTCCCAAAATCCGCGCGTGTCCCCCCGCAGAAACTCAATGCGGGTGAGGAACTTCGCGCCTTTCCAGGCGTACAAATGCGGCGTGATGATGCGGAGCGGCGCGCCGTGTTCGCGCGGGATCGGCTGGCCGTCCAATGCGAAGGCCAGGATCACATCGGGATGGCGCAGCTCTTCCAAAGCGTTGTTGGTGGTGTAGCCGTCCTTGCCATGCTGCATGACATGGGTGGCATCTTGGTCGGGTTCCACGAGGTCCACCAGACTTTCAAACGGGATGCCTGTCCAGTGCAGGTCGTAGCGGCTCCAGTGGGTGACGCAGTGGAAGTCCGCCGTAAGTTCAATGCTCGGCAGTTGTTCCAAGTCGTCCAGGCTCAGGCTCACCGGGTTTTTAACCGCGCCGTCGATAGTCAGACGAAACTTATCGGGCAGAAACAGCGGCTGCACGCCCAAATCCAGCACGGGAAACTTTTCGGTAAGATACTGGCCCGGCGGCAGACGCTGCGCGGGCGGAGCGACACTGCGCGACCCGGTTTCGCCGCGCGCGTGGGCGCGTTCCACCGCTTTGGCCTTGACGTGCAGATATTTGGCGCTATAGTGTTGTCCGTCTTGCGTGTCGGTAGGCATGGGTGGCACTTGCTTTTCTAAATATGGGTCGCGGTTTACTATAAGGCGATATATGGGGCGCCTGCGGGAAGCGCTCACCCAGCGAAGACGGCCCTCACCCTGGCGCAGGACGACCCTCACCCTGGCGCAGGACGCCTGTCTCTCTCCTGCACTGGCACCCCTAGTCGCAGAGCCTCCGCCTTCCAGGTACCTTCCAGGCCTGCCAGTGCAGCGCCAGTGCGCGAGCGGGGTAAACACCCGGAGGGCCGCATGGGCACTGCACAGCATTGGCTGAACAGAAAACCTAGCCCTGAAGCCCTCCGGGTCTGCCAGTGCAGGGCCAGGCTAGGCGGACCAAAGCCCTTTCAGGGCTGGAAGAAGCAGTCGTTAGCCCCGCAGGGGCTTTGGTCCGCCTAGCCTGGCCCTTCAGGGCGAGGGCACAAGGCCCGCTTCCGCACTGGCGGGTCTGCCCCTCCCGCCCTTTGGGTCTGCCAGCCCGCCGGGTGCAGCACTGGCTCCCCGGAGGGCAGCCAATGCAGTGCAAGAGAGGGGGCTAGGAGGTGAAGGCCTCTTTCCCTAACGGGGGCGAAGGGACTTCTTTTCGCATTCCTTCGGCATTCCCACGGCGTACCAAGCGCGTACCAACGACGGAAGGATTTGTTCCGTCGTTGGTATGCCGTGGAAACACGTATACAACGTCGACAGGAGACCGTCACAGCACGCGCTAAACAGGGGAATTATACCCAACCGTCCGCTTCTTTTTACGGTCGGTGGCAAGAGGCAGAGCGGACAAGAGGCGCTCCACATCGGCGCGGGGCACTTTTTCGCCGTCATGGCCGGTGATGTAAAAGGCGTCGCGGGCGCGGCTGCCCCACACCGACAGGCGGGCGGCGTGGATATTCCAGCCGAGCTGCGAGATGATGCGAGTTAGTCGATAAAGCACGCCCCGCTCGTCGGGCGCGCTGACTTCCAGCAGGCTGAAACGCTCGGACGCGTTGTCGTCGATGGTGGCCGAGTAGATGGCCTGTTCTTTGATTTCTTTGCGCCGCTGCTGCAAAAGCGCGCCGATGCCGGTTTCGCCCAAAAGCACGTGGCGCAGGCCGTCCTGCACTTCCGACTTTTTGCCCGCTGTGAGTGGCTTGCCCCGGTAGTCGATCCACAGGGTGTCGATGGCGATGCGGACACTGGCTTCGCGGGTAAACACCTGGGCGACATGGACATTGACATCCAGGGCATACAGAACGCCCGTGATTTTGGCGAGCAGGCCGGGGCCGGGGTCATCGTAGGCGCACAGGGTCAGCTCGGTGTAATCTTCGCCGAACTCGGTCTTGAAGTCAATAATCGGCTGAAACGTTTCGCGCAAACGCCCAATCATCGCAATGTGCAGATACATCTCTTCCAGCGGCGTGTTCAATAAGTATTGGGCGGGGAGATTGCGCGTGTGCTCGTAGATTAAATCGGGCGGCAGGTCGTGGCGGGCCAGCCCTTTGCGGATGCGCTCGCGCTGCCGGGCCATGTTGGGGACAAACGGCGCGGCACGCTCGTCGCCCGGCGCGGTGGAAACAAGCACAGCCTCGGCGCGATGATACAGCTCGGCCAGAAACTTGCCCTTGACTTCAGTCCAGATGCCCGCGCCAACGGCATTGGTGTCGGCGTAAGTCAGCAAATAAAGCATCGTCAGCGAGTCCAAGTCGGGCACGACGCGCAGGAAGTCGCGCAGGGTCTCGTCAAGAGAAAGATCGCGCAGGCGGCTGGTTTCGGCCATCAGCAGATGGTGGCGCACCAGAAAAGTCAGCTTGGTCGTGCGCTCCTGATCCCAGCCCAGCCGCGCGGCGACCGCGCCGGCGGCGACCGCGCCGGTCTGGTCGTGCGGGCCGGTGGTCCACTGCTTGCCGACATCGTGGAGCAGGCCCGCCAGGGCGAGCACTTCGGGAAAGGCCACTTCCCCGACCAGCCGCCGCCACTGTGCCATCTTGGGTTCGGTGTCGGTCCACATCTGCTGCAGCAGACGCACTACTTTGAGCGAATGCGCGCCCACGGTGTAGTCATGGGCGGCATCATAGGGAATCAAGGCCAGGAGCGGGGCGAATTCAGGCAGCAACCAGCCCAGCACGCCCCATTCCTGAAGGTTGTCCAGGCTGTCGGCAACGGAAGAGCCGCGCGTCAAGAGGCGAGTAAACACGCGCCCCGCCAGAGCCGGGTCGGCGGGGGCGGGATTGACAGCCACAAAGCGGGACGCCACATCTTCGGTGTCAAACGGAATATGCAGGCCGTAGGCCTGGGCAAGCTCGGCCATGTGCAGCGGCAGGGCGGCATCGCGGAGCGCCGCTTCGGGGTCGGATACAATCAAGCGGCAGCCGACCGACGCCAGCCCCAGGCCCAAGGGGATTTCGCTGTCCAGGCAGCGGCAGGCGGCTTTGCGGCTCAGGCGGTGCGCGCGGGCGGCCTGGGTGTAGTAATCCCGCATAAACGCTTCCACGGCAGGCACATCGGGCAGATCGGGATAGGCCAGCAGGGCGGCGACGGCTTCCTGCTTTTCCGATGTCAGCACATCGCGCGCTTCCCCCGACACCACGTGCAGAGCATTGCGCACCTGCAGCAAAAACTCGCGGGCGGCGCGCAGAGCCTGGGCTTCATCCTCGCTGAGCATGCGCTGCTCCACCAGCGTAGGCCAAAGCCGGGTCAGGCCGACATGATAACGCACCTCGCCGATCCACTCCGCCGTATGGATGTCGCGCAGTCCGCCCGCGCTTTCTTTGACATTCGGCTCCACGCCATGCACCATGTCGCCGCCGAACTTGAGCAGAACCGCCTGACGCTCCGCCCACTTCTCAAACACGAAATGCGCGGTCAGCAGATGCGCCCGGAACTCGCGGCGAAAAGATTTAAACAGCGCCGTGTCGCCGCACAAAAAGCGGGCATCCAGCAGGGCCGTCTGGGTCTGGTGGTCAAGCTGTCCCAAATCCCCCATTTGGCGATAGGCATAGCCGACTTTCAGGCCCGCGCCATACATAAACACGTCCATGACCGACTGAAACATGTCTTTGATCAGCGCATTGAGATACGGGTCGTCTTCGCGCGCGGACACGAAAGTCACGTCCACATCGGAATACGGGGCAAGCTCCCGCCGCCCATAGCCCCCGGTGGCGACCACGGCCAGCAAGGGCGAGGCATCGGTATCAAGGGGGGCGAGAGGCTGGGCGTGTTCCAGTGCGAGGGCGAACAAGCGGCGCAGCACGGCATCCACCAGAGCGGTGTTGCGGGCGAGCAGGGCGCGGCTTTCTTCCCGCACAGTCTCGGGGACATTAAACGCGGCATGGCGCTCTTTGAGATACGCTCCAATAGCCGCCGCCGAGTCCAGCCCGGCTAGGTCGGGGGCAAACAGTCGGCAGCATTCATCATCAGACATGGGCAGCGTGCTTTCAGAGGGAGAGATTAGGCACAGTATACCGCCGCCCCCAAGCTTTCATGCATTGACAGCCCGGCAACAAGAAGCGCATAGCAAATGACAAACCCGCAGCCAACCTCTTCCTGAAGCGCGGCCTGCTCACTTCGTGCCTTACTTCGCTCACGATATACACTTGACAAAAATCGCACGAAGTGACATAGTTCTACTAATCGTACCGGTACGTTCCACGTTGCGTTCAAGGCCGTAGAGAATGAAAAGAATATCACGTTCTCATGCGCAGACGCACCCTGCCTGCTGATAGGGACTTCACACTGCCGAGTTTTAGGAGTACGCTATGCGGTCTGCACTCAAGGTCTTAGGAACAATCGTATTAACTCTGGTAGGTCCAATGTCATCACCCGCCCTGCACGCCGCAATCCCAGCATCTGCGCCCGCATCTACGGTCGTGGTGCCGGTCGACTGGCATCGCTTTCACCAGCCCGTACACCCGGATACCGATTACCGCGATTGCGCGCGCATCCTGCAAACCAACTCCCGTTACAACCTTGCGTGGCTGGAACGGACCTATCCAAAAGATGCCGCGCGGCAGATGTATATCGTGCCCGGCGTCGGCGAGCAGGGCATTCGCGCTGCCTGCAGCGTCGCTTATGGAATGGCAGTTCTGCTGAAGACCGGCACTTACGATGCCCAGGCAGCCGGCATTCCCAAGCAGGAGGCTATCACGCGCACGATAGCGCTGATCAAGGGCGCATCTGCCGGGTATGCGGTCGGGGAGCCAAAGGGCCACGGCTGGGGCGACCAGTGGCAGTCTGCACTCTGGACCGGCTTGCTGGGGCAAGCAGGATGGATGCTCTGGGACCACATGAAGCCGGAAGAGCGGGGACTGCTGCAGCGGGCCGTCACTTCGGAAGCCGACCGCTTTATCGCACCCGGCTACAAAGTGCCCTACTGGGCCAACCCCGACGGGCACATCAACACGCCTGGTGATACCAAGGCGGAAGAGAATGCCTGGAATTCTATGGTGCTTCAGGTAGCTGTCGCTATGATGCCGCACCACCCGCATGTTCAGGCGTGGAAGCATGTCTGCAGTGAACTGATGGTCTCCGCGTTTGCACTGCAAAAAGATGCTCTGTCCAACACTACGGTTCTTGACGGGACGCCGGTCAAAGACTGGCTTCATGGCTTCAACGTGCGTGACGACGGCGCGGTTATCAATCACGGCATTCTTCACCCGGATTATATGGCCACGCCGACCCTCAGCTTGCGTTCTTTGATGGTTCAATCCCTGGCAGGCCAACCTGTACCGCAGACGGCGGAGTTCAACGCGGCTTTAGTTTACAAAGTTATGGTCACCCATATCTGGGAGGCCCCACCCTACAAAGCGCCCGGCGGCACAATCTATCTGCCGGGCAAAGCAGAAGTGTATTATCCCATGGGGACGGACTGGAGCCCTTACCGGTTCGATATTTATTACCTGTACGATACGTTCGCCCATGTACGCGGGTGGGACAAAGCGGTTGCCACAGGAAGCGACGCGGCGGTCACGGCGTACGATACGTCCGCCCATGTACGCGGGTGGGACAAAGGCTTTCCGCACTCAGCCCAGGAATGGATGCGGGTGCGCGCGAAGCGAATGCTGGACATGCAGGCGCGCTTCACGGACGGCGGCATGTATGCCCCGAACGAGCACCGCGCCTACCCCAACGACCAAATGGTCGCTTGGCAGATGGGAGATGCTCTTTTGCTGCAGTGGCTCAACGCGCAGAATGCAATTGACAAGACAGGAAACTGGCTCGTGCAAGCCACTACGAAGTGACAAACCCTGCCTATGTTGATCTCTGGCATGGGCACCGAATTCACGCTTCAGATTCATCCCACCCGGCTATGGTCGAAGGCTCAAAATCGCGATTCATCCCAGTAGATAAAGCGCACAAAAGGCGGTGTAATTCGTGCGCCTCATTGCTGGAACCACTTCTCAATGAAGGCTGATACGGTTAATGTTCTGTGGACGGTTGGCGCAGTGGTAGCGTACTTCGTTGACATCGAAGGGGTCACAAGTTCGAATCTTGTACCGTCCACCATTTCCCCTCGGCTGAGAAAGTATAAAGGTAGGAGTTACGCAGTTGAGTGTGAGTTACACGCATAGCGACGCTAGATTTACTCTGAAACTGCGTTCAACTGCGTAACTCCTAAAAGGATAACCAATGAGCCTATTGAAATTGCGCAATGCCGGCACGATGCTAGGTCTGCTTGCCTGCCTCGCGCCACCCGCCTGCAGCGCTGTCAGCGTCCCGGCAATCGTGCCGAAGCCAGCACAGATGACAATGACCCCGAACGCTGCCCCATTTGCGTTGACAGCCGCGACACGTATTCTTGTCACGCCGGGTAAGGGCACCCACGCCGCAGCCAGTTTTCTTAGCGCCTGGATCAAAGAAGACACGGGGCTGACACTCCCGGTTAAGGCAATCGCGAAAGTTAATCCCGCCTTTCAGAATGTCATCGTTGTCACGGATAAAGGCGCAAACACCACCCAGGGAAATGAAGGCTACACGCTTTCCGTCACCAGCAAAGCTGTCTCCATTGTCGCGCCGCACGGCGCCGGGCTGTTCTACGGCGGAGAAACGTTGCGCCAGCTGCTGCCCCTCGCTAAAGGTGCAGCACCACAAGCGTCGCTCAGCATCCCCGCACTGAATATTACAGACCAGCCGCGTTTCCCAGAGCGCTCGCTCTTGCTCGATTCGGCACGGCACTACCAGAGCATCGCATACATTAAAAGAACTTTTGATCTTCTCGCCTTTGAAAAGATAAACACGTTCCACTGGCACCTCAGCGACGATCAGGGATGGAGACTGGAGATCAAACAGTACCCGAAGCTCACCTCCGTTGGCGCATACCGTACCGATTTCGGCAAGCCCTACGGCGCATACTACACGCAGGCCCAGGTGCGCGGCCTTGTCGCTTATGCCGCCGCGCGGCATATTGTTATCATCCCCGAGATCGAAATGCCCGCACACTGCATCTCGCTGCTCGCCGCCTACCCCGAGAATGCCTGCTTCCCCCGCGCCTTTAAAGTTGCGACCACACGGATCGCACCCGATGTGCCAGGAACGCCCGATGTGCTGTGCGCCGGGCGCGAGGCCACCTACACGTTCATGGAGAACGTCCTGACAGAAGTCATGGCACTGTTCCCGTCCCAGCAAATCCATATCGGCGGTGACGAGTGCCCGACCGACCGCTGGAAGGTGTGTCCTGTGTGCCAGGCGAAGATTAAACATCTGGGACTAAAAGACGAGCATGCCTTACAGAACTACTTTACGCACCGCATAGCTCTCTTTCTCACAGCGCATGGACGCCATCTGCAGGGCTGGAACGAGATTATGGACGGCGGCGACCTGCCGCAGGATGTCGTCGTCGAGGCTTGGAACCGTCCGCAGGCCACGACCGCGGCGGTCAGGGCGGGGAACGATGTTGTTGTCGCTTCGACCCATTACGCCTATTTCGACTATCCGATTTCACGGTTCCCGCTGAGAAACGTTTACCGCTGGAACCCGATGCCACCAGGTCTGACACCTTTGGAAGCAAGCAAAATTAAAGGGCTTGAAGCCTGCATGTGGACAGAGCAGAGACCAGGCGATGCCGAAGCGGATAAGTTTATCTGGCCGCGCATGATTGCTGTCGCTGAAGTTGGATGGACGCCATTTGCGCTGCAGGACTGGAGCGACTTCTCGACACGGCTGCGGTCAGGCCACTACGCCAGACTGGCAAAAATAGGCATGGGCGACCCCGCACAAACTGACCCTGCCGTGATTGAAAGCACCCTTACCGAGCGCAGCACGTTTGACATGGGCACTAAGATTGGTGGGTGGGAGCCGGCACAGATGTCACAGACCTTTGTGCTGCGCGACTGGAATGTCACACAGTTCTTGACTGGGCCAGGCATGTACACATTACGGCTTGAATATGATACAGGCGCGAAGGGGATCGACGCCTCAGAAGTTGATATTATGAAGAATGGGACTGAAGTTGTTGCGAAGGACGTGCACGTTTCTTTCGCGGGGGGCCGCTCGCATGACGAGCAGTATGCACTGAACTTGCCTGCACTCGACCCTGCGGCGACATACACGGTTCGTGTTCATCTGCGTAGCGATGGCCCTGATTCGCACGGGTCGCTGTTCCTTGAGCATGTGCCAACGGGCCACTAAGCTACTGCCGTGGGTGCTTGGCAAAAAAGTTCCAGATGACAGTAGGCGCGTCGATGAGGCCATTTTGCGCGAGGAATTTTGCGCGAGGATAGGATCAATGCTTTTGAGAGGCCAGTGGTGCTTCATCCCCTCAATTGTCATATAGACGACCTCGAAGCCCTAAGAGGCACTAACAAAAATAAGCATTGGGCTTTGTCATTAAGGTAAGAGCTTAGGCATAACGGCATTTTTGTTAGTGCCTCTAATGACGGCCTGCGCGTTGATCCTCAAACCGGTTAATCCATTGCCGCACAGCCCGGAAGCCCCTAAAGACACTATCAATCTAAAGTCACCAACTCGCAATCGGGTGCGGCCGCGAGGTGATGTGGGCTGATGGGCACAAGCTGATGGTCTTCCGGGCGCGGGGCGTGATACTCCTTGTCCTGCTTCTCGGTGTCGCCACGGTCGTCCCCCTTTTTTATCTTTGGCGTCGTCGTGCTCGAACCACGAGTACAGGGTAGGCAGCACAAACAGTGTCAGTAGGGTGGATGTGATAAGGCCGCCGATAACGACTGTTGCCAAGGGGTGCTGCACTTCCGCGCCTATGCCCGTCGAGATCGCCAATAGATACTCCGTGTAATAAGAAAGCGTGCTCGTCATCAATGAGGAAGCGGCGAAGCCGCGCCCTCACTCTCGCCGGTGTCCGGTCAGTGTCCGGTCAGTGTCCGGGACACAGGCGGCCCAGATGCACCAGCCCTACTGTC
>JAABUL010000600.1_pt1 | contig 76287 bp, 52 predicted proteins | sample 5559151 | NCBI WGS metagenome assembly JAABUL01 (sample SAMN10711876, study PRJNA513368) | rock metagenome | isolation source: Antarctica rocks | place: Antarctica: Victoria Land, Pudding Butte sud | reverse complement strand
TTAACGTTTCTATACATATTTGACGTTATTGCGGTTATATGTAAATATTTGCATCTTTGTTGATGTTCGCGTGTAGTGCAATTGCGGTACGGTGGCCATTCCGAATACTTTATTGCACCACCTCGTATTGATCATGAGCATGGACAACAGGTTTTTCACCGTTGTAGTCTTCGGCGTCGTAGCGGCTTTGCTTGGAGGAGATGCAGCCCATTTTGGTTAGTGTGTGCTTGGTGAATAGGGAGAGATGGATACTCAGCCGAGTTGTGCTTGGCTTTGGTTTGAGCTTCGTTATTAAGTACTGATTGTGTTGAGGGTGAGCACTGTGGAGAGAGAAATCGAGGCACGAAGAGAGCGTGGCTGTTTTATATGGAATTGTCTAGTCCAGTGCGTTCCTTGTTTGAGACCTGGACAATGGTAAGACGCCTGAGGGAATAGGAGATGATCAAGGTCAAGGTTCCCGTCCTTAGGTAGCCATGTAAATTGTGATGAATGGGGAAACAATGTCATTATCTCACGTGTATTTTCAGCTGTGAAAGGGAGCCGGGACAAAGAGTCGTGAGACTTGATAACAATGACATTATTCCTTGTCAATACCGCCGCATTTCTTTGCTCGTTGTGTTGTTCGTCGAAGTCCCACTGTAATGCATAGCCACTCGCTGTTATGTTCTGCATACTCGCTGTCCCCTCGGTCGGTATTAGAATACACCACCCAACACGGATCCTGGCGCTTGGGTACCACGTTTGTATATTTCGGTCGCAATCTTTCTCCCCAGAGCAAACAGGAAAAGCCACAGATATCGACTTCCCCAGAAACAACCAGCAGCAAGTTCTCTAGTGTTATCAACCATGGGTTGCGCTCAATCCGTTCCAGAATCCCACAGGAGACCTACCCACCAGTCGTCTCCGAGTGAAAAGCAACGCAAGCATGGCGACAGAGAAGCTCGCCGTGCTGCGCGCAGGAAAAGGCATGAGAGGATGGACAGAGTAGCGGCGGCTAATGCGGCAAGAAGACAGAAATGGGATGAACATCGCCATCGAAGTCACTGAGGGAAAAATCGTCAGGACTATCGCTGAGATTCATAGTATATTGACTTCGCCCGAATCCTTGCTAATGTTTCTTTGTGGGTCATCTGGGCTGATTAGGTAGTGGGATGAGATGGGATTGGCGTTTGGAGTATTTGACGTTTCTTCCGTAGACAATATGAACATCGTTTAACAACTCGCCTCATCTCCAGTAGCTTTGATCACTCGTAGAAAATCAACCTCCCGAGATATTCGAGCATGAGTAGCATTAGGCATCAATCGCGCGAGCTTTCCAGTTCGGAAGCCGTTCCAGGTGCAGACTTCGGCTTCCAAATTTGGTCATAGGAGATGACAAGTTATAAGGTTCGTGGAGCGCATCATTAACACGTAAAGGCGGTTGATCTTGAATTATTTTAGGCGACTTCTCCATCAGCCGGAAACTTGTGTGGTCGAGATCTTGCGGTCATCCCAGAGTACAAGAATCTATTCCTCCACTCTTTCAACTGGAAAGTTGTCCAACTCAAAGCAAGCTCTGCCATCCAATGCCCTCATGAAATGCCCGCGTTCAGTGTTGTAGGCAATGATTTCGGGGGAAAAAGTCTTAATTAAACAGACCGCTCACTCAGAAGTGTGCAAATCTGCATCTACGAGAGTTTATAGCGTACCTGCGTAAGATGATGCATATCACCCTGTGAGCGGAATGGGACCTCTTACTTCCCTTCATTCTATGTTGAAAGCCGACTCTCACTTTTCCTCGTTAATTTGCTCACCCTACTTACTGCCATCAAGCTTCATCTGAGGTGCAGCTGTCTGTATTTGTAGGCGTAAGCCATTCCTAAGCTCTCCCGTGTACATTAATGCATTCAGAGGCTTACAATAATACAAACCATCAGCCTGTGGCTTAAATGTCTCGAAAAACGTGGAACCAAAGGTGCTTGAGAAGTAACCGTGACCTTCATACTCTATGGGCAAGTCGTTGAGCAGTACGATGTAGTTTAGAGCGTTGTAGAGATCTGGGTCAATTTGTAGCAGGTCACGTTTAAACTCGGAAGTGTAAAAAATATAAACAACATTACAAAGTAAGGTAAGGTATCATTGACGGTAATAATGTAAGTGTGGTAAGGTAAAGTACTGTATCACAATCGCGGGTACAGCCGGTGATATGCACAGTGACTAAGCAATGCATCATCGACGGAGCTTCAATCTGCGTGTTGCGTTGTAGTACTTTCGCCCATTATTGCTAACTCCCCTTCTCCAACCTACCCCAGTTTTCTTTACTACCTACCACCTAGAAATATACAACGTCAAGATGTCTAAAAACAGGCAACCTCTCTATCCTCGATTATCCAGAAGGCCCCCGTTTAGTGTCGATGCATCTGGCTATGAGCCTTCGGCAGGCGAGACTATACCGCGAAGACACCCTGCTGCTAAGGACAAACTTATTACCACCCCTTCTGAAGACGTCAGGACTATCTTCGACATCTTGAAGCGAAGCGCTGACAAATATGGCAATGCCAAGGCCGTGGGTACTCGACGAATAGTAACGACGCATGTGGAAAACAAGAAGGTTAAGAAGATGGTGGATGGCGAAATGACGGAGGTCGATAAGAAGTGGACCTACTTCGAATTGAGTGGTTACAGCTATGTCAGCTTCATAGAGTATGAAAAAATGTGTCTAGAGGTTGGTGCTGGGCTTAGAAAGCTTGGTATGATCAAGGGTGATCGGTTACACCTATTCGCAGCAACTAGGTACGATCTCGATGTACTATGCTCGAATATCCTATAGCGTTGAAGCTCACACTGCGTGTCCTAGTGCTCATTGGCTTGCAATGTCCCATGGTGCAACCTCGCAGTCGATTCCTATAGCTACTGCGTACGACACCTTAGGCGAAGAGGGCCTTAAGCACTCTCTCGTTCAGACCGGTGCGAAGACTATCTACTGCGATGCCCATCTTTTACCGACACTATTGAATCCGCTGAAGGAAGCTAAAGAGATAAAGTATGTGGTATTTAACAGCGATACGGACGCTAAGCAGGCAGATATCAAGAAACTCAAGGTCGAATTCGATTATCTGGAAATTCTTAGCTTCGAAGATTTGAGGAAGTTGGGTGAAAGCAATCCAGTAGACACTGTGCCGCCTGAGCCAGAAGATCTGTGTTGCATAATGTACACGTCGGGTTCGACCGGAACCCCCAAGGGTGTGCCAGTGAAGCACAAGGCCGTCGTCGCCGCCATTGCTGGTGTCGATACAATAATTGGTCCATACCTTGGACCTGGCGATGCGCTCCTAACCTACCTCCCGCTTGCTCACATCTTAGAGTTTGTCTTTGAGAATGCTTGCTTATTCTGGGGTGGTACGATGGGCTATGGAAACCCCAAAACTCTGTCCGACTCTTCTGTACGGAATTGCAAGGGAGACATCCGTGAATTTAGGCCAACTATCCTTGTTGGTGTGCCAGCTGTGTGGGAGTCAGTGAAAAAGGGCATAATTGCGAAGGTCAACCAAGGCAGCTTTGTTGTGAAGAATCTGTTCTGGGGTGCTCTTGCAGCCAAGGGCTTCCTCATGTCTACTGGTCTCCCGGGCACAGCAATCTTAGATGCTTTGGTCTTTAAGAAAATCAAGGATGCTACTGGTGGACGCCTTCGGCTGTGCATGAACGGAGGAGGACCTATCGCCAAAGACACGCAGCGGTTCATCTCTCTTGCCATTACTCCCATGATAGGGGGATATGGTCTTACAGAAACGACGGCCATGGGAGCCCTGACGGACCCCTTGCATTGGACAGACGATGCTCTGGGAGACATACCGTCCTCGATTGAAATTAAGCTTGTTGACTTTCCAGATGCAGGTTACTACTCAACGAACCAAAGACCTCAGGGTGAGATCTTGATTAGGGGAGACAGCGTTTTCAAAGGGTACTATGAAAATGAAAAAGAGACAAAGGAGTCTTTAACAGAAGATGGATGGTTCAAAACAGGTGACATAGGGGAATGGGACTCTAATGGACATCTTAAGATCATTGATCGAAAGAAGAACCTTGTCAAGACGCTCAACGGAGAATATATTGCTTTGGAAAAGGTCGGTTTGCTTGCTTCGTAAGCATTGCCACTAGTACTGACGCGTGAGGAAACTTACAGCTGGAGTCGGTCTATCGTTCTGCCACAGTTGTTGCCAACATCTGTGTACATGCTGCAACTGACCGTGCCAAACCCATCGCTATCATCGTACCGGCCGAGCCTGCGCTGAAGAAACTTGCGGCGGACAATAATATACAAGGTAGCGGTCTCGAGGAGCTTGTCCACAATGAAAAGTTGAACCGCATTGTCTTGAAAGAGTTACAAGCAGCGGGTAAGTCAGGCGGGCTTGCTGGTATTGAAATCATTGATGGTGTTGTTATGGCCGATGAGGAATGGACAGCAGCGAATGTAAGTAATGGGTTTGTTTTGAACTGAGAACCCCTACTCACCACACATTCAGGGCTTGACCACTGCAGCACAGAAAATCAACCGAAAAGGTATCCTGCAAAAGTACCAGAAAGAGGTTGACAAGACTTACAAAGCTTGTGGGCAATGAAACAGCCTGTTTTCAAGGAATCATTGACGCTGGCGCACATTCCACTACACCAGCGTGGATTTCGGCGTTGGGTATTTTCGACAGCATCATTTCATGCATGGGTAATGAGAATATCTCCAGTTTATTCAAGCGGTCATGAGGAACGAAGCGGCTTGTAGTATTAAATGTATTGATTGTTGTGGAGTAAAGACTAGTAAGTACATCTTTAGAAAGATTTCCTCTAGAGTTTGGGACCGATTGGTTCGCGAATACAAATATGTTCTTGCAATTAGAACACTCAATTCATCATGATTCGACGCATCCATGACATAGGGTTAGTCTCGCCTACAGTAACCTCTAATAAACCAATTGAGCCTCTGATTTTCTTCCGACCTTTAAGTAACGCAACATCCACCCGTTCCCAACAATGCCGTAGTGGTCTCCGTCTCCATAACATGTCCCTCTACCGGTACGCTTCCCCTATTTTCCTCTACGCCTCTACCCATTAACCGACCGCCCGCCCCACCACAGCTCCTTCCTCAACCTCCCTCCCCGCACCCGCATCTTCCTCGGACTGGGCATGATCGGCTGGGCCGGCCTCGGTATCCTGCTGACGGATAAAGCGGAAGAGAGATTCGGGTTGGTGCCGACAGAGAAGGATCGGGAGGAGCTAGAGAGGGTGGTGCCGAGGGTGAGGAGGGTGGATGATTGACTAGAGTGGTTGTGAAGGATGTTTTGGTGGGAGAGGGTGGGTGAGGATCAAAGGGAGAAAGGGGAAGGTGGAGGGGATTTGTGAAGGACGGGGAGGGGAGGGGAGGGTTAGGGGCTGGAGTTGAGTGGACGGTCCTACCGGAGCCGCGTTAATGGCTCGAGGATGTTTGCCACACCGGCACGACAACTACTTGAAATCCGGATGTCGTGGTGGGCGTACTTGATCTCCCATGGCCGGTATGCACCGGTGCTGTGCCAGGCCAAAGCACTCGGGGAATCAACAGAGGGTGGAATCACACGGAAGAGGGACCGATGCTGTGGCAGAACTGCATAATGAGTGAAGTGGCAGATTTGCCGAAAGATCATTACAGATACGCTCATGCCAAGGTCATGGTCGGTCTATGTACGAGTAGTGTATCTAGGAAGACATACTCCTAGACGCCAAAACATGCCCGAAAACTCCCAGCACGACATTATCTATGGAGAACATCAAAGCACCTCGTCCCGATCAAAAGCAGATGTATCCAACACCACCTATGGCTGTCATCCCCGCCCCAATCCACCACCATTTATCTGCATTAATCGGCTCTTTCCGCTTTATCAAAACGTTTCGGTTCAATGGGCCTCCCAGATCCTCGTCACGCTCAAAACGACTCCTCTTAGCCTTTCCAGTGGTTGATGCTGTGGCTGTAGCACCACCGGTTGAAGATGCCGTGGTAGGGTTAAGGGTTTGTGTGGGGAGCATTATAGGTGGTTTGTAGGCTTGGTACATCGGATTTAGGGGGGCTCCATCAAAGGCGAAAAGATTGAGCCGGGGTGCTTTGCTGTAGGAGTCGGTGATTACTTCGAAGCTCTGCATGGGTAGCCAGTTAGTTTTTCTGTGCCTATTATAATAGAACATTACAGTTCAGGCTTGACTTACTCTGAAGAGCTCGCTTTGGTTGTAGCGTGTATATACGGAAGTGTGATACAGGCACGGATTTGATAGGAGTTGACGGCCATCAACTCCGAAGGGTGTCAGGATGAGGGATCCATTGGATGGTGTTGTGAATATGCCGTGCTGCCACTGTATTATTCCTTGAGGACATGATGGTGTTGTAGCTACAAAGCTAGTTAGTATAGTTCGTCAATTTCATAGACTGTGATAGAGACACACGATTCGATATTGCTCGATAGTATGCTACTTCGTAATAGCCATCATCAGTAAAAGAATATGAAAAGCCTGTGAGCGACGGCTCAAACATCTTCTCGTTTACTGGGTCGTAGAAACCCTGTAGAAGTCAGCCTTTGCCAACACAAAATTCCTGATAGGCCCAGCTCCTCGTCCCAGATTGACAGCTGTGGTATGAACGCGAAACATTTTGGAGTACGTACCGGTCCGGTGATGACCTGCCGCGACTTGGTCGTCCACGTTCCTGTCAACTGCGGGACACCCTGCGAACTCACGGCCGATACGAGAACAGCGCCAGCAACCAACAGCGTCCTAAGAGAGTGAGGCATTGAGTTTTGTTGCGAAACGAGTGTTGTCTGAAGTTGTGCTCAGGTCCTTTGAGATCAAGGGGGCACTACAGTCGTCACCGGAAGGCCGTCAAAGGTTAAATTTCGCCTCAACCTGCTAGTCTATAAATAGCAATGTGAACCTGTGCCATGAGTCTTTCTGTGCAACGACAACCATATTTTCGAGTATGGTAGATAGTCCATGATACGGACAGGTCACCGTCGATTAAAGTCACTACCGATTCAATTCATGCTGGCTCTCGTATGAAATGGTCGCAGAAATGACTGCTCTTCGAACGCTCAAGAAGGAATTGAGAGCTTCGATGAAGCACCGGCTCTCACAGCTGTCTGGAGACTCAATCAACAATCAATGTCTGTAGTATGTAAAGCATAAGTTACATCTCTTTGCTGATCCGATGTGCATCTCTAATCAGCCCGGCAAGTTGCAACTACTTTGTTTTCTCTGCCCGAGTACAAAATGGCCAGTCGGATTAGCATCTATCTCTCCATGCCGGGAGGAGAGGTCTCTACAAGTGATATTGTTCACGATGCCTTTCACCAAGGCAAGAGTGTCTACGTGCCATATACTTACAAGTTGGATTCTCCGGCGACGGATGGGCCCAAGACGGTCATGGACATGGTTTCTCTGCACTCACTAGAGGATTACGAGGCTCTTGGGCCGGATGCTTGGGGGATCCCGACTCCAAGTAAAGCCTCGATCCCCGGGAGACGCAAATGTCTTAGTGACCCCGAAATCGAATCGAATGACCACGCAAGGGAATCAATGAAAGGAGAGCATGTTGACATGATAATCATGCCCGGTATGGCTTTTGATAGGGGAACTGCAAGACTTGGGCACGGAAAGGGTTTCTATGATTTCTTTCTGCAACGCTTCCATCAAATGAGGGCATCCGAGAGTGGAAACTCGAAAAGAATGCCATTGCTTGGTGAGTAAATGTTCTATTTGTTGCATTATCTGTACAACTGATTTAACCACTTACTTCGTAGTCGGACTAGCACTTCAAGAACAGCTTCTCGAAGCAGGGGAGATTCCCACAGATGCTTCTGACTGGCGATTGGACGCGTTGATTGTAGGCGACGGATCGTTGATTCGAGGTTGTGAGGGTAGCGAGTAGATTAGATGGTCGACACAAAACATAAAACTTTTCCTTGGTATCTCAATGCGCCTTGGTCAAATATTTTTCCGGTCAAGAACCTCAGAACAACTACCATAAGTTTTCTTATTGAAGGGCTTGAATGAGAGATACATTGTCCCCCTTTAGTAGGATCTGACCTATTGTATGTGTTAAAATTTTACTATAACGCCTTATCAAAGAGAAAATTATACCTAATTCTCGTCGCTTTTCGTCGGGATCTGTCTTTGTAGCTTGCTTAACTTCCACCGCGTCATCAACCACCAGGTTCATGAATTCGTCGAAACCCTAGACCGTGATCTTGTGAGCCATGTCCATTAATAGCTACCCATCAGCATAAGACCTACCCTAATCCTCCCCTCTATCCTGATTGCCAATTGCTCGAACAACCATATTGAGACCGTGGAATGCTGCTGTAGAAGCTTGAAGATAAAGTTGATTGGAGGCAAAAGCACCTTGCCTCTACCGCCACCGCCGCGACCAGTCATTGCGTAGGTTGATGGTGCTCAAAGTCCAACTTGCTTTCTTGACGGCAGTGCGTTTGGTGTAGCCCAGCTCTCGAGTTCCAGCAAAAGAATCCAGAGTTCTGTGGAAGCACCGGATGAGATTCTGTACGACGTAGAAAGTATCGAAAATTGTCGTTGACGGTTGTTCCCTTTAAGATGGTTAATGGTGATGCACTGTGGCACTCAAAATCACACAGCTACGGGCCGGCGAAAGTTCCACCGCATGCGCCTGTGAGCCGCATTTGGACGCCTCTGACGCTGCGCATCAATCAACACAAAATTTAACGCCTTGCACAATTGACAAGATTCTACAATCCACTCTCTCCTCTCCTTTCTCAAGCTTCTGTGGTATCTATGCTGCTGTTATTCGATTGATGAAATATCGTCCTGCCGGCTGGAAGGCTCTGAACGAATAAATAGCTCCACCCAACCCCTCCACAGCACAACTTAACATGGCCTCAACAGGACCAGATGACTTTACGCCCGTACTTGCTGCTCTGGCGACTATGCAAAGCAATGAAGATCGGTCCCAGAAATCGCAAGCACACGAATATCTTGAGAAATTCCAAAAGTCTGTACGTAATATCAGTACTGTTTATTGCCAATAGAGCCACTCTGACGCTCCATAAACTGTAGCCTGAGGCTTGGGCTTCTACCCACTCTATTCTGTCATCCTCTGGACCTACCGTGGAAGCCAAGCTGTTTGCCGCAACGACACTAAAAGGAAAAGTAAATACTCCATCCAGTACTCGGAGACAATCCTATCACCATACTCATTCTTCTAGATCACCTATGATCTAGATCAACTTCCTCGGCAGTCTTTACCAGCGTTACGAGACTCTATCCTTGGGCTTATGAACACTTTCCGTGAAGGACCAAGACCGATTAGGACACAACTATGTGTTTGCCAAGCAAATCTAGCAATCCAGATGGTAGAGTGGAAGAATGTACTTCAACTCGTAGGCTCATCGCTTGGGAACAACGCACTGGATTGTGTCTTGGAGTTTCTTAGAGTGCTGCCAGAAGAAGTGATCGAGGGACGAAAGATCAATCTCTCGGTATGCTGACCACGACTCGCTCATGCCACAGGAAAACATCTCTGAATGTCATGCTCTGGAAATAAAGTGGCTAATATCATTGGGTGTCACTAGGAAGAGGACCTCATAACTAGAACGAAGGAACTGTTAGAAGAGAATGCCCCCCAAGTTCTACGACTTCTAATCCAATATTCCGAATCTTCCCGTAAGTTTTTACTACGTTTCTGATTTTACAGTCGTATCTTTCCTTTTCAATTCAATGCTAAACGCTCAACAGCCACCGCGGCTTCAAATCCGCATCTTTTCGAGTGTATATCGTCTTGGCTTCGTGAGATCCCAGCTGCTGATGTCGTCAACTCTTCTCTCTTTGAAGCAATTATAAACGCTCTTTCGATAGAAGTATCGTTCGAGGCTGCAATTGATTGCATGTGCACAATTATTAGAGATACTCGGGAAGTAGATGAATCCATTGAACTAATCCAGATAATCTACCCTCGCATTCTATCGTTAAGACCCAAAATACAGGAGGTTGCGGAGTCGGAAGATCTGGAGACCTACAAAGGTATAACAAGGCTATTTGCCGAAGCTGGTGAAGTCTGGGTTGTTATGATCGCTCGACTACCCGCCGAATTTAGAGGCCTCGTAGAATCAATCTTGGAGTGCTGTGCCAGAGATCGGGATCGAGATGCTGTTGCGTTAACATTCCTGTTTTGGTATGAATTCAAACAGATGATAACCCTGGAAAAGTATAAACCAGCACGCAATCAGTATGCTGATGTTTTTGAAAGACTCGTGGACGTCATGATCAAACATCTGGAATTTCCGACCCCACAGGACTCAAATGAGACAGATCTGTTTGATGGCGATCGAGAGCAAGAGGAAAAGTTCCGAGAGTTCCGGCACCAGATGGGCGATGTACTGAAAGACTGCTGCGATGTCATCACCGTTGAGGTATGTCTGGGAAAAGCATTCAAGCTCATTCAACAATGGATATCAACATGGGGAGGACAAGCCACTAGCACCAGTGTCCCTCATTGGCAAGAACTTGAGGCTCCGTTGTTCAGTATGCGGGCAATGGGTCGGAACGTATCCCCAGAAGAGAGTACTGTCCTTCACCAAGTGATACCGCTCATCGTTCAAATACCAGATCACGAAAAGCTACGCTTCCAAGCTATAATGGCACTGGGAAGGTACACCGAGTGGACGGCTCAACATCCCGAGTTTCTCCAACCTCAATTGAGTTTCGTTATTGCCGGCTTTCAACACAAATCGACGGAGGTTGTAAGAGCTGCCGCTCTGGCTTTTCGCTTCTTCGGAACAGACTGCAAACAGCTCCTCACCGATCACGTCACCCAACTTCACGCCTTTTACGAATCTGTTCTGGACAAACTCCCACCACCGAGCCAGGAAGAGGTTACTGAAGGTGTGGCATGTGTCATCTCAGCTCAGCCGTTGGATAAGATCTACTCAATGTTCAAATTATACTGTGATCCTATTATTAAGAGAACGATGACCCGCGCCAACGAGGCCAAGAATGCGGAAGACGAAAAAGCAAAGCTAGCCATTGCAGACTATCTTCAACTCCTAACGGTCTTCATTCAAAACATCCAACCCTACGTATCACCACATCAGGAGAACCCTGCGGTCAAGTATTGCCAAGAAATATTACCGTTCATGTCGGCGATCGCTGAGAATTTCACCAACTCGACGCCCATTCTGGAGCGAGTGTGCCGGTGTTGGCGCTACATGGTCCTTTCGTATCGAACGGCCGTACTTCCTCTGTTACCGACGCTAGCCCAGCAGCTTGCATCGGGGTTCGAAAACTCCCGCCAGGGATGCTTCCTATGGGCAACGGATTCTGTCCTTCGTGAATTCGCACGAGGAGCGGAATTTGTCGATCCATCTACCTCCCAAGCAATCTATAAATTTTTCGAGCAGCAAGTGTTCGCGTTTCTACGGATCATGAATGACCTCCCTCCTACCGATCTCGCCGACGGTAATTCTCCTCTATCCTTCCAACTCATGAGCAATATATAGAATTTCACTTACAATATGTGCAGTCATCGAAGATTTCTTCCGCCTCCTAATCGACGCCTTAATCTACTACCACCAACAACTCCTCACAGCGCCTGTCTGCGAACCCATCATCTCCGCCTCCATCAGTGCCCTAACCCTCCAACAAGACGCCCCCTTGACCGCAACTCTACACTTCCTACGGGACTTCCTCTCCTATGGCACCTCGCACCCCAATTCCTCGTCCTTCTCCGAAGATATAGACTCCCAGCAACCCCAACAAAATACAGCTCAGATCCAGCAAGCGGTCAAGCGTCTCGTCACGAGCCAAGGGGAGGTACTGGTCCAGAGGATCATGACGGGAATGATGTTTCATTTCCCGCGAGACTGTTTTCCGGATGCAAGCGGGGTGTTGCTTGCACTTTTCGAGATCATGCCGGAAGAGGTGGCAAGGTGGGTTGGGGCTACGATTGGGATGTTACCGCATGGAACAGTGAAGCATGGGGAGGGGGAGAGGCTGATGTCGGCTATTGGGCAGAAGGTTCAAACGGGAGATTTGAGGAAGATCAGAGTGCTGCTGCAAGGTACGTGCTGATGAATATCCGTTCTCAGAGCGTTATAAGAGCGCATCGCTAATGGTTCGTCATGTATAGACTTTACCAACTCTTACCGGAGGAGGCATGTAGCGCCTAGGGAAGGCCTGGGAAGGTTAGAAGCGACGAGATTCAGGTTCACGGGATAGATGGCGCTTATTCTTCCTTCTTGCTCGCTGTAGCATTCGTAGGATGCAATGAAAGTCTGTTCGGCTCTCCAAATCTATGCCTCAAGCGTCAAATTCCTCCGTTTTTTTAGGCATGCTCGAATGCCAGGCGTTATACCTTCCGGCTCATTGATGCTAGTACTCCTGTTTCGAAATTTTCGCCGACTGATGATTATCGGGTTTAGACGGTAGTCTCAAATAGATAGCAGGCTCCCCTACTAACCCCAAACACCCACCAATCCCCTTCCTCAGCCCACTCCTCACAGCCAAGCACACACGCATTGCTTTCCCTACTGGGCCTTCAGGACGCTGATGCCGTAGATCCTGAGGACTGTCAAGAAACCCACCCAAACCATTCAGCAAGTCACACATCACTTGACGACTTTCCCAACGTAGGTCATGCGCTTTCCCCTAACACCTGGTCAAGGGTGCTGATGCAATTGTCCTAGCCTTGCAACTGGCTGGCATGAATGGAGGGGCATGAAGCCGGGAGAAGTCGAGGGGGGAAGGGTTGAAAGAGGGGGCAAGGAGGTTTAATTTGATAAGACTAGGGAGTGTTACGACGATGTCGAGGGCAACCCTATGATAGCGGATCCGATAACACTGGTTTTGTTGATGACAGGTCTGAACCGTAGCTGAAGCTGCTGATCGTAGCTCAGCGAAACAGAAAGATGGTCTTCGACTCGCATTGGTTAAAGGTAGGAGTGAATAAACCCACATCGTTTCCAGTTGAAAGACAAACGGAAATGCTGGAGGACAAGAAATCTGAAGGTTGGTGGTGTGGTGCTTCTAGTTGGGAAGGGCATCACTGTATATTTGGAGGAATAGCTAATTGGTTGGATGTCTGTTTGGGGAAAGATGCAAATGTATTAATGGAACGCAAGAAGTGCTTATTGGAAGTGTTAATCAAAGGTAAGATAAGATACGGGCATCGGGTGAGGGCACCGCAGACTATTTCCCCTGCTGGCGGTGATTTGGGAAATGTGCTACGGACGAGTGTAAGTACTAGACGGTGGAGAAAGCATCCGAGCTCCCAGGATCGATTAGATGAGTGGCCCAAAAGTAAGGAACAAAGGTTCAGCACACATGACAAAGGGGGTTAGTAGGGTCTTGATATTTAACGGTTTTTCATTGAAAGCGAAAACGCTCCTATTTCAAAGCTAGAAACGCGGTGACATCCGCACTGCGGCACAATCATCGTCTCCAAAGACATTTGTGCCGAGTCAGTATGGAGGCCGCCCTCCCCAACAACGAATGCCTCGCTGGAGGGTAGATAAAGTCATAAACGGCGCCGTAACGACCTGAGAATGCGTTTATGATGCAAGAAGATATCACAGTTTTGGATCTTTGCCATCGTGTCCCACCAGAATTCCCTCCTCTTTTCCCAGCGAGTCGGCTATAGAACTCCCTTCCATTGCCAGATCCTTGGCGCCATCCTCTATCCCAGGTAAGGGTTTGATAGAGTTATATTGTAATATCGGGCTGCTACTTGCATGTTTATCAGCTGTCGAGTGTGATTCGGTCTTCTTCCGGCTCATGTACTCTCCAAGGCTGACCTTCTTCTTGACAGGGCTGGGCTGAACATGACTCGAGACTGAGGCGGAGAAGAGCGGAGGATAGCTGTTATGAGTATGATTGGAAGTATGCGAGAACGGTGACCGAGAGGGAATTGAACTGGGAGTGGCGGTAATGGAGGGCTCTGGATTGTCCTGAGGTGTAGGCGGAAGCTGAACGTGCAGATCGGCGGAGCGGAATCCATTGACTGGGCGAGACTGAACATCAGGCGGCTTCCTGTCAGTCAAAATTGATAGCAGAGGAGGAGACTTGACGTCCCCAACTACTGCCAGGTCTGGCAGATTTGGCGCTTGATCGGGAGGGCGAGGCTTCTGTACCGGAAGATCCGACGGTAGGCTGTCTGGATCAAGTGTCACACCAAGACCGACATCATGCATCTCTGCATCCTCTGAGGGATGCTGGCCGACAAGGACGGTCGAATTGATAGGCGAAGAGTTTTTCATCTGGACATCAGGAGGCTGTTGGCTGCCAGCTTGCAGATCGCTAGTAGGCGTAGAGGCTGCCCGTTCAAGTTCCTCTAACTTTACCCGATCTCTTTGGCATCGCAACAGAAGACGCTTCGTCAAAGATACAAAGGGCTTTCGCGGTAGGATCTGAGCCCCCGTGGGCTTGTACCAGTCGTCATTCTTGTCAGGATCGGTTTGTACAGAAGAGTCGACATAGTTCTGACGAACGAGTGGTGAGGCTGCCAGGGGAGGGTTCAGGTGCGACAACTTTTTGTGGGGCATGTGGGAAGAGTTCTGTGAGCCCAAGGTACGCGAGCTTTTGCTGGTAAGAGCGCCTGATATCCTTTGGGAAGTGCCAGAGTCCATGTATCGAGGCCTAGAAGAGATGTGCGGAGTACTTGGCTGAGACTGGGAAATTGCGGTATGACCTAGCTGCTGGCTAGTGCCAGCAGAAGGTGTATTGAGATTGGAACCACCGCTGTTTCGCTTCTTCTTCTTTTGAGCAGGCTGGTGCTTGTCTTGCTCAAGATTCTCGAATGTTTTCTCCAGTGCCGCGATTTTTCTCTTCTCACGAACAGAGAGCTCTTGCCCGAGAGCAATTCCATGCGTGGGCGTCATCTCCCGACTTCGCGGCTTGCTCCGTACAGACCCTGATGTAGATCGGCTATCCTCGCGATCGTCGTCATCTTGATGCTTCATTCCTTCACTTGCGGCCCTGCTATTTGTGGCCTGGCCAGTACTGGGCGGTGATGTCTTATTGGCGTAGCCGTTACGACCTTTCTTAGACACGCCGTTTGATAAGTGGGAAGCGGAATTGACGTTGGCAGCACCATGGCGTCGATCATATCTGGCCAAAGCGCATTGACTCGGGACGCCGCATGCACAGCCACCGAAGTCTGCCAGGACTTTCCCTACCCAGTCGACAGCATAGTCTTCGCCCGCATCGACAATACCCTCACGCTTTATCTCCTCATTGTTGCGACTATGAACGAAGTTTCTCATGTGCTCGTCCAAAACCCATCCTATCGTCAACTCTGATCCCGCTTCTAGATCAGTCTTGGCGACAAAGCAAAAATGGTAGTCCCCCTCCTGCAAGATGGTTTTCATGCTCAGGTTGGGCCGACAGCTTCGTCGTAAGTATCGGGAAGCCGTGCCTTCGGACCGCGTATCAATGTAGATGGGTAACTTTGGGTGGAAGAAAACAAAAGGAACAGGGTGTCGAAGGTAGTCCCATCGGTTTAGCGGATCCTCGATGTAGTCCTTCATATGACCAACCTTACCCTTCAGCTCACCCACTATCGAGTCCTGTGGAATGGACGAATCAATAGTAAGGAAAGTCCATTGCGGATGCTGGCCATGAGGATCCGAGGAAGGGTGCTGCTTATGTTGTTTGTGGAGCTGCGGGAGCGTCATTGAGTCAACAGGTTGTTCGCAGCGATGGAACACATCTCCCGGTGACAATCCATTGGTAGCTTCACGAAGTGACTGACTATCGCGCGACCAAGATGAAAGACTTCTGGTAATTGTAATGTCGTTGAACAGATTGGCTTGTGAGGGAGTATCGCCAGGATCGTCATCGTAAAGATGTAAGAATTCAGGACTATATGGTTCGCTGGAGTATCCGTTTGGTGAATGGTTCTGCGGCATTTTTGAAGGACTTTGCATTGCGTGCGATGTAGATCCGGAACGTTTGCCAAATTGGGTCGAGGGCGCAAATGGGGTCATTGGAGAATTGACCGAGCTGGAGAGGCGATGATTCGTTTTAGGTCTTTTGGCGTGTGGGAGCTGGTCTCGAGGACTTCGGCTAGTACGGTCGTGGGGAAAGGCAAGATCGTTTCTATCGTGAGACCAGCCGTTTGTAAGTGTGGCATTCGACTCTAGTACCTTGATCTTTTTCTTATGGCTTTTGGTGGTTGTTTTCTTGATCTTCTTCTCGCCCGGGTCAGGCTGTTCCATTCTCGTGCTTTGTCGCTCGGTCGCTCTTTTCGCATCCAGAGGCCTGGGCTCACAATCGGCGCAGAAGTGGATGATCGCGCTGACATCAGGGACCATCCCATCGGCGTAATAATAGCATTCGATGTGCTGCCAAGTCTCGCACCGGTCGCAGAACACTGTGTTTCCATCATCCTCGTTGAAGCGACAGATACACTTGATAGTGTAGTCTTCCTCGTCTTCGATGCCAGGCACAGCGTGCTTCGACACTTGAGCAACCTTGACCGAGGTAGGAACAGATCCGTTCGTGTGGACTACAGGCGCCGTGAGCGTGTTGAACGATAAAGCGATATCTGTCATAATATGGCCGACAAATCCTCCGTGTCTTTGTGGGTGCGAGGATAGGGTCGTTCAGAGATTTCTGGGTCTGACTCGCATGACGTTTGGAGGTAGCGGGAGATTGCCGAAGAGTCTATACGTCGACTGTGCCGACAATGTCGATAAGCCAAGCTCAAGTGACAAGTGGCAGTTGTATGCGATGCTGAAGGTACCGGGTTCGGAAATGTGACTCGAAGTGAGGGTGAGTTGAGGATCAAAGAGCCGTCGAGAGGAAATTTCAAAGAGCATTCGCCGCGATTTATCATGTAGAGGCCGTGATATCAATCATTAAGAGTGAACCAAGGCTTGTCCCATCCGTTGGTCGTGACAACTGACAGATTTGACGGCAATCAACCGTGTCTCAACGGGCTGTTAGGAATGGCGGTGTCCTTTTGCGCGCAGTGGGTTGGAAGTTTACGGTGGTAGAGACACTGTTGCTTGGCGACTGTTGACCACTGAGAAGAGAAATGTCAAGTAAGTAGCAAAGGGCGGGGGGGTGATGGTCGGATATGTTGTTGTTGTTGTTGTTGTTGTTGTTGTTATTGTTCAAGAGGCTGCTGTTGGTGAGGGCGAAGGATTCTAGAGAGGGAGGAGTAGATAAAACTAAAGGGCCAAGTTCGCACTTACTTTTCCATTTGCGACTTGAGCGAAACGACGGGGGATCGACACGGGAGCAACTAAGAAAGGAAATATTTTGGATTATTCATGCACCGACCAATCACATCGACAAGCGATAGATACCGCTTGCTTGTAAGCTGTAAAGTTGTATGCAGACTTTGCAGAGCCACTCCGGCCCCTCAGTTGGATGCTTCGAATTGCCCGCCCGCTGCTCGAGGAGCAGAGGAGCAGAGGAGCAGCGAAGTAACCATGTTGAGAAAAGAAATACTGCAAGGAACGTGTTACTCGTGCAAGTCGTGCTTGTTTCGGAACATCGAATGGACAGGATGGAGGACCACTTCCAAAGCGCGTCGAGCTCAAGGAGAGCCGCAGCAGAGCATTGTCACCATTGCCCCTCCGCTCTGCTGGCCGATGTCTAGTCGACTGTAGGTGACGCAGGGTATCCCTGAGACCTGCCGCTGCCCCGGAGAGAATCAAAAGAGTCGCCGGGACCGAGTACATTTGTACTGATATGTTGTCAAAAGTTGCTGTGGAGAGGAGAGGCCTTGGTGTCAGCTGGTCCATTAGAACAACCTCCTTCGGTCACCAAAGAGGGAGTGGGGGGCCATCGCTAATGGTTACTGTCAAAAGCGCTTTGTTGCAGGTTAACAGAAGCCTTGCGGAATTCATCCTCACTCAGCAAGGAGCATGTGACAAGCAGCTCGTGCGGCACAAAGACCAATTGGAGAGTTGGAACAGTCGAGTCGAGCAACGACTTTGTTTCCTGGTTTTGCTTATCTACCTTACTTTACTTCTCAAGCCGGTACTCTACTAGTGTGATAGGTGGGTTTACATGCATGTGGAAGAAATCAATTCCGCCGTTGGACGATCCAAACATCTACCAGAGTCCAGACTCAGAGACATGTCGCCGCCAACTAGGTAGAGTAGAAGCTGTTGTTTCATCCATCTTCCGCCTGTTCCATCTCATAAGACAGCCAGTAGGGAGAATTCAGTAGACTAAGGTATTTTGATGAACCTCTCAAAAACACAACGAATCTTCGTTCATTGTGACCTTCAACCCCGGGATGCCCTTTGGCAGTCGTTGGTTGATTACCGTTCAAAGTTGGAAGCGACTCTCAGACTCTCAGTCAGTCTTCGTAGGTCTGAACAACGAGGTGCTTTATTTGTGCCAGATGCTTTAGAAATGAACCCACTTCGAAACGACCCGACATTCATCCTCTAACGCCAGCAGATAAGTATCACCAAAATCCTTTTTGATCACTGTATTTAAGTACTTCAAATCCCAACATGTTCAAGGTATCTACCTAGCCTGGAGGATAAGGTAAGGAAGGTAGCGTGTGTTGGTACGGTAACGTAAGGCGATGTATTCATAACTAGTAAACAATACCATACCCGCTAGATACCTTAGGGCGCAGGCCGCCAAGACTCGTTGCCACGCTTGTAAGGTATATGTACCTACCTTACCTTACCTACCTGAGGTACATCGTTCGTCACTCATGATCCCGCGCCAAAGTTGTGCACTTGTGTGAACTACCTTATATCTCCGTAGTCATCCCAGTGTTCTTTCTGCCTACGGAGTACACTACCTTGTTACACTGATAACGTTCTCGCAATAACCATGAAGCTTATAACCATATTCCTACCATTTGTCCTTTCCTCACTTGCCGCTTCCAAGTCATCAAGCTTCTTCGGCCGCGATCAGAGAGTCCTTGATGACGACCGTTCAGTACCAGGCGACAACCCGCTCGAGTACTGCCAGGCGGACACAACCAAGGATATCCTGACTATAGATTATGTGAATTTAAAACCTAACCCGCCTGCAAAGTCAGTAGACTACACCTACAAGCGCAGAGCCTTACAGCTAACATAACCCAGAGGTGCGACACTTACCATCGAAGCCAAAGGCAACTTCACCCAAGAGGTTGTACAAGATTCCTACGTGAACTTGCAGATCAAATACGGTCTAATAACCCTGATCAATTCGAAGCAAGATCTTTGTGAGCAGATGAAGAATGTAGATGAAGAGTGCCCATTGGAGGGTGAGAAGGTTATAAAGAAGGACGTGGAGCTGCCAAAGGAGATTCCAACGGTACGTAGCGTATAGTTCCATCCCATGTAATGCTATAATGTTGAGCTAACCCTCTAAATTTTAGGGAAAGTACACTGTGCTTGCGGATGTTTACACAAAAGACGACGTTAAGATAATCTGTCTTGAAACCACTGTGCATTTCTGATGGAGACGAACTGCGACGTTCTAGCTCGGTTTGCACTACATACAGGGTTGTGTTACATGATCAATAGTACGATAGCAGCAGGTTTCCCACTCAGAACGGTAGCGAGGGCAAACAGAACGATTGATGTGCGTTTAATATTTCTAGTGTTTACAGGCGCTGCAACAGGTGCATGGGTCTCAAAGGCCTCTAGTTGCTCGAGGATAGCCCGTATCATACCCTCCAGTGTATCAGTAGTCTACATTCGCCGCGCAAAGTATGCCTTTGTTGGGGGGAAATATCCGTGCAACTGTCAAGCCCAAACCCATAGATACCATGATATGCTATGCTCTTCATCCCAGGTGTAGCACCCTGAGCCTCCGACAATATCTCGATTAAGCCAACCGGCTTCCTCTAATTAGATTCTCCTTTACTCCCCAAATAGTCTCCTCACTCTCTTTAATACACTATCTTTTTCTGGGTCGTACGGGTGGTCTTTGCTCGGAATCTCCAGCACCGCAGGAAAGGCGTCTGTATATGTATCTACTCGGTCTCTTATCTTCTCAGCGATCTATATACAGATATGTCAACGCAAGAGCCCCAATATAGTCAGCAAACAGCAACGAACGCACATGTTGATTGATAAGAAGAATGGCTATGTCCTTGCGCTTTTGTGTGAACCTATCAAAAGCCTCGGCAATGGTTGCGTTTTCGGTTTTCGCATCCACGACAAGGAAATTCTTCTGCGCATCGGGAGGTTGTGTGACGTGCTACAAATCGCCCGTCAGCATTGTCCAGAAGAGCTACAGACGTCGCATACCCCAATGCCAGCCAACAGTAGACCTGTCACCGAGTCCTAGGTTAATACCATGTGAGCTTCTAACTAGCATCGACAGCGCAGGCGAACTACAGACCTCATCTCCAATGACTGCAAGGAAATGTCGATCCTTGTATGCGGAAGTTGGTGCGGCCATTTTTGACGTCCTGGCTATTACATGAAGGTAGAGCTACCTAAAGTTCGAATATCTGATGACAGCCCCCAAGCGTGCCAAGCTCCACAAGGTTGATGCATACCCCCTGTCCAGCCCTACCCGCCTTCGGTCCGCCTTGGCTACACTCTTTGTGTGTTTGTAAACATGTGTTTTTCACCAGGGTTGTCACATTTCGGAACTGTCATGAGAGTGGAAGCTCGGCGAGATCTTCGAGAGTGGCATGTAATGCCAGCAGTGCCATCTTACCTCCCTCTGAACTGTCGAGATGCCCCGACTCATCCGCCGCCGACCACTGGCGGAGCGCATACAAGCATATCTCAATCCACTAGACTTCCTCCTTTGGCTCTCGGAAGAACTTGACTCGAGCGATTGGGACCAATGGCAGAAAGATTGGGCAACACCTATAGGGTTTGCGCTCAACGTTGTATTTTTGATTGCAAGAGCAAATAGTGGATCTAGCTCAAGAACGAAGGGGGATGATGTCTTTGGAGAAGATGAATCCCACGCCGGATGGCTTGCTTGGTTTGTGCGCAGATTCTGAGACGGCACAATGAGTTGACAGTACGGAGACTTACACGGTACAGGCAGCCTTCATCGTTCACTTCCTTTCACTTCTCTCGTTCGCAAATGCCGCATACACTTTCTACCGCCAACGCCACTACAGATTGTTCGAAACCTCAGTAGACGCTGTACCAAGTACTCCCTCGGCGCATCGTGTCCGCGTTGATTCCTCACCCCTCTCCTCATCCCCCTTGCGCTTTCTCTCCAGTATGCTTGCGACAGATAGCGCAGAGTCCAGAACACATCCGGACGCCGCAAGAGACGTGTGGGAGCTTGCGGTATGGGACCCAACGCCGTTGTCTCTCAGGATGTTTTGTTTGTTCAGTCCAGGCCATGTCTTGGTTTACTGGCTTTTCTTACCAACTGCTGTCCAAGATCCTCGGCCAAGCACTACAGTAGTCACCACGATAGTGTTGGCGGGCTTGCTCTCTGCACAACTTATGATGCTACAAAGAAACTTTTCTCAGCAATCGAAAGATACGTCTGTTATACACAAAGAGGTGTTGAATGAATATGATACCAAATACGTCCATCCACGAACACAACCTCATATGCGCGATGTTGGCACACAATACACGAGTTCCGGAACTTCAATGCATGGCCTCCCTCGACATGAAGCAGATGAGAATTCAGTAGACACATACTCGCCCATGATAATTCTACAAAGAAGTTTTCAAACACGCCCTAACCCCAATTACATCAAACACGTTGATCCCGAGGGCTGCGCCCGACGAGCAACTTCGCCTTCAAGAAGTGCCTCAACCAGCATGGCTCCACCCCTGCGAACGCCTGCTCATTTACGCGATGCATCTTCACCAATACGTCCACGTACCGCCATACGTCAACCGCAATTCAAGCCCTCGACCAGTGACGGGGGAAGTCTTGGCGTTTATTCACATGCCAACTCCCCACTCAGAAAAGCGACGTCGACAAATTTCCCAGACGCGCATCGTCAGCGTGGAAGAAGTTCAAGCCCTGCGAAGCGAGAAGGTAGTCCATTGAAAAGAAGTAGTGTGCCTGGAGGCGCCAATACGACGCGTTGGGCACATTTGCAGGGGACGCCAGCTAGAAGGGAGAGTGGAATGTTTTGAGCATGGGTTTGTATAATCAGAGCATGCTTGTAATAGTACAAGGGTAGTGGTAGATTCCCAATAATGTTTGTTCTGAGCTGCTTAGCATTGACCCATGTTACCGCAAATGTGCTCGTGCCAGACCAATACTCAAGGTTTCCACATCCGACTTTGAATAGCTTAACCCTGATATTATCTAGTCTAGCTCTTCATACAAAGTTTAGAACTTTGTGAGTAAATGAGTCAATCATGAGTTTGAGCAAGTATATCAACTCACCAACCGGGCAATTCGCATGAGAGGCCGCACTGGGGGTATACAATGGCTATTCCCCTCCCCCAAACTCGACTTCTCTCCTCGTCGCATGCCCGAGGAATTATGGAACCCTCGACAGCCTAGGTGCACAAAATCTCGTCTCATCGACTTTTACAATCAGCCACATCGATCATCGGTAACACCAACCACATAAAATTCGAAAAGTACTGGTAGTCTAGTTGAACATACTTTCCACATCACCATGCGACTATTTCGACGATCGAAGAAGGAGAGGAGATGCCAATCTGGAGACGCAAGGCCCTTTATCGAAGGGGCAGGAATATGTCTCAACCCGGACGATAGATTGTTCTTTGACGACGCCGATTCAAAGGTCCTGTTGTCAGCGCCAGACAGTTTTTTTCGCCGCCTGTCAAAGAAGTCCCGGGAAAAGCCAGCACCACCGGCGACACTCAAATACCCTCAAACCCATCTCTTTCGACATGTCAAACCAGAAGACAAGCTCACCAACTGGGGCGCAGACCCCATCACGGGGGTCCGCTACGAGAATCCACATAGATATCTCGACCCGCCAACCGAGAGCATGCGTTTCGTTTCCTCGTCGTCGCCCGCCCCTCAAGTGGAGAAGTTACTTGGTGGAAAGTGGCCGGTTAAGAGTCACCGCCATTACCCGGCTAAACCTCCCGGCCAGGTTTCGGTTGAGATCCCTCATTCGCGAGTTGAGGCTCCCGCGCCAGCCAGGCCTGCGCAGTCCACCACGAAAATCAGCTATCTGGAGACACTGCCAGCCAAGAAATCATCGCTGAATTCTTCAGTTCGACAACAGCCGAAGAGGAAGGAAGAAAACCCGCCTCCTCCGCTCCGGCCGCCTCCACCACCTACGCCACTGCCCATAGGGCCCAGTATTCCAGAATGGCTGACGGTAGTCGAGAAAAGTCGATCGACGACCCTGGACCAGCTGTCAACCGAAAGTCCACAACGACAAAGGTCAAGGAGGAAAAGTCAACGTTCGCGTGCGCTGTCCAATGATACCAAACTTCCAAACGTTCAGGAGCCGAAGGAAGACCCTCGCCATACGCCAGTCGATCCCGCCAAAGTAGCGACCGAGTCGCCGAGAAATCCACCCCGACAAATGGTAGAAAAGAAAAGCCCGGTCCGTCTAATTCCTCGAGTGTTCATGTCGATAGTTCGCCATATCCTCTTGACAGTCGACCCGTTTCTTCCGGCATGGAGAATTTCCCGAAATTCAGAAGTCGCCCAGGACGAATTAATGAATGCGTGGTGGAGTGTGTGGTTAGCGATGGTATATTGTATGGCTTTATGGGGGCTTCTCATCACAATTGGGAGTTGTTTTTCTTTCCTGGCGAAGGGATTCAACTGGGTGCTTGGGATTGTTTCGGTGGTTATGGTTTTGAGCCTTTTCAGTAGTTGTTGTTTAGCAAATGGATGACTATCAGACACCTATCGCATCAACCTGGCCCAGTCTCGGCAAACTCGATGAATTTACCATCTACATTTTGCTTCCATATATGCAATATGCCACTATCGCCAGTTGATGCAAATGCACTGCCTGATCATCTGTTAGCGGCCCCACAACTGGACGTGTCGCATATACTTACCATCATGGATCCACTCAACCTTCCAGACTGGCGCACCATCATCATGATATATTGCCACTACCTCTTTCCACTCGTGTCTGATCTTTGCAGTTCCAGCATTATTACGTGCGGCAGCGCGAGACGCGCCTACCAAGCCTGCACCAATTCCGGATGGTGCGTTGCGAGCAGCTACCGAAACAGGTCGCGGGCCAGCGTTCAGCAGAGTAGGAGCATCAGTAGTTTTTCTAGAAGAGCTCTTGGCGTCCACCGGTGTATTAATCTCAAAGACTCGCACAAATCCATCATCGCAAGCTGCGGCAATCAGATCATAGGGGCGAACGCAGCCCGGTGCCCATGAAACATCATTAATAAGAGGGGCGTTGGTTGCTAGTTCTATCATTTCGTAAAACTGATAATTGCCCTCTTCTACTTTGAGAGCACGGTAGATCTTGATAAAACTCATCGCAGAAACAGCAAGCGAAAGAGCCTTCGGGTCCAGACCGGCCATAACGGCGTTGTAGCATGGTCTCTCAGAACGATGGAACGAGAGTCTAAATCGGGGTTCCGTACCTCGCGAATGTTGGCCATAGGGATAGATGTGATCTATTTCTTTCCAGGCGCTTAGGGATTCAGGCTCGGAAGGTTCAAGAAGGCTGAGTAATCCATCGTGCGTGACTAGAATTAGCCACACTTCGTGCTTGACGGTCTTGAAGTCAAAGGAAACATAAGCAACATGGTTGCTTGGAGATTGAGAAAATATGCATCTAAAACGACGACCGCTTCTAAGTGCCTGAGAAGGGTCCTCTCGCCAGAGCTTGAATTTATTGTCGCTACCGATGGTGCCGAATACTTGTCCCAAGGTAGATCCAATCCATTGTACCTTCAGATATACGCTCAGCAGATGAACATGGCATGTGGACTCGACGAACTTGCATCTAGAACTTCACCATCGTGTCCCCGCCATTGATCTATCAAAGTCCATGAATTGTCTTGCTCGACATTGTAGGTACGGATTTTGTGATCAGCAGAACATATCGCAATACGTGTACCAGAAGAATTGAAAGCAGCGGCAAGTACGACATCGACAGCTCCGTGATCAAAGCTTCTAAATCCGCCCCCAGACTCCATAACAAAGAGAGATTCGGCTAAATAACACCTCTATTAGGGTCACGGGAGCTTCAAAAGCCGTGTGATTCAAGCAATCGTGATCAGGTAATAATCGTCTCACTCATTTAACCATCGATAGCAATGAATTGGATTTGTCCAGCAGCGATTGACTGCATCGTGAAAGGAAACTGTAAAGGGCTTCCGTTGAGCTATTAATCGCGATTTATGCGGCTAACGCGGCTAGAGTACATGAGGCCATGGTGGCCAGAGATTCAGCTCTCGGACAACTTAAACATCAACCAAATTGACATGCTGTGGCATTGAATTGTCATGAGCACGACTCTGAGTCGGGCCGAGGCTCTCAGTCTCTTTACAATCTCTACCGCCTCTCTTGGTGTCATAGCCAACACGTTCCATGGCGACGGCGAGCCTCTAATCGCATCTTTGGCCTTTAGCGGCATAGCTTTTGCCTCTACATACTGCATGATCAGATGGCTTGGGGATGTTTTTATAAAGGCGGGCCTGAGTGGGAAAGATATGTCGAAATTGAAGAAGGTCCAGATGTAGGTTCTTGCTATAAATCATTACAAAGGATTTTTTTGTGCTAAACCGAAGCTTCGTAGTCCAGAGACCATGGGGGCTATCTGCGCTGTTGTTTACCTCCTGACCATCATTGTTTTCATTCCGTTTCCTTTCTACAAGGATATTGTAGCAGCTACCTCTGGAGGCAGCAGGGATGCCGTTGAGGAGCGTCAAGAAGTCGGAACAGGACGGATTCTCCATAGGTTTCCTCATAATAAGGTGAACCTCATCTGATGACCAGTCCTGGTACTTCACTAACTTCTAAGAAGCTCGCTTCGTATTTGTCTGCAATATTGTCCTTGCAGTCCGTTGTTCTCCTCGGCATTGGCGACGATTTGTTCGACATACGATGGCGCCACAAATTCTTCATACCCGCATTCGCTTCCATTCCGATGCTTGTGGTGTACTTTGTGGATTATGGAGTCACCAACGTGGTTGTTCCAGTACAGCTCGAACCCTATTTGGGCAATCTGATTGACCTTGGTTGGCTTTACTACGCTTACATGGCGGCAATTGCCATTTTCTGTCCTAACAGTATCAACATTCTCGCCGGTATCAACGGCATTGAAGTCTCACAGTCCATCGTCATTGGCTTTCTTCTACTGTTCAACGACGTTCTATCTCTATACGTTGCACCAACCTCTCCGAATCCCCACCCTGCATCCGACCCGCATCTATTCTCAATCTATCTACTGCTACCGTTCATCGGCGTCTCGATGGCACTTTGGTGGCACAATTGGTATCCAGCCAAGGTTTTTGTAGGCGATACGTATTGCTACTTTGCTGGGATGGTTTTTGCGGTTGTCGGCATTCTTGGTCATTTCAGCAAGACATTACTTTTGCTGTTCGTTCCACAGATAATTAATTTTATCTATTCTGCTCCGCAGCTTTTTCGGATAATACCATGTCCAAGGCATCGTCTACCACGTTTCAATGCCCGGACTGGTCTTCTGGAACCATCAATGACTCAATGGCAACACCCCCCTTCTCCGCCCGTGGCTATGGTACTGAAGCTACTTGCCGGCTCGCCAATACCGTTGATAAGAATAGAGAAAAACGGTAACGAGGAAGTAGTGGAGTCTACGAATCTTACAATACTTAACCTGTGGCTTGTCTGGTTTGGGCCGATGAGGGAAGATCGGCTCGCCATCGGGATCCTGGTAATGCAGTCAATATGCGGATTGCTGGGATTGTTTGTGCGGCATGAATTAGCATTGTGGGTTTTCAGACAGGACAATAGGCAATAGAAATACACTATAGACACGTAGTGCTGCAAAGTTCTTCCCCGTGTGTGATGAGACTTTAATAGTTATTCGATTCCTCTCTTTGTCGAGGTCAAACAGTTGATGTGTGTCTGAGCAAATGAAAGCGAATTGTTCCTGCTCCGACTACCGCTGAAGCCGCGTTATTTAAAAACAGGCGACCCAGCGAATCAGAGCTTTGATGATTCAGGAACCGCGGTGTCCGATATCGGAAGAAGCATCAAGAGTCAAACTCTGTATTTGATTATTGGAGATACTGGACCCTGGAGCAGCCAAACTTCTCAGGTTATCTTTCCAAGTTACAGTGTTATCTACTGGAAAAATCCTTAGCTTTCAAAGACTCTTTCTGCCATTCCTATCATGCCGTCCGCCGATCGAAAACCGCGGACTTTGTACGACAAGGTGTTCCAAGACCACATTGTAGACGAACGTGATGATGGGACGATCCTGCTTTACATCGGTGAGGAGGATGGCGCTGAATGATTGTACTTGGTTTTCCTAACCTGTGTACAGACAGGCATCTAGTACATGAGGTCACGTCACCTGTAAGTATACATGGTGTTTTACCAGTACACTAGCAGAGACTCATCGGGATCCAGCAAGCCTTTGAAGGCCTTCGAAATGCGGGGCGGAAAGTGCGAAGACCCGACTGTACTCTTGCTACTACCGACCACGTAATGGGCCCCTCCAAAGCTCTCTGCTGGCTCCTTGCTAACATGCCCTAGAATGTACCTACGACGCCCCGGAAAAATTTCAAGAACGTGGGACAATTTGTCGAAGAAGCCGACTCGCGGATTCAATGCCTTACGCTCGAGGATAACGTCAAGGAATTCGGTCTCACCTATTTTGGGCTTGGAGATAAACGTCAAGGAATTGTCCACATCATTGGACCTGAACAGGGCTTCACTCTTCCCGGAACCACCGTCGTTTGCGGCGATAGCCACACTTCAACCCATGGTGCTTTCGGTGCCCTAGCGTTTGGTATTGGAACCAGCGAAGTTGAGCATGTCTTAGCCACCCAGACTCTGATCACAAAGCGAAGTAAAAATATGAGGATACAGGTCAACGGAATCCTACCAACAGGAGTGAGCAGTAAGGATATCATCCTACATACAATAGGTGTGATTGGTACAGCAGGTGGGACCGGTGCCGTTATCGAGTACTGCGGCTCCGCTATCAGAGGTTTGAGCATGGAAGCAAGAATGTCAATCTGCAACATGTCAATCGAAGCAGGAGCTCGAGCTGGAATGATTGCCCCTGACGAAATTACGTTCAAGTATTTAGAGGGAAGACCATTGGCTCCAAAGGTCGATAGCGCCGAGTGGAAGAAGGCCGTCAAGTATTGGTCGAGCCTTAGTTCTGATGATGGAGCATCGTACGACGAGGAGGTTTTCATCAACGCCAGAGATATCATCCCCACGGTTTCATGGGGTACTTCACCTCAGGATGTTGTGCCTATTACTGGCTACGTCCCGGATCCAGAAGGCTTTCCTACTGAGGCGAAGAAAGAAAGCGCAAGGCGAGCACTAGAATACATGGGTTTAAAACCAGGTACTCGAATGGAGGATATTGAACTTGACAAAATCTTCATCGGATCCTGTACTAACGCTCGAATCGAGGACCTTCGAGCAGCTGCTCGAGTCGTTGAGGGGAAGAAGATCGCACCGAATCTCAAGAGAGCAATGGTGGTTCCAGGTTCTGGTCTCGTCAAAAATCAAGCGGAGGCCGAAGGCCTCGACAAGGTCTTCGTTGACGCCGGTTTCGAGTGGCGTGAAGCTGGCTGCTCAATGTGTTTGGGTATGAATCCTGATATTTTGTCGCCAAAGGAACGATGTGCGAGTACTTCAAATAGAAATTTCGAAGGTCGGCAAGGCGCAGGCGGAAGAACACATCTAATGTCACCTGTTATGGCCGCTGCTGCCGCAATAATTGGTAAATTGGCAGACGTGCGGAAACTTGCGAATCAAAATGTTACTCCAGCGAAAATGTCTCCGAAATTAGATGCCGACCCTGAAGTTCCAGATATTGATACAGATGACGATATCGAACGTCTGCTCGACTTACCTAAGGACAATGAGACACAGGCAAATGACGGCGCGCCTAAATCATCTGCTGGATCGCCCAAGTTCACGACATTAAAGGGCATAGCGGCGCCTATGGATCGCTCGAATGTCGATACCGATGCGATTATTCCTAAGCAATTCTTGAAGACAATCAAGCGTACCGGTCTTGGCTCGGCACTCTTCTACGCTCTTCGCTTCAACGAAGACGGCAGCGAGAAGCTGGACTTTCTACTAAACCAGGAGCCATACCGACGGTCGAAGATATTGGTGGTAACAGGCCCTAATTTTGGTTGTGGTAGCTCGCGCGAGCACGCTCCTTGGGCACTTCTCGACTTTGGTATCAAATGTATCATTGCACCTTCATACGCTGATATTTTCTTCAACAACACTTTCAAGAATGGTATGCTTCCACTTGCAATCCCGGATCAGCCTACACTTCTCAAAATCGTCGAAGAAGCCAAGGCAGGCCGTGAAATCGAAGTCGACCTTGTTAATCAGCAAATCAACGACGCCATGGGAAAGCAGCTGGCAAATTTTGAGGTTGAGGAATTTAGAAAACACTGCCTAGTAAACGGGCTTGACGATATCGGACTGACCATGGAAATGGAAGGTAAAATCAAGAAGTTCGAGGGTAGAAGGACCATGGATATGCCATGGTTAGATGGAAGTGGCTACTTAAAAAGGGGAAAGAGAGCCAGCCCTGTCAAGGTTGAGGCCGTGCCAGTACCAAAGACAAACAGGGGTGAGCAGATTGATGAGCCTTTGGAGTGGTAAAGTCATCAAATTTAACGCACTTCACTAAAAAGCATGGCAATATATGTCTGCCGTTCGGCGGGATAGTTGCTTCCATAAATGTAACTCCAGTATGTTATTTACCCAGTCAATGGGTATTTGCTCCAAACCCAGAGCTTACCTCCGGAGAAGGCGTCGAGCGCTAACGCTTGATTATGATACTATCACGCTGTTAGATTCATGTTTCTCTTATCATCTCCATATGCCGGGTTCAGCTTTCTCTGCTTCTATCCAGCAATCTGTTAAGGCTGTCAACCAGGGAGCTCAGTCTCGTTAGTGACACTTGGACTTGTACAGGGATGAACAACAAGCATGGCAGTGGGTATGACGACCACAGAACAGCCTTGTCAATTCCTGCAACATGCAGCATCCCCCAACCTACAACCCCAGCCCTCCTTTTAGCCTTCGGAACTCACGTGCGCCTGCTTTGCAGACGGTTCTTTTATGGGGCTACCTCACAACCAGCTGCGTGAGAGACTCGGTGTGCCGAGTGGAGTTGCGCACGTTATAGGTAACTGAAGAGCCGCCTTGTCAGAAATAAAGCTTGGACAACAGCAGCAGGAGAGCAAGGAAGAAATTTCTCCGGTTCCAAACGACTTTAGCAAGGTTGAAATCAATGTTAAAGAGTAAAAGAGTCATCACAGAAATTCACACTCACATATTCTTCGGATCTTCCGGTCAAGAGCACTTCAGCACAAAAGCAACTTTAGGTCCCAAAGCATTACCGGCTTTTTCTCTTCAATGCACGCTTTTAATGGAAGCTATGCCTCAACCCAAATATGAATCAAGAGATCTTCGCGATGAGCGTAACGACTTGAATTCTTCCTTTAAGTGTAGAAGATCGCGCTGCGCTTACTGGTTTACTTCGCAACGGAGGCCTCGCAAAGGTGATATTTGTCACACGCGACGGCTCTATCGAGAACGACTTAAACTAGCCGAAGAGCACTGCGAAGAAGATGAGTCGTCAGGCGGATTTAAAAGTTCGCTTTGGCCGTGTTCTCGAAATGCAATAACCGAGTGCTCGGAGGCTGGGGCATGCCGGAGCTTTTATGGGACGCTTCTTTGGTGCCTTGCCTTAGCCGGTCCTTCTGAAATCAGCTTCTACAAAGTAAAGCTGTCTTTATCTGCACTTTCTTATTTGCTACGGCGGGTAGATTATCGTTGTATGCAAAAGTCTGGTTCAGTTTTCGGGTTTTAGCGAATTTGGCGGGGAAAACCCACAAATCAGCCTCAAATTTGGTGCAAATAGAGCAAATACCTAGATATCATCCCCACACCCTCAAAACACCCCAAAGCTTCATTTTTGAAGCTATACAAACCTCAGCCTCACACGGGGGCAATCCTAGATAGTCAGAATGCCCCCCAGGCGTACCGGACGCAAAAGGGCTCCCTCCAAGGCCCTGCTTCACCTAGATGCACCCAAGGCTTCTAAGGCACGCAAAATCGCCCCCGTATCTAAGGATCCTATCGTACTTTCTTCAGGGGCAGAGGTCTCCTCACCCCCGACGCTTTCAGATGTAGAAGACCTTCCTTTGTTCAGGCTTAACCCCCCCAAGACCCCTCAGCTTAACCCCCCCAAGGCCCCTCAGACCCCTCAAGCTGCCAACGTAAACGCACTCACCTCGAGCGAGCTTGTCGTCTTTGTCGCTAAGACTGCTGCTACTCTTGCCACTCGAAGAGCGCGTGTGTCATCGTCAGTGTCATCGTCAGCGAAGCTTGACTGGTTTGAAGATGAGAATGAGAATGAGAAGAATCTAGATGATAATCAGCCTCAGACTCAAGCAGCTTCAAAGCAATTCACGAAGCTCACTGCATCGATGAAAAGACGAGAATCAACGAAGTCAAAGTCATCGCTATCGCTAAAATCGCTCAGATCGTTTATGAACATGACAGTCAAGTATGAAGTCACTCTCATCGTCAATGACGTCTTGCAAATTACTATAGATGATGAGAACGACGTCAATCTTCAAGATCTGCGTCAAGAGCAGATGCATAAATGCTCTGAGCATGTCAATTTCATCGATCTAGAGTGTGTGCTAGTATTTATAAAAATCATCATCATCTAATATTTAATAAAGAAGAATGAGTGAATGACTCTGACACTGCATGATTTTTGAAAGAGAGTAGCTTTGAATGTTCGACAGAAGTACTCAGCAGACAAAAAGAATGTAAACATTAATTTAGAACTCATCTTTAATCACAATAAGACTGATATTGCATCTTCAGCACTCATAGCTGAGCTTTCAGCGATGAAGATATCACTCACTCAAACAGCGAAGCTGAAGAAGAAAGTCAATGAGCATGATTGACTTCATGCAGACATTGTAGAACAGACGAAAGTTCTTCAGATGAGTTGAATTTGCAAAGAAAACTGTCACAATAAGAAAAAGTACTGCTGAATCAACGAGTCAGATGTTCATCATCAACTGACTGCTAATCATATAATATGCTGGTCAGAAGCAATCAATAGAGATGATGAGTCTGTGTCACTTACTAGATCTTCAAGAATGCTGATCAAAGTTCTGATGATAGCAAGATCTCAAGTCAAGCATGTCAATTCTTTCTCAACATCTTCTTCAGTCATTACATCATTGTTTACTTTTATACAGTCATCGCAGATCATTGATGAATCAATCAGCATAACAGATGTATTAACGTTGCAGATGATACAAAGAGCAACAGTTGAAGAAGAAAGAAAAATCGAAGAGTGAAGAATTAAACAAAAGAGAAAGAATCAACAAAAGCAGATGAATAGTTGCAATAAGCTGAAGATGTTCAAGAAGATTGAGACTTCTTCTATGCTCAATTGACATTGACATACATTGTCTGTTCATTTTAGCAGTTTTGTTCAAAGCAATGATCTTCGTGATTATATCTTCTGATTGTTATGAGTCTGCATAGAGCGAATCATATGAGTGTACTCTAACTAGAAGTTCAAAGCTGAAGAAGAAAGAAGATGCAACATGTTGTAAGTTTTACTCACGAAGACACGCTAAATCACTAGCGTGTCAACATCAGCTCTATACTAGTCTATGATAGTTTGACATGATCTATGTTAGACTAACTCGAAGTGCATGATCACAACATTATCTCTTTTCTTCATTTAGCAATGTTCTCATTACTGCAGTTCAATTGATCTTTCTTAAGTTGATTTCTATCTTGACTTGTTTGAATATCATTCATGAAAGTCATTTATGATCTTCGAGCATTCTTCAAATTTACTTTCATCGACATTGTATCAATGTAGATCAACGTCGTATTCTTTTCAATTGACATGATATTGTAGTCGTTTATCTCGTTCGTAATGTCTGAAGTTCAGTATATTCTTCATCTTTCATTCATCTTCGTCGTCAATCACTATAGAATCAGACGATTCATTTCATTATTCATTCAGCGAGTTCTTTGAATCTAGTTGCAGCAGATTTGATGCAAACTCTGAATGTATCTTCATAGTCGATGATAGTTTCAGTCGATAAGCATGTTTAATCTTGATCAGAATCTTGAAGAGTTCTAGCATCTTATCGTCTAGCTTCTTTGATGATCGTGAGATCGTTATGTTTCTAGAATTCAGAAACATCATGTTATCTATCTTGTAAATCATTTTCTTTCAATGCTTATCAGTCTGTTTCTTCATTGTGACTCTGACTCTTGTCAAGACTTGCTTGATCAATGCTAGAAATCATTTCATGTGTTTGAATATATTCTCTGCTTTGTCTGCTTCGATTCTAGCTCAAGTGATCTCATATTCGATTGAGTTTGAATCGAAGCTCATATGAGGGTAAAAGTTCTTATTCAGAAAGAACGTTGACTGTTCAATTGACAACAAAATAGCATTGTTATCAACGAATTCAATCATGAATAATCAGACGAATCAATCATCTTGCATATATGAGCAGTAGCTTCGTAGATATCATTCTACATTCTGATTCGCTCTTTCTGTCTGATCATCAATCTGAGAATGATAATCAATGAATAGTTTCATCTTGATGTCTAGTCTCAGACATAGAGACTTTCAGACAATCAATATGAATTGTGAATCACGATTGAACATTATTGATCTTGATAGTTCATGAATTCTGAAGATTCATATCAACAGTAGCTTGACTGTTTGTTCTGCGAAGATTTCTTCGTCATCTGATCAACATGATATATAGTGTTGTTTCTTAGACAATCAATCTATGACTGTCAGAATCGCGTTGCTTTCATCACTTTCTGATAAATTAATAATGAAGTCTAATGATATATTCTGTCATCACTGCTCAAGTATGAGCAATGACTTCAGCAGTTCATTGATTCGATCTCTCGATGCTTTTGACCTATAACAAACGTAACAGTTTCAAATGTAACGCTTGATCATCATTCTCATCTTTGATCAGCAATATGATCATCTCAGCAAGTTCAACGTTTGATTCATGTCAGAGTGATCACTGATCGAAAGATCATGTGCTTCTCTTATCAATAAAGTGATCATTGACTGAGAAACTCATAATCTATCATCTTTTCAGAGTACTTCATCAAGTACTTTGCAATTGTCTAGATCAATATCTTGACAAGTCTTTCTGTTCTGTTTCATGACTATTTGAATATCAAAGCACAGTTGATTCATTTGATTTTCAACTATAATCTGATTTTGAATAGAAATCATCTCTTCAATCAAATTTTAATTAACTTTCGATTCAAGTTTTGAATCTGAATCAAATTCTGAGTCAAATCTGAGCAAGATCTGAATCAAATCTTGATTAACTTTCTAATCATCTTTTATTGACTGAAGTTCAAATCTGTCTTTTGACAATAGCATCTGATGCTGATATAGCTTATGATCATTGTTTGCTTCAACTGACTTGACGTCTGACATTCTGATCAGCACATCGACTTTCAGATTCTGTTTTCTCAGCTGATATATGATCTTGAAGTTATATTCAGATAACTTCTCAGCTCATTTAGCTTGTCATCTGATCAGTTCTTTGATGATCATGAAGTACTTCAAATTCAGATGATCAATGAAGATCTTGATCAAAATATTTGTACATTTCAATTCAAGACGTCAGTGCTTTAAACAGTGAATGATGATCAACAATTTCTTGTCATAGATCTTGTAGTTGCATTTTGCAAGAATCATGTTCTTGCTATAGAAGATCATTGAATGTAGAATGTTTTCATCGTCATACTGAGACAATACTTCGTCGTTGACATAGTTTAAGAAGTCAGTTTTCAGAATAGCTTCTCTGATCAAGTTGAAATGCTTCAGAATGAGAACTGTTGTCACTTATTGCTTTAGTTCTTCAAAGATCATCTGACAGATCTCTGTTCATTCAAAAAGATGATTTTTTCAAGTCAGCTTTATCATGAGTCAAGCAATCTTTGAAAAGTTCTTTATGAATCATCGATAAAAATTGCAGAAGTCAATGAAAATCTGCATGTGAGTCAACGATCGAGACACTTTTCAGTCTTGAATCACATCTACTTTTCAAGCATTCATTTGCAAATCATTGATGAATATCAATAGTTCAAGAAATGAGGTTTTCTGAATCTTGAATTCGCACTTGTCAATGTCTATCTGTAGATTGACTTCACGAAGCTTTTCTAGCACTTTCTTCACATGAGTTCTATGTTTTTTCAATGTTTTACTGTAAATGAGAATATCATTCAAGTATGTCTGACAGAATTTATGCAGACAGTTGAACAACACATCATTGATATAATGCTGAAAGAAAGCAGGTTCATTGATCAATTTGAAGAGCATTACTCTATACTTGTAAACGTCAAAGAAAGTAACAAAAGTAGTTAAATCTTCGCTTTCTGAACTCATGCACAGTTTATTGAACACAACGATAATGTCAAGTCGAGTCAGATACTTACTGTCTTGAATTCAAGCTAGTACTTCGTTTATCAAGAGTATTGAATAATGATTTCTTTTGATCAGAGCATTCAGTTTTTAATAGTTCATGCAAAAGCAAAGACTGCTGTCTTTCTTTTCAACAAACAGTATTGACGAAGCAAAAGAAGCTTTACTGAGTGTAATAAACTTCTTCTTCAAATTCTCTTTCAGATACTCTTTGATCTTCTGCAACTTGTAGCTCGACATGAAATACAATCAACTTTTAGAAGATTGACTCTCTTTTTCTAATTCAATCTTATGATCATATGATTGATGCAAGAGCAACTGCGTTGTTTTTTCTCTATCAAAAACATTCAGAAAGTCGTGATAAACTATTAAAAGCTTCTTCTTCAGTTCATTTAATGACATGACAAAGATCATTTCATTCAGTTTCGCGAAATCTTTGACTGAGCTAAGCGCTTGATTGATTTCACTAATGATCAAGAAGAAAATCTTGATCTTTTTATTCTTGACTAGAGTTTGATATACAACGACTTTGATCATGATAATATTGACGAGTTTCTTTGTCTCAGTTGACTGAAAGAGACGAAGTTGATCAAAGTCAACTTGAGTGCTTTGCTTTGCTATGAGAGCAGATTCAATGAATCGAGTGAGTTCAATGAATCTATTCACTGATTTCTGATTCATGAGTTTCTTCAAGATGATCATTGATGTAACAATTAAGTTCAAGTTCTTTCATTTCATTTTGCAGATTTCATTTGATTCAGATCTGTGAAATGCTGATTGACTGCTTGCTTTCAAAACAACAAATTTTGATGTTCAAATCTTCAACAATGATATTAATTGATCATTTGCAGAATCTATCAACATTTGATTTCTTTTCAATCAAAGATTTTCAATGATTATCTTGTGCTGATCTAGATGAGTTATCAATAGAAACATCATTTCATTCTTGTGTTCTTGTATCATGATCAATGTATACAGAGCATATGTAATTGACTTTCGATCAGAGATTTCATCATATGATCAAATTGATTTTGATTTTGACAGCGATATTGACTGAATATCAAAGTGTTCACATAGCTCTGACATCAAAGATTCATCAATGAAAGTCATGTTAGTGACTTCAATATTTATCAAAGCAAAGAATCTGAATATCTTTTCTAGATTACTTAAGATGATGTCAACAATGAACGACTTGAAATTAAATGAATCATCAGACATGCTGATGAAACAGAATATGAGTATATCATTCTCAGTCACTACTTTGATGAAAGCAGATCGTTTTTCAAATTCGCAGTGATTTCATGCACTTGAGTTGTCTTGAAGCAGTCATATGCTTTATGTTCTGACTTCTTGCATTTGAAGCAAAGTTCTTTCTTAAACAACTCTTTCTGAATAGAGTTAAGATTTGATCTTCTGAGTTTCTTTCACGCAGAGACTGATGACGTGAATCGAGCAGACGAAGTGCTAGCGACAGAGCGAGCAGCTGAGATCGCTGAGACTTTGATGATCGATTGAACGTTCAATTCAGTCAATCTAACATTGACTTGCATGCAGATGTCAACAAACTTGTTCAAATTCGTGATTCATTCATTGAGCGTTGCTCGCTGAAGATCTGAGCTGATTTTATGCTGAAGATCATTTAGTAGAGTCTCGTTATTGTACTCTAGTTCTGCATTAAATCTCTAAAATTTCATTCAAAATTCATGAAAGAAAATCTTGTTCTGATACAGCTTCAAGTACTGTTGTTGAGTCGTGTGATGATGATTGAGATCATCGTACATCTTATTTATGATCGACAGTATCTCTTCTGCTTCTAGAAATGAGTTTGTGATCATGTTTCTCATTCGAGTTGCTATGTGTTTGATCGCAGTTTCATTAACTCGACTTTCAATGTATGCAATCTTCAGTTCTTCAATAGAAAAATGATTCTTGTTTGTCTTCAGCTTGTTTTGCATTTGAAACAGTCAATTGTCTACATTCTGCGTTGAATCTTTAAACAGAGATGAGTTGAGTAACTTGATCAATTTCAAGAAACAATCTTCAAAGATTGAAGTGCTTTGTCGACTTGATGCAGTTTCTAAATGATGTATAATCACGTTCTTGTCTCTCATCTCTTTCTGCAGACGCGTCTGCGTAGCTTTCAACATGATGTTTATCTCATTGACATCTTCTAACATCTGAATCATGTTATTGTGAGTCTTGATTTCGATGTCGTGCTGTTGACATATGTACTTGATAAAGACAATGATGTCGTCTGCTTCATGAGTGCTTATTCAAGCATTCAGTTCAATGCTGATGCTGATCTTGATCATTTTGTGATCAAAGAGCAATGTGTTCATGTTCTCTTCTTCTGTATTTGATGATGCATTCGTGTCTTCTTCTTCTGATGCTGTTCAATTCTGTGATAGAAGTGATTCTCTTTTAACATTTTGAAAGTCATAGTGAGCAATGCTCACTGATTCTGATTCTGTGCTTTTAGTCATGATATGAGTAGAAAATTGCTGATCGAGATTCTGATGTTACTCTATCAAACTTTCTGAGTTCAAGCAACGACTAGTACTCTATCGAACTTTCTGAGTTCAAGTACTGCTGAAATTTCTGGTTTTTGATGACAAGCTCAATAAAGAGTTAGTCAAGAGCAACGTGTTCATGTTCTTTGATTCTGATTCTATCAAAATTTCTGATTTCGAATCAAGATTCTTCTTTAGAAATTTCTGATTTCTATTGAGCTTTCTGAGTTCAAGTTCTGATTCTGCTGTCAAAATTTCTGATTTCAACTTCTGATTTGAATTGTGTAGCTTGTTTTTATATCGTCTACACGTTAATAGCAAGATTAATGAGCTTTGAACTAATGTTATGAGTCTGCATAGAGTGAATCATATGAGTGTACTTTAACTAGAAGTTCAAAGCTGAAGAAGAAAAAAGATGCAACACGTCGTGAGTTTTACTCACGAAGACACGCTAGATCACTAGCATGTCAACATCAGCTCTATACTAGTTTATGATAGTCTGACATGATCTATGTTAGACTAACTCAAAGTGCATGATTGCAACATTGATATGTTTTCAAAGTTAGTAACACTTGAGCACATTCTTTTTGACATATCTTCGATGAGCTGAATGCTTAATATTACAATCTACAAACAATACAAAGTTGAAAAGAGCGCAATGAGAGTCATTGAAAGAGCTTAAACATATCTGCTGACATTGATATACAGCTGACTCATGATGTCAGCAAGTATGCTCACTCTAGAGATTCTGATTCAGATGATCAATTGTCATTTGAATCAATGACTAAAGATACATCAACAGCATGCTCTACATCTTCTACATCAGCTCAGCAAGCTCGTACTTCAACAATGCAAACATGAAGTCATTTATATAATTCTCAAGCTCGAAGATCTGCTTTAAAGTCTCAAGTCAAGATCTCAATCTTGCAAATATCAATTGAAGATGAAAGTTTGAAGAAGATGAAGAAGATGAAGAAGATGAAGAAGATGAAGAAGACTTTAAATGATTATTCAAAGATAGCGAAGAAGCATGATGAGCTTAACTATGATGAATTTATTTATATTTAAATATCATTTGAATATATGAACTATGTCAGTCAGACGAAAAAGTGCTTCAAAATCATCAACTCGCTTTCTTTGTGATCTGACTGCTACTTTTAGAAATTCATCAAATTTCTCGTTAGATTCATCATATCATTGAACAAGCTGATCATTTCTTTTAATTCAAGCTTTCAACATTGAAAATGAGCTTTCTATGAAATTATAGTCAGATGAGTAGAATGACAATTTGACAAGATGCATTTCAAAGCTTTCACATAGCTCATTGAGCTCTGCTGATTGATGAATTTTAGCATTATTCATGATCATCATTGAACGCAATTCTATCTCTTCAGAATTGCATATAAAAAGCATCTGTGATCACATGAAGTTCAGAAAGATCTCTTTTGTTATGAAGTTGTGATGCATCTCTCATGCAATGTATTCATCAATGAAAAATGCTGGCAAAATGCTTCATCTCTTCGATCGTTTTAGACTTTGAGTGACGTGCAGAGATAGATCAATCAAGACTCAGTCATACTTTCAATCAGCTAACGAGTAAGCATTAGCATGACTAGAAAGAGTAGAGAAGAAAAGAAAGTTGAGTCTATCTGTTCGCTCACAAGCAGCGCTTTCATCGAGAAAGACTAGCTGATCAGATGTTCAGCTCATAAGTCGTTGTTTTCATTCGCTGCGAAGCTTCTCATCGCGCTCAGCAGCGATTCTTTGAGCAATCTTTCTGCTGTATCTAGCTTGTTTGAGCAGCCTGCTGATCGTGCTTTGACTGATGACAATGTCAAACTCGTCGTACAGAAACCAGATCATGTCATTCTGATAGGCGATGAATCGTTGACTGAGGAAGCCAAGGAGCTTCTGAGCATGATACTCACTCAGAACCTTCGATCTACCAATCGTATCAAGCGCAGGCGTCACATCGCTGAAATGAAGGTGTTTTTTACGCATACGATTGATCTGCTGCCTGGTAACATGAGTGGCTTTGTGTATGAACGTTGTGCTATCGCCACGGGCTAGGTGAAATTGAATCTCGTCTCTAAGGTCCTGGGTAAGAGCTTGGGGCATGGTAGGTAGGATTCAGGATTGCCCCCGTGTGAGGCTGAGGTTTGTATAGCTTCAAAAATGAAGCTTTGGGGTGTTTTGAGGGTGTGGGGATGATATCTAGGTATTTGCTCTATTTGCACCAAATTTGAGGCTGATTTGTGGGTTTTCCCCGCCAAATTCGCTAAAACCCGAAAACTGAACCAGACTTTTGCATACAACGATATCACGATACAAGCGCTGGCGTGTTTGAAGTGCGAAATAGGCGACATTCACCAAATCCTGCGAACGGTTGGAAGAGCAATATGCGCAAACCCTATGACCATTCTAGTGAAAGGTAGAAACCGCCATTGGAATTGGTTGACTGAAAGATGCCAATTCCAACCATCTAGGTTCCGGTCGCTAATCTCCCTTACACGACCAAGGTTTCCCCTTCCATACAGATGTCACTTTATCAACTCCTCGAACATCGTTTCTGCATTGTGTTGAACTTGTTCTACGACATTACTGGTAGCAGCGGTTAGTGTGCCCCACAGCACTTCCAGGCTCCATGTCAGTGCTTGTTCGCAAATACAGTAGGTTTACCCCAGAAATCCCCCAGACGAGCTATGACCGCCGTATTCCCCAGACAGAAGTATAATCAGGTGGCAAAGTAGCTTGGACTTCAAGACGGTGCGACCCTAACGCTTGAGCGGATGAAGAAATCCTCTTTCTCAATTTTTCATAGGGTTTCCCTTGCCAATCGGCAAACGTCTTCCGAAGGCAGGCGAATTATATATACTTGCCTCAACTTCTTTTTACGTTATGGATTTCTATTCTTCTGTAGTTGCAGACTATCTCTCGGGAATCTCAGCGATAGGCTCTACCAGTCCTGAGCTCTCTGCCTCCACTCTCCGTCCTGCCAGCTTACAATCTTCCGAGGAGATCCTCCACCTCAGCATGGACCGATTCGCGACTGCCATGGATCAAGAGAAAAATCTTCCCGGACAACGGCGCGAACCGTTCAACCCAATCATCCCTTCACTGCAGAATGGGTCACAGGAATCTGACCGTCCTAATTTTCTCAACAATCACCCCTACCAGCTAGATAGAGATGTTCCCAGTGATGAAGCGCTCGGGAAGATACGGACTGCCAACTCCATTACTATCAGTCCCGGTAGGATCATCTCAATGACGGTCCATGTTTGGTTCATGCCGGCTAACGAAGGTATTTAGAAATGTTCGAGAAGATGTACCTAAGTCCACAGAATGCCGTCAAGGGCGACCTTCGATCCACCTTTGGTAATCCTACCCCCTTGGCCCTTCTCGGCTATCTACTTAGTCTAAGCCCGCTGTCATGTGAGTTGATGGGTTGGAGAGGAGCTGGAGGAGCTGGGATAGCCACCACTGGTGCTTATTATTTCATCGTAAGCTCTCTTCTTCCGGTCTCTATTGCCAATCTCGGACTCACGTGCTTTACTTCTGTAGGGGGGCATCCTCATGTTACTCGGCGGGATCCTTGAGTTTTTTCTCGGCAATACCTTCTCCTTCGTCGTCTTCTGCTCTTTTGGTGGCTTCTGGCTCACCCTGGGGAGTACCTTGACCCCGGCGTTCAATGCCTACGGCGCCTACGCACCGCCCGACCCTACCACGACGACAGCGGGCATAACCAGCACCGGCTTCCACGCTAGCTTTGGTTTCTTCCTCCTCTTCATGGGTCTGCTCTGCTTCATGTACCTAATCTGCGCGCTGCGGACGAACATTGTCTTTGTAACCATCTTCCTCGGCTTGTTCCTTACCTTTGTGGTCTTGACTGGCTCTTACTGGCAACTTGCTTTGGGTCACACTCAAACGGCCGCGAGATTGCAGATAGTAAGCTCCCAGCACATTGTCAGCATCAACTCAATGTTGGAAGCTAACTTGATGATTTATAAAGGCAGCAGGGGCGTTTGGGTTCATGGCCTGCATGGCCGGATGGTGGATCTTCTTCGCGCAAATGCTCGCCTCTGTGGACTTTCCATTCCAGATCCCGGTTGGGGATATCAGTCATATCATCAAGGGTGGGAGTACGAAACTTCAGGAGAGGGAGCAGTTCAGGGCTTAGATGCCTGATTACCGGAGTTTGAAGTACATGGCTACAGAATGGTCAGTTGGGGGGAGTTGGCAGTGATAATATCCCGGATGAAGTTGGACGTGGAACTGTTGAATATTGGAATATTATGAATTCGCAGCTAGGGGATAAGGTGTACCTAGTAATCTATCAAATGCGAGCGCAGAAAGCATGTGCATGTATCGTGGACATTTGTATGTCCGGTACGGCCAGAAACTTATTAGACGTATACTGGTTCCACCACGATCATTTGGGAAGACCTATGCCCTGATTCATCCACGGGATCCACTCCACTGCTAAGAAGTCACTATCGTGGTATATCTACATTCGTAGCCTCCGGCAAGTCTAAAACCGGTGGCCGCACAGATCCGTTCCACAATCCAGACACATCGTCTTCAGGATCTTGTACTCGAGCCCTAGAAAAATAGGCCAGCGGATGGAACCACCGCCCCAAAGGCACCCCAAGTGTCATGGGACTCGAACCCCAGATTTCGGAAGCTTGAATTGTGACCTGCATAATATGAAACGGCGGCTATCGGCTTGAATTAGGGTAGAAGCAGTGCCGGAGCAGGAACAAAGCGTTGTTTCCCTGGATCACAGCTTTGACCATCGGCGGCTATCGGGTTTTTGGCGTGTACCAGTGCGGCTTGAAAAATGTTCATCCAGAGTTTACTAGCTCTTGACTACCATGTGTAATGGAGGGCAAAGTGCTAGTCTGTAGTTGTAGGCTCGTCAGTTTCGACACCTTCCATTCATCGAATGATGTTTGCGCATGCCGCGCATTGCAAATAAGTATATGATGATCTGCAATTATCAGGCTGAGGATTTCTAATAAAAAGCCACCCAAGAGTTGCTCAGCCGGTAGAAGGCTAACCTACAGTTGCCGACGGAGATTCTGCGATAGTGATCAGAGAGGTTCCGCAATCAACAAACGGTATCAAATAGTAGTAGTAGTGTGCGTGGGAATTTTGGGCTTTTGGGCTTTTGGTGAGCGTAGGAAGCCCAAACCACTCATCTTGTGCAGTACCCAAGAGTACATTTGGCTGTAAAAACAATGCTTCAAGCACCTGCGCTATGCATTCGGCCTTTGCCTGACATTCAGACGCCTTATCCACCTATGCACAATGACATGGAAATGCAATCGATTAGTGAAACCAATGATGGTAGCACGCTAGAAGAGGGAGTCTGAAAAAGACATTTCACTTCCACGCGTTGAGCCCGGCCCAGGGATCGTTGTGACCTTGTTGAGAGCTCCCTCCACTTTGACGGGGGGGTTGGTGATATGCATAACCTCCAGGTCCGGCCGGATATGGAACGCCTAGATTCCTGTAATCCATCAGAGAGCTGGGTGGTGGTCCAGGCGGTGGTGGAGGAGGTACGTAGCCTTGTGGCAGGTACTGACCAGGCTGACTGTACTGAACATGAGTTTGTTGTGTAGAAGCTGGAAAATAGACTCCTTGGTTTGGTGGCGGCGAAACGGGTGTTTGATAAGGATATACCATAGGATTATAAGGATCGCCATGCACTGGTCCACCACTAGTCTGGTACGAATCCCGCACTCCTGTCCCATGTTGGTTCCCATTAGATGATGATGGTTGCTGTGGATAGCCCTGGTAAGCAGCCGAAGCGGGGCTTGGGTGGGCCGGAGGCGGATAGTTGCTTCCCGGTGTCGGCTTCGAATAGTAGGAAGCCGATAATGGTGAAGACTTTGCCATGTGCGGATCGCTGTGTTGTGATGGTCTCGATAGAGGCGTTGGACGTGATGTCGAATGCTTAGTTGGTGATGTTGATGATGATGATGATGATGGATCGACCGACATCCGTTCCATGAGCTCCCGAAGCCGATCTCGTTCCTTGTCCGCTTGACCTCCTGCACTGCTTGATTTATCGCGCTCGATTTGACCCAGCAACTGCGCTCCTTCGGATCTTCGGTTGTTCACAAAGGTTTCAACATTCTGTTCGAGGCTATCTACCGTATCTTTCATCTCAGAGTAGAAACTTTGCGCGCGCATGAGCCCGGCTATCAGATCGTTGAACGCCTGGTAGACCTTCTTGTATCTGGTTAGGACAGTAGTCCGTTGCCGAGTAAAAGTTTCATATTTTGCCTGTTCGGCTCGTACTCTCTTATCTTGGAGGAGATCGCCATACGACTTTGTGAGCTCCTTCATGAGTGCGGTTTGTTTGTGAGTTGCCTGTAACAGGCGATTCTGATGAGGCCTAAACTTTTCAAGCTCAGCTTGGAAAAGCTGATTCTCGTGGTTGGTAATTGATTTCTTGTTAAGGATGAGCACATTCGATATATCGTCATTGTGAACCTGAAAAAACCCGGTAAGCTAAACGTCAAGTTCAAACATGGGAGATGATCGAACTTTCTCCTTGAGATCTTTCAAAACCTGCATCCTGTCCCGCTTGATGAGATTGAGCTTTTTCAGTAGGTCTTCCACTTTCGCTATTTGATCCATAACACTGATTCCACCCTCACCATAGTCTTCATCCAACAGATTTCCTTCATTGTTTGGTGACATAGGACTTCCAATAACATTCTTCCCCCTGCCACGATTTGGGCCTGCTTTTAGCATGGCTCGCTGGTATAGGACATCGGCTTCATCCGTCTCACCAGCTGAACGCATCTGATCGAAGTCTGAATCGTATTGCCGAGACGTAGCGAGAAGCTGCGCGTCGCTACCGCTAGCTTCGTCAACCGCAACACGGTAGCTCTTTATATCACTTCGGAGCGTGGAGGTCAACCTGGAGCTTGGCTGTTGCGTCCAATCTCCGCCATACTTAGACCTCATTTTCTCGCAAACACTTTCCTCCATGTCCAGCTGCTTACCACACCTATCCAGGACGCTTAATATGCTAGCCTTATCGGCTTGAAGATGTTCGAAAGCTCTCCCAAAGGGCTCGTGTCCTGCCAATTCTTCACACCAAGTTCGGAATTCTTCATCGACGGTTGTTTCTTGGTCCATCCCACCTTTTAACACTTCCAGACTTCCAGGAAGCTTCAAGTAGTCAAAGCTTGCTGCCATCTCGCCGTTGGCAGTTTCCACATTCTCCGACTCTGCTCGGACAAGCTTGGCCTTCTCCTCATCATACAAACTTGCAGACTCAGTGACAGACATGGGAACAATTTTCTGAAAAATATCGGGCCCAATAATACGTTGGATATCTTGGCCTTGATATAGTTCACTTACCGGTATCGCTTTCGCTGCTGGTAACTTAAGAATCACACTCAACGCAGCCTCAGCGGGGATCGTCTGGTGATATATAAAGTCATTATCCTTGTTGAATGAAGTAAGTTTCTCTTGCACATTAGCCACATGTCTTTTGGTCGACTCGGTCAAGCTAGATCCCGTTTCCGAGCTGAGATTGGAATTCGGTGACACCGAGGTAGGGAAAGCATTTGCAATTCGGTTTGCATCCCTGCCTTCAGCCTCAGCGATCTGCAACCTTGCGATTGCTGTTCCGTGGGAGTTAGCATCATCATCAGCCAACGCTTGATAGTACTGGGCCACAGAAGACATGTAATTAGCTTTGACCTGGGCGACAAGTAGCCAGAGCTTGTCGAAAATGCCCTTGGTAACGTTCTCCTGAACACCCTCGGAGGCCTGAGCATAGAGATATGCTGCTTGGCTCGCAAGCTTGGCAAGCAGTCCAACTTTCTTCCCATCGGCAACCTGTTTTTCTAGAAAAACCTCCTGACCTTGGGCTAGCATAATATCAATCAAGGCCTTGATTGTATCTCGACTTAAATCCGTAGAAGGAGCATGCAGAAAATTCTCGTTGATATAAGTAAACATGCCAGCGGCGGCTTGAAAAGAATGATAGGCAGTCTTCAATCCAGAGTCGTCAAAACGGTTCTGATGAGCGGCATGACATGAAAGAACCGCAGAAATGTTAAAGATGATGGAGGCTTTCTCATACGCTAGAGAATACTGCGACGTAGGCTTGTGGGTGAAGGCATCGAACCTGGTAAATTCTAGCCGTCAGCTCTCTTGAGAATCTTGGTACGCTAGGAGAATGGCAAGACGTACCATGTGAAGGATATCTTAATGTGATTTTCGTCTACCGGAAACCTGAGATCCAATAATTCCAGCTGCCCGTAATACCTGTACAGCAGATCTCGGCCAGCCGCGCTATCCTTGCCCGCCCCCCTCATATCCTGCCGCAGTCTGTTGAGTGTATTGCACTCCTCGGCATATCGCTCAGGATCGTCGCCATACGTCTGCCTGATGTACGCCTTCAGTGGTGACACCCAGTCGATTTCGTTGGTCTGCTTAAGCGGACTTGAAATCATCGGCGGTTGCAACATATTGCCTCCGGAATCTCGAATAATCTCGAATCGCTTGGCTCCACTATAGCCCTTTCACTTACGAAGAAGCTCGCGGTGAAAGCGACGTCGTTTGCTTGCTTGTCGGAGCTCAGCAGTTGGAAGGTGGATCCCTATTCTCGTGAGTCATTCCACGAATAGGTGGATGAGTAGAGTCAAGCTCGTCCAATCTGATGTGCCGTGCGATCATGATGAGAGCGTTGTGATTCTACACCCATCACCCTGTAAACATGCACGTCAGTCCGGGTCATGCCTTACCTTAATATACAGCGCTTATGTAGATTAGTTCGGCCCGCCAGGTAAAATATTCTCGACTTGGGTTTTTTATTATCTTACCTGACCTTACCCAATCTACCTTAGTACATTACTCTATTTACCTTACCTACCTTACTCCGTAGTACGGAGTACTAGACCTCGAAGGAATTTCATAAAAATTCTGGTCTTGATTGATGACTTCTTGCAAACATTCTCCCGTTTCGTGGTTTTTCAAGCAGAAAGAACCTTCAGATTAGTAGCTAATCAATATCCTACCAGGCTACCACTCTTTACTCCGGAAGCGCCGGCGCCAAAGGCTACGTCCACAGATACGATTTCACGCCTCTGAGAGACATGCATTCTGGTTTAAGGGATAGGCTCAGATGGGTATCTCGTTGATATTGTACAACTCCCAAATCTGTTACCGAGTTATGACGCGGGATATATCTACAGCTGAAATTCGAACATACAACCATCCCCCATTGCCACTTTGTCCTTTGGTCCTACTATACCATTGCCTTTACGTTCCAGAGCCCACAAGAAGTGCCAAAATTTCTCCCTAATGGAGAATCCATCAACCAGACCCTGCCGCTTTCTTAGACTCCTCTTCCCCGTTCTTGTCCTCGACTTTTGCTCCTGTAGCGGAAGTATCTGGTGGTAGGTCGTCGTGCTGATGGGTCAACTTATGCCACGCCGCTTTAAGGAAGCCTTCGTCCTTGTGGGAATGGTCAGACTGCTTTGACGTGGTGGCTTCCGTACTTCCTCGAGACTCGCTGTATTACTGTCAGTTAGCATGAAACAAGCATTGAAGATATACAGCATCAACCATACCTGGCCTTGCCAACGTTCATTACTCGTTTCGCTGTTTTGTCCCCCATCTCGTCTGCTAGCATTTCTAATATCGTTCGCTGATTCGCATTAAGATACTTCGGCATAACGACTTTGAATTCAACGCGTAGATCTCCAGTAGCGTTCTTTCGACTACCCAGCTTCGGCATTCCCATGCCACTCAGATTTATTACGTCGCCAGTTCCCGTTCCGGTGGCCACTTTGAGCTTTGCTTCCCTATCTAGAGTTGGGATTTTGACTTCTCCGCCAAGAATGGCGGTCGTTAGCGGAATTGAAGCAGTGTATAGCACATCTGCCCCAGATCGGCCAAATTTAGTATCCGGGGCTACCCTAACGAAGACGTAGAGGTCTCCTCGTGACGATCGCGCATTCGGATTCGCAGCCGTGCCAGTAGGTGGTGCATCTCCCTCCCCAGAGATCCGAAGGCGCATTCCATCTTCAATACCTCCCGGTATGTCAACATTAACAGTCTTGCGCTCTCTGACGACTCCGTTTCCGTTACAGGTGCGACATTCTCCTCCTCGCGGAACCACCACCCCTTGTCCAGCACAGTTATCGCATGTACTAGCCATTTGAAATCCAGCCTGAACAAACTGAACCCTCGTGCCTGTGCCGCCACACTTGTTGCAAGTTGATCGTGACTGGCCTTTCTTCATGCCATTTCCAGAACAAGTCTTACAGGGTACGAGTGGTGTGATATAAATATCTTTACTCGAACCCTTCGCTGCATCCATGAAAGATATGTTCGTTTGTACTTCGATGTTTTGGCCAACCAAAACTTCTTCCTGGAATGGTGATTGGCGTGAGCCCCTGCCCCTCCTGCCCCCTCCTGCAAATGCCCCGAACAGATCTTCGAAGTTGATATCCGCTCCAAAGCCGCCTGAAAAGCCTTGGAAAGGGCCTCCTCCGGCGGCACCACCAAACGGCCCTCCTCCACCGCCTCCACTTGGGTCAAACCCTGCGCCTTGATCAAATGCCGCCGCACCGTATTGATCCCAAGTTTCCTTTTTCTTCGGGTCGGATAGAATTTCATAGGCGGCTTGTGCCTCTGTAAATCTGTCCTTCGCCCCCGAGTCTTTGTTCGTATCAGGATGGTATTTCTTCGCCAAAGCATAGTATGCTTTTTTGATTTCGGAAGACGAAGCATCGCTATCGACACTTAGAACTTTATAGGGATTCTTTGTCGCGTAGGCGACAGGCGTGGCGTGGAATAACTAAGACGCCAGAAACAATTAGTATATGAATGGAGGCCCATAGAGAGGTCTTGTCACTTACCCTTCGTGGCGGCCGGACTGTCAGCGATTTTCGAGCCTCCCATGATCTTCGAGGAAAACAGACAGCTCTTTCCCTTCTTAAATCGTATATCGTCCTTGTCTGTGCTTTTCGTACGATGCAGATCCTCTGGCAAGGTGTAGACGTGCAGATTGAGCGTGCAGGTACGGCGATTTTGTAGGGCAGATTATGCCCGATGCTATTCATCCTCTCCAAATGCCGTACAGACGTCCAGATCACAAAGCTCGTACTTAAACGTCGGCTGTCAGAAAGGTCTCTGAGTCTGTTGTGACAAGAACAATAATTCCCATCCGGTCATCAATAATTTTCCATAGGGTTCCAGAACGGGAGCTAATAGATTTGACGGCGTTCAAAACCAATCGGCTCGGTACTTTATGGTACACGTAAAAATTGGGAATACTAGGTAACCTTAGTTCACGGTTACAAGGCACAAGGCACGATTATCTAAGACTGTTCGCCGAACAACAAATTAAACAACTGTGACTTTATGCCTATTTTGTCGAATGGTCACAGTAGCCATACCGTGGAATTTGAGGGTCTTGATTGTGATTTATAAGTGCGTTGCACACCGGGTATTATTGAGGAAGCTCCAATTCATGTGACACGCTAGAAACACCAAGCACAGGTAATGCTCTCCCTGAAAATCCAGAAGCTTTACCGCAGAAATCTCTTCAGCATCTTGACCTTTCTGAGTCAATCCAAACGCCGGTATGCTCATTATCGGGACCGTGCCTATAAAAACATTTCACTTTATCCTGAGCGGATCAAATCGCATCCGGAAGTTCTTCTCTATACCGTTTGTTAGCAACCATTTGAAGTACCTTTCACGAAAGGACAAAAGCAACCTTGACTGTGGGCCGCATAGAGAAAAGAAGTAATAGCATCGGGCTCATTGATCATAGCCGCATTGAAGTCCTTCCTGACAGCCAGCGCCAGGTGCTCTTTGCTGGTTCTCCGACTATCCTTGCGTCCTGCCATTGTTGGTGATGACTGCCCTATTCGAGAGCGTGTAAGGACCCTTTCATTGAAAGGAGAGCTAAAGGCCGAAGGGACGTTTAAGCGATGTGCTTGCCTGTAGGCATGGAGAACAGTTACATCGAAAGTAGACCAGTTGATCTAGGCAATAGCGAAGAGTAAGCGCAAGCATTCCTTCCCAGCAGATGTTTTCGAGGGCTCATCATACCCCACTGGTACCGTCGTGTCCACCATGATGGTGGTTCGTGGTTATGGGTGCTGCAGTAACATCTTTGAGAGTACTGCCAGTGGTGACAGCGGAGTTGCCGTTCCGCCGGCTTTTTGAGGCGACAAACCCGTTAGGCTGCTTGTCTCTTGTGCTAGACGCTTCAGATCTCGAATCTTCTCCCAGGGCACGTATTCGTGGAGGTACCATGTTATCAATGTTGTATTGTGTATTGCATGAGAGAAAATGCAGGGTACCTAAACTTAAGGCAAATTTGTGAATAAGGGAAGGTAACGCACATTACTTCACCTGACTTCGGGGAAGCTACCTAGTCTAATGATACCAGGTACTTACATTGTGTCAGATACCTTACTACGTACACTAGTAATCTAACATATCAATTGTAACGCCATTTTACTTACCTTACGGACTAATCTACTTGAAAGCTTTACGATACGATAACCTTAAGGTACCTTCCGAAGCTGTAGCTACATCAGGTAGCTCGAGTAATAAGCAAGGAAGCACGTCGAGGCTAAAGTAGACAGCAGTATTTACATTCACAGAGCATTCATATTAGCATCTAAATTTTATTGGTGATTACCTAGAATGATCAAGGTTCGGGACCAGTCAAAAGGGCGTCAGGCCGTAAAGTACATTATATACACACATGGGAACTTACTTTACCTCGTAGATTCAGATGATAAGAAAATCAAAGACATAGTAGTAGTAGCGCCTCGCTGAAATACCACCAATTTGTACTGAAACTTACTCGCCAGAATGCCTGGTAGTTCTCCGTAGACTCCACAAGGGTATAATAGATACGCTCTTTGTTCCTCGCCATACCACACGCCATGTCAAGCAAGGCCCCTCAACATATCATGCAAGGCCCCTCAACATATCAATGCAGTTGCCCAACAGGTTAGCCGCCTCGTGTAACAGCTCCCACCGACAATCTCTAAACATCTTCTGTAAGATGTACAGCATGCCCATACAAGCGTTTCGGTCTCGAGTAGTTTCAAGATCATCGGGTTTTTCAACTCCGCCAACTCGTGCAAGGAACAAACGCATGTCGGATGTTTGTTGCTCTGGGGTGCTCATGTCCGGTGGTGATGCCAGAGCTCCGTCGAGGGCATAACCATAAGACCAGACAATCAAAGCTGCAAAGTAAAGAACCCAGGGCCGGTTCAACAAAAAGTCGTCTCGTGCTGAGTACCCTGTAGGTCCGAAATTCCTGATTGAAGTAGGGCTATGCTGGGAGCTGGCTCCATCAGGGATTAAAACCTGAGCGAGGAACTTCAGAGAAAAGAATGTTGCATCCCGAGCGCTAGGTTTAGGAGCCCAATGCTCCTTGATTCGCCTTTGCGCGATGGCATAGTCAGATGGTAAAGTCGTGCGCCCTAGTAACCTACCGGCCTTGGCGAATATCTGACAGCTTACAATATCAACATGCATTGCCATGTGTGCGAGGTGATGCAGAACAGTACGACTTTCAAATATATTTTCTTCGTCAAGTTTGCCTGGCGGCTGGTAGGAAGTAGGCGCTGGGCCTGAACTCTTACCTACACTCTGGTCGAAGTCCCGGCGCCAGAAGTCAAACGCTTTGGTCAGAACACTCCGCCACTTTTCCCTGCCGCCCAATGCAGTTGCGCCAATAGCACGTACTTGTACATCACGTTGGTTCATATGCCAGCTCACGCTCAAGAGTCCGGCCATAAGAGCAGTACGACCAAATGGATTTGTCCTTACAGTTTTACCACTCAAGGTGCTTTTGAGTCCGTTGAAAAAACTGATAGGCTTGACGCCGCTAGCTTGAAGGTTCTGTTCGATGCGACCAACTTCAGCACTACTAGTGGCAGACCAAAGGGATTCATCACAAGGAAGGGGTAACTTCATCTCATGGGCGACCATGGTGGCTCCGTGCCCAAACATAGTGGCGTGAATGGAGTCAATGATGAAGGCCGCGAATGCCACTCTCCGAGTGGCCTCACTGATGATCCAGTGGTTCCACCATTGATCCGGAGTATTAGTGGCAGAAGTAAGTTGACCACCATTGGCAGTTTGACCGGTCATCTCGTCCTTAACCATTGGTGGTGAGTCAAGTCCTGAACGGCCAATGAGTGAGCTGCCTCTCCGCAAAAGCGTTAGAGTTGTCCCATGGTGAACATGCGCCCTTTCATGCAATAGTCGCGTGGAATACATCTTCTCATATATCTCAAGCAGAAGAAGTGCCTGGAATACCCACAATTTCGCCGGTGGTATGAAGTCTACGTCCTTGAAAATCTCTTCGCGGAGGTGCCATGCCAAAAAATTCGACAGCTCTGCGCCGGCCTTTGTAACAGGTAGGCCGTGGACTTTGTCGAGACAAGATGCACCAATCGCAATCACAGCAATCAGTAGTAAATTCTGGGCATTATCCGCAGAAAATGTGGGCTTGTGCAGTATCGGCATCTGCGGGTGGAAATGGTACCAATATGAACCGATGTAAGTCTGCATCATTCGAAGACTCAGAACGTGACTCGGCTCATCGCGATCGCCACCCAGAAAGGCCTCCTTCTGCTTTCGAACAGGAGCTCGATCTGTTTCATAAAATCGCCTAACAATCAAGTCAAGTAATTGTTGCCGCTTCTCTTCGGAAAGGATGGGCTGTGGTAAGGCTGGATCCAAGATACTGGTCACAGACATTGGATGTTGAGGCGGTATCGATTGTCCGAATTGTCCATTCACTGACCCATCGTCGACTCCGTATGGCAGGCGCGAGGTATTTCCAGAATCATCCATAGAGTTAGGCCCTCCAAGCGACGTCGGATCGTGTCGAAGACCGCCGGAGGACGCATTGTTCAGGTGCGGGTCACCGAAAAGCCACGCGGCAAAGTCGTCAGCCATAGCAAATGGAGATCGACTGTAACCGTCGCCTGCAAATACGGGCACAGTATATACAGCTCTGTTATGGTCAGTGAGCGTATGATCCACACCCTCTGAACCGGGTACTTCTATACTCGTAGGAGCTTGCACTTGGGTCGGAGGCGTTGGGGCGCTAGTGTAGCCCATCTTGGATGCTATTGCTGGTGTCTGAGCGATAGAAGGAAATACAGGAGGGGGTAAAGATAACATTGGTGGAAAATTCTGATGCGACGTATACAAACCGTTGTCGGTGTTTTGCTGTCCTTGTGGTAGAGGGTTGTACATATGAGATGGCGGTGCTGTGTGTGTGAAGTTCGAAGAACTGCGCCAGTTGGTAGGACTAGTCAGTGTATGCGTGCTGGCTCGAGAGTCCGAGACCATGGGTTTTTGCGAGTGGGCAGATTCGAAACTGTTATGCCGCTGACTTGTATCAAAGCTTGAGACAGACAAATTCCTCACCGTACCACATACATCATATTCTCTAACATTAGAGCTAGAGTAGTATTGCTCATCCCGATCAGATCTATTAAGCATAGTCATCGAGGCGTAATCCGGATTCACGGAAGGATTGTATGACTGTGGAGACATGGTACGAATCCCCAGTGGTGTGGTATTATGGGGGCGCAACTGCTGAGACTCGCCCAATCGGCCGAGCATAGAATTGACGTCCAGGGGTATGACAAGCGGAGCCGTGTTACTCCTAGGAATACTACTCAACGATACTGCGTGAGCAGGTGATGGGCGAAACAGATGATCTGGTTGGTCTTGATGACCGCCAACAGGCGATGAAAGAGTGGACCCATGGTCAGCGTTGTATAGGTAAGGTTCCTTTCTTTGCAAGTGCGAGCCGCGGGCGGTATGGCGTTCCATATGTCGAGCACAGAGATCTTGCCTAACAAAATGTCGCTCGCACCCAGCGTGATCGCAGTAATAGATATTCTTCGGGGTGTCTGGTTCAAGCTTAATATCTAGAACGGACGTGATAGGGAGCGAAAGACTCACGGTTCAGCTGATGTCGATATAGATGTTCAGCTCTCGAATAACTCTTGCCACAGCCTAGAGTCGGGCATGGGAAATTCTTATCCAATCCTTTTCTGCTCCGCTTTCTCTTTCGGAGTTTTCCACTGAACGGAGAGTTCTGTCCATTTGTTTTTTCGTCACCGCTGTCTTCGTCGGCCTTCAATGTAAAGCTTCGCTCCCTGTCTTGCCGTCGACCTCTTGAGATCTCTGCCTCGGGTTGAGACTGGTCCGAGATCGAGGAGGGAGGGCTTTTGTACAGCGGCTCGCTTTTCACTGAAGTAACAGCATTGGTCAGGATCATTTGCGGACTCATCTTAGCTAGTCCAGAGCTCAGAGATGAGGTTTTCGGGTTAGTGGTTATTTCAGCGTTCCATGAAAAACATCTTCGTGACCCTCACGCCTGAGCGAGGGGAAAGCCGTTAAAATAGGCTCGTGGCCAAGTACGGTGCAACTTGACTTAAAACGCTCGTGCTGAGGGCTCTAGCAGCGGGTATAAACCTAAAATGATAATTGCGCTGAGACTGTGCTGAAGAAGCTCGATATGTATCTGGCAACATGGATCGGAGGCGCTGTGAATCGATGTTCGGACGAATAAGCAGCTCGACCGGCCAAAAGGCTTGCTGCGGTCAAGGTTCAAATGCAGACACACAAAGATAGAACATGTAGTTTAGAATACTAGATGAGGTAGATATATATGCTGATGGCGATCAATTCCCAGTACTTCCTCTTCCAGATCTGAACAAGGGCGTCGTTTAAGCCTGCGAATTGAGGTGCACGCTTTAGCAGCTTTTCCTGCAACGCGGAGCGCTCGCCAGACACCTTCAGGGAAATGATAGATTATGCCCAGAGCGTAGCGTGTTGGACGAGGCAAAGCTGATGAAGGCAGCATTGTCTCGTTTGGTATGTCGCCAAAGTTGCCTCTTAGTCAATTGTGACTCGAGCGCGTCTAATGGTTGTGCGTTAGCTTGCAAGTTGAAGGTTCGTGTGTGGGGTTGTTGGTAACAAACATGTCAGATTAACCGTAACGTTCTAGGCCTGCGCATAAGCACAGACCTCGTCTCAGAAGGGCCTCGGGAAACTTTCAAGGCTACTCTCATGATATTTAGTCCCCGAACCTACTGTGCTTATATTTATTTTCCTTTCGCGCAAGCGATTAACTCATGCAACTTATTATTCTTTACAACATTATTCATGCCTCACCCTAAGCTCATTCTTCGCTTAGTGCTCTATGATCATGCACAACTAAACCTTTATATTTGTGATTCATCATCTTCAAAAATTCATCAAAATTTCATGCAATAACTTTTACATACACTATTATCAAAGATTGCATTCAAAAGACTATTGAAGCTATAAACATATGTCAAAATTCTAATTGAGCACAAATTTCATGCAAATTTCTTATTTTATATGAAAAACTTTAATTTAACTTAACTAAGTAATTATCAGTTTGATTTGATTTGAATTCATACATTCTTGTGACATTGATTTAAATTCAACTTATGAGAGAAACTATGCTATGTATATTGAATGAACAAAATTCTTTGAGAAAGAAAATTACTCGTTGACTACACAACGACTTCACATCATTGAAACAATAAAACTGACATTGTATTATCAATAATGAATTTATAGCTTCTATTCAGCATGTGACGCTCAAGTAAACTCTTACAAATGTCTGTGTTGTTTGTTGTAACACATCATCTTTGCTCTGCTTTTCATTGATGATATTCTATACAATGATGTTTTGATTCAATTCTTGATTTGAAGATGAAAGACATTTCTTTACATTCATGATGCTTGTGATTATAACGCAGAATTGTGTTCTCTTGCTCAATGATTATCATTCATTGAGCAGAGAAATGTGTGATGAAAGAGAGATGTACACAATGAGAAGATAAAGTGTGATTGTATTGAATAATTCTTTTCTTCTCTTGATTTAACTTATGTCACATAAACGTTGAATAAATTGTTAATATAAATATGCAATTACAATCATTTGATACTTAGTTGATTAATAGTAGAGATGCATTCTGATTGCTCTCATGCATTCTCAATTTTTCATGTAAATAAATGTATGACTTGACATTAAGTAAAAAAGATGAGTTCAAACTCTTTTAATATATCAGCATAATCAACGAGTCACTACTTCTTTGAATACATGTAGTCACAAACTCAAGACTCATCATCTGATTCATTTATTCTATCTGATATTTTTTCATCAATTACTTAACAGTACTATTGATGTGATAAAGACATTTTGATATCAATGCAGTTAACAAGTTGCAAATTCTTTAATCACTTGTAATCACAACTTTTAAACTCTTTATTTGAATTGATTATTTTACTAATAGTATTTTCTCATTTCTTACTAATATCAACATGTCATTAATTCTCTTCATAAATTAATTGTGACTATTAGAAAGAAATGTTATCATGTAAGTGAAAACTTTGCATGATGACTTTTTTGATCATGCAATGTTTTAACATCATTTAAACTGCGTCAAATTGAAATCTTTTGACTCTTCTTGTTAGAAATCAATTTAGAGCGAGTCATAAAAGTGTCATTTAACTAATAAATAAATGCTAAGAAAGAAAAAGTATCTACAGAAAAGAACTCAATTCTTATATGTGTATTTCTCAGCTCTGTGCTAGACTTGATTGAATTGACATCTTACACATATGATGCAGAGTTTTAATGACATCATCTTTAGATCAGATTTTTGCTAGACTTGATTAGAATGAAATCAGATGAAGACTAAATGAAGAATAGACAAAGACTAGAATCATAACATTACTCTCTTTTCTTGACTATTCATGTTTGCATGAATGTTATTTCTTAGTGCGCTTTTTCTGAATATTTGATATGAAAGTCATCAATCATCTCTTGAGCATTCATAAATTCGTTATCATCAGCGTTATATCAGTTGAGATTGTTGTCATAGCTCTTTCATTTAACTCAATATTGAAGTCATCTTCAATATCATTAAAAGTTTAATATATTGTTGATCTTTCATTTGTTCTCATCATTTATCACTATTGACTTCGAAAGTTCATTCTTCTGATCAGATAAAAAGTCATTGACAACGAGATGAAGAAGCTTTGAATAAAATACATCATGTATACGCATAGTCTTAAGTAGTTTCAATTTATAGAATGAGTCAACAAGATCAATGATCTGAAAAGAATCAAGCATCTTGTCATTCAATTTTTTGAAAAGTCTCGTTGTAACAATGTTTTGTTCATTCAAAAACATCTTTGATTCAATCTTGTAATTGATTTTCTTTCTATGCTTGTTAGCTTGATTCATCATTTGTTTTCGTGTTTTGATCAAAGCTTCATGAGCGAAGATCAATGTCTTGTTTATTTGTTCAGATATATTCTTGACTCGATTGATCTACAAGCGTTCGCGAGTGCTTTCATACTCAATGATGTCAGAGTCAAAGCTCATATGAGAATGAAAGCTCTTGTTCATGAAGAAGAGAGTCAAGAAAATGACTGAGAACAAGATGTTATTGTTGACAAACTCAATCATGAGTAGTCACTTAGATCAGTTGTTCTGCATATACAAACAGAAGAATTAAAGATATTGCTTGATGTTTTGATTGACTTGTTCACTTTGATCATTGATCTGAGAATGATAAATGATGAACAATCAAAGAAAAATGCTCAGTCATTTGCAAAGAAACTTTCATAGTATAGAGATGAATTGCGAATCTCGATCAGATACTATGAAGCTTGATAAATCATGAGTTTAATATACTCATTGAATCAGCATTTCAGCTGTCTTTTCAACTGTGATATCTTCATCATCAATGATGCAAGAAATATAATGTCTTTCTTTTAACAGTTTGCAAATGACAGTCAGAATAACGTTGTAGTCGTATGAATCAAATAAATTAATAATGAAGTTCATTATTATATCTTGTCATCATTGTTCAGATATTAATAGAGATTGAAGCAAGTCATTTGATTTATTTCTAAATGTCTTTGAACGTTGACAGATATAGCAGTTTTGAATATATTAATTTATCGTTTTTCGCATGAATGATCAATAGTAGTTTCGCTTTATGACTTTCACAGTTCTAAGAATATCAGAATGATCAACTGATGATTGATCATGCATCTCATGAATCAGATTCATTTGTAGCAGCTTGTTGAATGAAACTCATAGCTGACTATCATGATACAAGATTTCATTCTGAATTCAACAATTCTCAATTTAATATCTTCATATTGTGTCTTGTCTCTTGCTATTGCTTCGCGAAGTAGCGTACAATTCTCGTCGATCTCATTAGTCTCAAGAATCTGTTTATAGATTGATTCACTGATGTTTTTCTTTAGATCAGCAATTTTCATTCAATTTGAAGTCAAAATAATGATTCATTGATAGCGAATGCGCTCATCTTCTGAATCTCTGAGCATGATGTCAGCTCAACAAGTTAATGCATCGATCTTGATGTTCTGTTTGTCAGATTAATACATTATTCTGAAGTTGAAATCAACGAACTTCTGAACTCAGCGCATCTGACATCTGCTCAGCTCTTTATCTTTCATCAATGAGATGAGTGTTTGATGATCAGTGAACACTTTGATAGAAATGTCAGTTAGTTTCAGTTCAAGTCATCAGTGTTCAAATGCTCAAATGATAATCAGAAGTTCTTTATCATATATTTTGTAGTTGCATTCAGCAGAAGACATGTTCTTGCTATAGAAAACAATCAAATGTAGTACTTCTTCGTCATTATATTGAGAGAGAACTTCATTGTTGACGTAGTTGAATGAGTCAATTTCGAGAATAGTCTCACAAGTTTAATCAAAGTGACGTAGTATAAAAGTCTCGATCATACATCTCTTCATATGATTGAAGACAATCTGACAGACTTTATTTCATTCAAATATGATTTTCTTTTGAGTGAGTTGAATCATTGAATAAACAATCTTTGAAAATTTCTTGATGAAGTGTTGATAAAAGTTGCAGAAGTCAATAAAAAACTGCATCTGAGTGAGATTATTGAGTGTAGATTAATCAACGACTGTTTGTATCTTTCAAGAATTCATCTTCAGTTCTTCAATTGACATCAAAAGTTCTAGAAAGATAGTTTTCTGAACATGAAACTTGCACTTGTTGATGTCTATCTGTAAATCAGCTTCTCGTAGTTTATTCAAGATTAATCATACATGTTGCTTGTGTTTCTTCAAGATCTTGCTGTAAATGATAATGTCATTTAGATAAATCTGACAAAACTGATGTAGATATTCAAACAACACGTTGTTTATATAATGTTGATAAAACGTTGATTCATTGATTAATTTAAAGAGCATTACATGATATTTGTATAAGTTAAAAAAGATAATAAAAATAGTCAAATCTTTGCTATCTGAATGCATGCATAGTTTGTTGAACGCGACAATGATATTCAATTGAGTCAGATACTTACTTTCTTATATATGAGCAAAAGTCTCGTCTATCAATGACAAAGAGTAGCGATTTCGTTTGATTAAAGCATTGAGCTTTCTATAATCAACGCAGAAACGCAGACTATCGTCTTTCTTTTCAATAAACAAAATGAGCGAGACGTATGATGCAAAGCTGAAGAAAATGAATTCTTTGTTTAAATGATCAATCAAATACTTCTTTATCTTCTGAAGCTTGTGATTGAACATCTGATATAGTCTGCTTCAAGAAAACATTTCTTCATCAATCAACTCAATTTTGTGATCATAGAAATAATGCAATGATAGCTGATCAATCATTGCTCAATTGAAGACATTTAGATAGTCATGATATTCAGAGAAAAGCTTGATCTTGACTTGCTCAAGAGCTTCAGCATGAAAAAGCTCATGCAGATTCACTTCTTCAGACTTGTTTTCAACTGTAGTTATGAGTCAATCGATTTTCAAGATGATAACAGCAAAGATCTTGATATCTGATCATTTGACTAACATTCTATATGTTGCTGTCTTTATCATTGCTATGTTCATTGAATCTAACGTTGATTTAGAAATTTTGACGTTAGTTAAAGTCACGTCACGCGATTTTAACCGTTCAATTAATTTAACTAACTTCTCATTAAACTGACTGAAAGAGAGTGATTTCAGACTGAATTGAGATGTAGTGAAAAATCTCTTCAGTATATGAGTAGAAGTTAAACTCTTCTGCTTCGTGATTATCTTGTTGCTTAAGAGTAGAACAATTGATTTCTGACTAGAAATAAAATTCGAAAATCGAAGAAAATCAATTTGCATATCAATTACTGAATTAATTTTGTTCATTCATGTTTTTTCAAGAATCATTTGATGTTGATCTAATCAAGTGATCAACATAAAAGCTGTGTCAATTATATGATCTTGAACAGTCAGATTCAAATAAATGGCATAAGTAATGAGTTTCTTAGCATAGTGATCGTTGAATTCTTGAATTGACTTCGCTTTGATCAAAGTCAGAAACTCGATTTGCAACTGATCACAAACAATTTGCGCAATCACTTCATTAATGAATGAATAGTCAGCAGCTTCGATGTCTATCAATGACTTCAATGAGTAACTAATTTCATTGCTAGAAAGTACACATTCAGTAGTCAAAGATTCAGAAGCAAAAGAATTATCTGACATGCTCATCATTGAAGAAATTAACACATCTTTCATCACGTCTTTGATGAAAGTCTCTAGTTTTTTGCCTTGTTATTCTCAAAAAACATTTTCTCATTCTCTTTATTCTTCAAAATAATGATCTCATGTAAATGAGAAGTAAATGCATGAAATGCAGAAGTATTAATCTTGTTCTGAGAACAATTCTTGAACAAATGTTTCAAGATCTTGCAGATGTAGCAGATGATAGATGATTTCGCTCAATCAGACTTAAAGATAGAAAAGATGATAAACTTAATATAATCGATTATCAAAATCATCATTGCTGACAAGAAAGTAGTAGCGCGTTTGTCAGATATGACAGTGACTTTGACGATGACAGTGCAACGTTTGCTGCAAAGCTGATAATTGACTCGTTGTTTACTATTCACATTTTGAAGAAAGATTCTTAAGTGAGTGAGCGAAGTAAAGTTCTTTGAACAGACTGATAAAACATTCTGCAAGCAATTATTAATTTTATTCTGAAGATCATTCATCAGAATGCAATCGTCGTATTTAAGATAGCTGAATAGCTTCATAAAGTCAAAGTAAAAGACATTGAAAGACTTGTCTGCTTGTCTCAGAGCGTTGTATTCATGATGATACTTTCGATTCTTATTCAATTCATCATATATTTCTTTCAGATGCTCAAATAACTTGTCGATCAAGATGTATGAATGTGAAGCATCATGTTGACATCAAGCGAAAATGTGCTTAGCAGCAGCATCTTCTAGTCTAAATATCACATAAATGATACAGATATTCTCATTATTGAAGTGATTAACATTTGTCTGAAGCTTGTCGTTTATCTTAATTCTTCAGCTGTTTCATGTCAATTCATCTTCATCAATGAATATAAATGAGTTCAAAAACTTGAAGAACTTGTGATGATTGTTGTCAAATAAAGTGAATGATTCTCGTCAAGTATGATTCTCAATAGAAGCTCAAGACTTCATAGACTGTCAAGATTGTGACTGATTTGCTGAACATTGTTTCTTTTTTAGACTCAATACTTTCTCTTGTAGTTCAACAATAGTCTCTCTTGTAGTTCAACAATAGTCTTTTCTTAAGTGTTTATTGTCATTTGATTAATTTCTAGCTCATCAAGTCTCTTGATGTGATCAACTTGTAGATCAATTCATTGCTTGTTGAGTTTCAAAGTCATGTCTCATTGATCTCTTAACTCAATCAGTATCTTGATGATCTCATCTGACTGATCAATAGTTCATTGATGAAGTTGTTGATCTATGTTAATGTTTCATGAGATAACGACATTCTGAGATCTTGCTGAAGCATCAAAAGAAATAAGAAAAACTTGTTTACTAGCAATGCTTTTAAGCAGATGAGCTGTTCGTGACTCAACTGATTCAGAGTTGCGTGTCATTGTGAAAGATTGAAGATAAATAAATAGATTTGATTGTGATAAGATTGATTTGATAAATTTAAGTAAATTTGAAGATGTGTTTTGATGAAAGTAATTCAAAGAATTTCTTGCAAATTTTCTGAATAAACGAAGTAGATTATTTCATATCATCTACATGTTGATAGCAAAGTAGTTGATTAGCATTTATCTACTGTTAGAAATCGATCTAGAGCGAGTCATAAATATTTCATTTAATAATAATAATAATAATAATAATAATAAATTCATACATTCTTGTGATATTGATTAGATTGACTCATGAAAAACTTTATGCTATGTGTGTCAAGTGAACAAAACTCTTTAAGGTAGAAAATCACTCGCTATCTATATGACTGCTTCACGCAGTCAAAACAACAAGATTAAAACTATGTATCAAATTTGTTCACGTTGATTGCACGTTAGAGAATGAATGTTCTAGTCACTTTAAATTGCTTCAGAAGCTTCGTTTTCATCATCATTCTTGCTGCTGCTTTGAAATCTTTCGTAATCACGACGATTATTCAATAGCTCAAGAAGTTAATGTCGCGTAGCATTCTCAATCGCAGATGCGTTCAGTTTGAGCAATGCATGAGTACATGCTTCGCTGTCTGATGACTTTGTTCGCAGTTGCATCACGAACTATTCATGCTTGAAACGTTTCTCAAGTGCAGATAGACATTAAGATTTATGCGTTTGATTCTGATGTAAATTGCAAGAATGCTTTCAGTTTTCTGAAAATCATCACGCATCTTTATCATCTTGTTGAATAAATGAGATCTTTGTGCTGAAATTGCATTGACATCTGCGATGCATTTCTTGTATTTTTTTCATCGTTGCTTTCATTGATCTTTGTGATATAATGCTATTGCAATGCTATTGCTTATTGAGATCATTGTAGAAGAATCAAATTATCTGCATCTAAACTGCATTCTTGTGTCTTCTTGAATAACTGTGTTCAGAAGCACTATTTTCTTGATGACAGAAAAACGAGAAGTGAGACAATTAATTTTCATCAGTTGAGCATGTATGAGTTTGCATGCTCATTTAGTCTCTTGCGTTCTGTCATTGACTCAACTGCGTAATGTGACTTTATTCTGCAGCATGTTCAGATGAACATGCAGTGAACTTGTGTACATTTCAATCTCTAGCGTTTCAATGCTTACTCTTTTGAATGCTTTTGCAACGTAATGTAGAGTCTGATTCTGCAGAGTTTCTAATCTGTGTTTCTTGTCTGACAGTTCTTTCTCTTTGTTGCGCTGATATCAGACTGATGCTTCAAATGCGATTTTTGATCTTACTACAGCTGAGTACACTTGTCTCACTTTCATGAAGATTGTCTCTCATGTAAAGACTTGTAAACAACTAAGCGCAAGCATTCTTGTGACGTGACTCACTTTTATCTGTCGAAGATGCGCACTTCATTGCAGTTTCATGTTCAGTTGAATCTTTAGAACTCGCACATCTGACTTTGACTTAATCACTGAGCTTTTTATTTGTATGCTAGTCATCATGTTGAATTTTCTCAATTTTCTAGTGAAATGTGTAAGCTCATATTTTTTGAATGCGAATGTTGTGTCATAAGTTCAAACTCACTTCGCGTAAACATCATATGTCTTGCTCAGTGTTTTGCAGATTTTTTTGATGAATCTGTCATATGTTAGAATGTTGATGTCATTTATGAAGTTGAGCACTTCAATTTTGATTTTCAATGCTTTGCATTTTTCAATTAAACTTGCGTTGAAAAATAGAAAGAGAATCGATGAAATGAAAGATTCTTGAGATATGTCTGCGTTTATCTCGCGCATAGTGCTCGTTTGCTTATCAAATATCAGTGATGTCTCTCTGTTCTTTAGAAAGCTGCATGTTTATTTGACTATGTAACTCAACATTCTTCTCATTTTCAGCATATGCAGCAGTCTGATGTGCAAGACTTAATCAAATGCTTCAATGATGTCTAAATTTAACATGAAGATCATGTACTTAATCTTGCAGTCTCACATGATGTGAACTTGATCTACTAGTAGATTTAACGTTGAGATCACGAATCACTTGCGTCTCACTCTCATTTGAGCATTCAAAAGCATGTGATGAGTCTCAGTTATGTCACTCAATCTTTTGATCATAATTGACTTTAAAGCTTTGTTCATGATATCAAGCAGAGCAATGAATTGATATGTCTTTGAATCAATGTAATCGCTTTTCTTTGATTTGCATAGCACTATTGTTTGAGTCTTTTTGAACTGCTTCAAGTGATATTTATGTATCACGCATGCGTTAAATAAACTCGTCAGCACTGAGATCAGTTCTGTGAAATCTGCTTGAAGTACTCTGTTTGAGATTTCAGAAACATCTGACGCTTTGTTTGCTTTTATTTGTCTGATTGCTTACTTCATCTCATTCTTTGAAATGCGTGAATTTGATGATACTGTCAAAGATATGAATGAATTTGAAATGTCGTTGACGTCTGCTTATGAAAGTGAAGAGAAGAATTTTTCTTGCAGCATCTCGATTTTTTCTTCAAACGTTGTTATCATGTAATCAGTATCATCTCATTTCAACAACGAAAACTGAGAAAGCTTTTTAAATAACTGACTTTTGATTCTAGCTCATTTTGCAAAGCATCATATTGATTTCAATGCGTCACTTAGTTCATGCATCTGTGATCTGAAGTGTGCGCATTTTGTTTGTCTGATGATCTTGTTTTTGTGATTATTATGTTTCAGATATTCATTTCATGTTTCTAATGTATCTTATGTTTTTCATATGATTTGCAATCATCTTGATTTCATTACTACTTTGAAACAGCTCTGATTTCAGAAGTTTCTTGCTCAATTTGATGATTTTGCTCAAAGAGTAAACTTCTTAATAATTTCTTGTAGTATTTTGATGATTTCTGTCGCTTTGTCATTTATCTCAGCTTTGCTGTTCAGAGAGTGATTTGACGAAAGATGTATTTGCAAATAAGCACTTAGTGCTTCTGTGTTCATTTTTTTTTCAGAATCGATGAGTTGAAGATTGCACTGAGATTGTTTGTAGATTTAGCTCTATGATAATTAAAAAATAATCTGATTTCTAATGTAAATCGATTTGTACTTTGCACTTGCATGTCATAGACTGTATTTTCTCGCTGCTAAAGACTAAATTTATCGTTGTAAACTGATTGTAAGTTTCGCAAGTAATTGTGCCTGATTTCAGTAGTAGTTTCAATCTTGCATTTGTAATAATGTTTAGTAGAGTATCAGTCATCATATGTTGAGTGAAGCATCTTTGCTTCTCTCAATGTGAATGATGTAGATTGAAGTCTTTTACAACTAGTTGTTTGCAATCATTCTTGAGTAGTTCATTCAAACGAGAAATAGTTGAGAGTCTCTCTGTGAATGTAATGAATAGTGAGCTTGAGTTGTAGATATTTAAAAGTCTTAAAGTCTGTGTTTTGTCATCTGTGTTGCGAGTTAATATTCTGATTGAGCAGATGTCTGACTCAACTGTTTTTACTGTTCATTGATTGAGTTCTATTGAAAATATGTTGTATACATTGCATGCAACATACATAGAGCATGATCTCTATGCTGATTTTTCCCTTAAACTTAAGAGATTACTCAGAAAGTTTTCTTATGACAGATTCACAGTTCAAGATGAACAAGATCTCTCACTGCTCAGATTTCAACAGTTTACTTCTTAAGCATGAGTTGCAAATGTTTCATCTGTGATACATATGCATATTGCAATCAATTTCTTCTTTAATCACATTGACATGCGCTACTGTTCTCTCAAGTTATACAGATGATGTCTTTGACTAGAGATTGATTCTATCATCAAGACATTCAAGAGTCAAAGCTCAGTGAAGAAGTGAGATTCTCAAGATCAACAGTCATCGTCATTGTATATCATGTCTTGCAGATGCTCACTTCACTGATAAGATGTGCAACTCATCTGTTTCATGTTATCTGTAAAGATCTTTCTTATGCAGATTGATCATGTTTTGCAGAAATGTTCATATGCTACACTTTTAATCAGACAGCGTAGTTCAATCATTCTTTACTAACTTGTTTATGTCTCTCTTCTTTTAACGAAGTCTTCTCGTCAGCGTATTACTTACATATAGAATGTCTGTATCTGAACATTTGTTAAATGATATTAATGAGACTCTTGAGTTTGCTTGTGTTGAACTTAACGAGTCTTGTGAGTTGTTCATGTCGTAGTAACAAACACGCAGTCTTAACAAGATTTATACGTAGTTAACATGTAAATTTAAAGAATGTTCATGATTCAAGTTCTTTTTACTAATCATTCTCAACAGATCAAACACGAAAGTGTTCTGTCTCAGTTCTTGTCATCATGACAACAAGATACTGAATCGAATAATTTTCATAAGCGATTTCCCTTATAATTCTGCGTTCTATTTGACTTTCTCATCTGCATGTAAATTGCTTGTAGCATGCACATTGAGATTATCAAAGTCTGTGCGATTGCAAAAACTCTGCATGCAATCAATGCACAGCACTTTATCATCACGCAGCATCTTGATATCATTCAAACTTTTGATAATCTTTAGACTTTACTATAGCTTAAACTGATCATTGAATCAAGTTTTCATATCTACATTCTGATTCAACTCGATATCAATCTCAAGTCGAGTCAGAACTCGCTGATTCAACTCAACTCATTAAGTAATTGAATATGATGTTAAGAAAGTTAAATATAGAAATTTTTCCGGTTTTTCGTCTTTGCATTACCTTTTTGCATTATTTTATTGATAGAAAGTCATAAATAAAAACATGAAGAGAAACATGAAGAAAAACATGAAGATCATTTGATAGAAAGCTTTTATAGAGAGCTATGATAGAAAGCTATGATAAAAAGCTATGATAGAAAGTCATGATGAGAAACTATGAAGACTGTTTGATAGAAAGTCATGAAGAGAAGTCATGAAGAAAAACATGGTAGAAAGCTATGATAAAGAGTCATGATAGAGAGTTATAATAGAAAGTCATAATAGAGAGTCATAATAAAATATCTATCTATTTATCTTCATGTCTTGACGAGTTGAGTCGGAAATTTCAAGTCGATACTCGATTTCAACTCTCTGATTCAACTTAAATACTTAAGTTGAACATCTCGACTCAACTTGAATACTTGAGTCAAGAATTCTGACTTGAATCAAGTCTTGATGAGTTGAAAACTCGACTCGATCTTGATGACTCAACTTGACGCAATCAGTCTATTGTAACTAGACAGTAGATTCGTAGTCAGCATCGCGTACAGATGAGTTTCATCGCTGATCGAGATGTCTTTCAACCAATAAATAAATGCTAAGAAAGAAAAAGTATCTACAGAAAAGAACTCGATTCTTATATGTGTATTTCTCAGCTCTGTGCTAAACTCGATTGAATTGACATCTTACACATATGATGCAGAGTTTCAATGACATTATCTTTAGATCAGGTTTTTGCTAGACTCAATTAGAATGAAATCAGACAAAGATTAAACAAAGAATAAACGAAGACTAGAATTGTAACACTTCTGACTTTTATTCAAAACAAAATAAAATCAAAAAATTTATAATCAACATCATATACAGATGAATCTTGTTATCAATCTAATTATCAGTTTAAAACAATAGTTATAAACAGTATAAAAATTGCATAATAAAACTTTAAACTTTAATAATAATAATAATAATAATAATAATAATAATAATAATAATAATAAATTTATACATTTTTGTAACATTGATTAAATTGACTCATGAGAAATAACTATACTATCATTACTATGTGTATTGAGTAAACAAATTCTCTAAGATAGAAAATTGCTTACTGTTTATGCAGTTGCTTTATATAATTAAAATGATAAGACTGAAACTATATATCAAATTTATTCATAATAATTACATGTTAAAGAATGAATGTTTTAATCACTTTAAACTTTAATTATAATAAATGACATTATAAATAATATATGTAAAATGTAATTAACATAAATGACAGCATAAATAGTATGTAAATAATGATTTGATTTGATTTAATTTAAATTCATACATTCTTGTGACATTGATTTAAGTTCAACTTATGAAAGAAACTATGCTATGTATATTAATTGTAATTGTGATTCATACATTCTTGTGACATTGATTTAAACTCAACTCATGAGAAACTCTATGCTATTTATATCAAGTGAACAAAACTCTCTGAGAAAGAAAATCACTCGTTGACTATACGACTGCTTCACGCAGTTGAAACAATAAGATTGACACTGTGTTATCAAGTAATGAATCTATAACTTCTATTCAGCGTGTGATGCTTGAGTAAACTCTTAATAAGTGTCTGTGTTGTTTGATTATGATGCATCGTCTTTGCTCTGCTCTTCATTGACGATATTCTATACAACGATGTCTCGATTCGATTCTCGATTCAAGAATGAAAGACGTTTTCTTTGCACTTGTGATGCTCATGATTGTAACGTACGTAGAGCTGTGTTCTCTTACTCAATGATTGTCATTCATTGAGCAGAGAAACATGTGATGAAAGAGAGATGCACACGATGAGAAGATAGAGTGTGATTGTACTGAGTAATTCTTTTCTTCTCTTGATTTGACTTGTGTCACGTAGACGTTGAATGAATTGTTAGTATAGACGTGCAATCACAATCGTTCGATGTTTGACTCTGATCAATGAAAGAGAATGCATTCTAATCGTTCTCTTGAGCTCTCGATTTTTCACGTAGATAGATGAATGACTTGACATCAAGTAAAGAAGATGAGTTCAAGCCTTCTCAGTATATCAGCATGATCAACGAGTCACTACTTCTTCGAGCATTGTAGTCATGACTCTCAATACTTGAAATGACTATTCTATCTGATATCTTTTCATCAATTACTTGATAACACTGTCGATGTGATGAAGACGTTTTGATATCGACGTAGTCGACATGTCGCAAATTCTTCGATCACTTGTAGTCACAACTCTCAGACTCTTCACCTGAATTGTCTAATCACTAGCAGTATCTTTTCATCTCTTACTAACATCGACATGTCATTAATCTTCTTCATAGATCGATTGTGACTGTTAGAAGAGAATTGTCGCATGAGTGAAAACTCTGCATGATGACTTTTCTGATCACACAATGTTCTAACATCGTTTGAACTGCGTCGAATTGAGATCTCTTGACTCTTCTGACTTCTATTCGAACACAGAATAGAATCAAAAGATTCGTAGTTGACATCATGTACAGATGAATCTCATTGTCAGCTCTATGTATATTAATAATAATAATAATAAATTCATACATTTTTGTGACATTGATTAAATCGACTCATGAAAAACTTTATGCTATGTGTGTTGAGTGAACAAAATTCTCTGAGATAGAAAATCGCTTGCTGTTTATATGACTGCTACATGCAGTTAAGACAATAAAACTGAGACTATGTATCAAATTTGTTCATGATGATTGCATGTTAAAGAATGAATGTTCTTGTCACTTTAAACTGCTTCAGCAACTTCATTTTTATCATCATTCTCGCTGTTGTCTTGAGACTTTTCGTGATTGAAATAATGATTCAATAGTTCGTGAAGTCAATATCTCATAATATATTCAATCAAAAATGCATTTAATTCAAGCAATGCATCAAAATATGCTTAATTATCTGATGACTTTATTTGCAATTGCATTGAAAACTATTCACGCTCAACATGTTTCTCAAGTGCAGATAAATCTTCAGCTTTATGCATTCAATTCTGATGTGAATTGCAAGAATGCTTTCAATCTTCTGAAAATCATTACGCATCTTTACTGACTTTTTGAATAAATGAGATCTTTGAGCGAGAAATGCATTAATGTCTGCAATGCATTTTTTGTAGTTTTTTCATCAAAGATCTCATTAACTTTTATGAAACTATGCAATTGCACATTCACTTATTTAAGTCATCATTAAAAAGTCAAGTTGTTCATGTTTAAACTGTATTTTTGCTTCTTCATGAATTGAAATGTTTAAAAATGTCATTTTTTGAAGATTAAAAAGCAAGAAATGAGTCTATTAGTTTTTATCAAATGAATATGTATAATTTTGCATATTCATTGAGTCTTCTGTGTTCTGTCATTGATTCAACTGCGTAGTGTGACTTAATTCTGTAGCTTGTTCAGATGAACATGTAGCGAGAATGTATATGTTTTGACTTTCAGCATTTCAATGTTCACTTTTCTGAAAATGTTGATCACATGACACAATGCTTGATTCTGAAGAGTTTCTAGTCTTTATTTCATATTCAACAATCTTTCTTCTTTATTATGTTGATGTGATATCAATGCTTTGAACGTCATTCTTGATCTTATCATCACTAAGTATATTTATCTTGCTTTTGCAAATGTAATCTTTCAAATGAAGATTTCAAGTTAACTAAGCATTAGCATCTTGATGATATGATCTGCTTCTATTTGATGAAGATGTGAATCTAATTGTAGTTTCATGTTTAGTTGCACTCTGAGAACTTATACATTTGATTTCGACTTTATTATTGAGTTTTCTATGTGTAAATTAACTGTCATGTCAAATCTTTTTGACTTATGAGTGAAGTGTGTGAGTTCATATTTCTTTGAAGCAAACGTAACATCATGAATTTAAGCTTACTTCGCACAGATGTTGTGTATTCAACTCAATGATTTGCAGATTGATTCTGTAATTTTGTCATAAATCAAAATATTGATGTCATTTATGAAGTTAAGCACTTTGATTTTGATTTCTAAAGCTTCACATTTTTCGATTAAGCTTGCGTTAAAAAATAGAAAGAGAATCGATGATATGAGAAATCTTTGCAATATGTCAGCGTTTACTCGTTGCATCATGCTGATTTGTTCATTGAACATCAGCAATAACTCTCTGTTTTTCAGAAAGCTGCAAGTTCATTCAACTATGTAATTTAATGTTCTTTTCATTCTCAGAATATGCAAAAGTTTAGTATACAAGACATGATTAAACATCTCAATGATGTTTAAACTAAGCATGAAAACTATGTACTTAATTTTGCAGTCTTATACTGTGTGTACTTAATCTACTAGTAGATTCAGCGCTGAGATCACAAATTACTTGCATCTCGTTCTTATTTAAGCGTTCAAAAGCATGTGATGAGTCTCAGTAATATTATTTAATCTTTTGATCATGATTGATTTTAGTGTTTTATTCATGATGTTTAGTGTTAGAGATCAGCATAGAGCGAGTCATATGAGTGTAATGTAACGAGTATATAAATGCTAAGAAAGAAAAGTATCTAGAAGAAAAGAATTGACTATCTATATGACTCAGAAGAACATAAGCTAACTCTGAATAGAGTTGACTTTGAAACAAGTTTATGCTCTAGCGACGAGCGATCAACGATAGCTCTCAGAATAGTCATCAACATAGTCATCAACATAGCTATCAACGAAGATGCGTAGCTAGAATCGTAACATTATTCTCTCTCTTCAATGATTCATGTTCGCATGAATGTATTTTCTTAGCCTTGTGTAAAATCGAAATGCCTATTGTAGCAGGCTCATTATGAGGGGAAAAGAACGATCATTGAAGCAGACTCACTAGTTGAAGATGAACAAGTAGTAGAGTGATGATCTTTTGTAGCAGACTCACTATGAGAGAGAAAGAATGATCATTGAAGCAGACTCACTAGTCGACTAGCTCATTAAAGAGATCGATTCGAATCGCGTCATTGAAGCAGACTCACTAAGAGATAGAGCGATGTGAATAGATAAATCATTGCATTGACAGCGTCTTTGTAGCAGACTCACTAGTTGAACAGAAACTTGAGGTAGATCGATTCACTGATAGATAGAGTGATGTGAGTAGATAGATCATTGCATTGATCATGTCATTGAAGCAGACTCACTTCTGATTCAGACCTACTATATAGTAGAGCTTGTTTCGTTTGTTGATTAACTCAATCAAGAGGTCAATCATTGTCTGTTTTTGTAGCAGACTCACTTCGAGTGTTGTTCAAGCAGACTAACTATCGAGTGACTGACTCAATGACAAGATCAATATCGAACGCGTCTTTGAAGCAGACTCACTGTCGATTCGTCTCTACTACACGCATGTAGCAAAGCTTGTCTCGTTCATGCCTTTGTAGCAGACTCACTAGAAGAAAATCGACTGACTCATTGAAGAGATTGATTCGAATCATGTCTTTGTAGCAGACTCACTAGTTGACACAGAAACACAAGATAGATCGATTCGCTGATTGATAAAGCGATGTGAGTAGATAAATCATTGCATTGACAGCGTCTTTGAAGCAGACTCACTGAGAGTTTGCTTCTTAAGATAGAGACTTCACGCAGTTCTATGACTGATCTCGTTTGATTGTTCAACAAATTTGAAGAATCTCTTGCGAATCTGAATGAACGGTTAATTCGTTGATCTTTGACCTAGTCGAATGGTTTCAATCGTTTGTTTATACTCGCTGATCAGCGCACAAGTTTGAATCTTTTGTTTATTCTTGCTGAATCAGCTTACGAGAGAAGAAAGATGAATGCTGCTGCATGAACGCAAGTCACTAGATCAAAGTCAATAGAGAATTGAAAGACTACTAGCAGAAGCACTTGAAGAAATCGATGCAGATTATTTCACTTCGTCTGTAACGAAGAAGCATTTATATAATGTTAGAGATCAGCATAGAGCGAGTCATATGAGTGTAATGTAACAAGTATATAAATGCTAAGAAAGAAAAGTATCTAGAAGAGAAGAGTTGACTATCTATATGACTCAGAAGAACATAAGCTAACTCTGAATAAAGTTGACTTTGAAACAAGTCTATGCTCTAGCGACAAGCGATCAACGATAGCTCTCAGAATAGTCATCAACATAGTCATCAACATAGCTATCAACAAAGATGCGTAGCTAGAATCGTAACATTTAGCAAAGCAATGAATCAATACATCTTCAAGTCAATGTAATTGCTTTTCTTTGATTTGCATAGTATGATTGTCTGAGCTTTTTTGAACTACTTCAAATGATATTTGTGAATTATATATGCATTGAATAAACTGATTAATATTAAAGTCAGTTCTGTTAAATCTGCTTGAAGTGCTTTATTTGAAATTTCAAATGCATTTGATGCTTTGTCAACTTTTACTCATCAAATTGCTCATTTTATCTCATCTTGCAATAAGATTGAATTGAACAATACTGTCAATGATATAAATAATCTTGAAATGTCATTGATGTTTGTTTAAAACAATGATGAAAAGAACTTTTTTTGTAATATTTTTGTTTTTTCTTCGAATGAATTTGCTATGTAATTGAAATCATCATTTTTTAATGACAAAAACTGCAAAAGTTTCTTAAGTAGTTGTAAGACAACAAGATCTCTTTACATGAAACTGCGTAGTAGAAGATAATAAGATAGCACTCTATTGATGATAGAACTAATTACTAAGAAATGAAAGTGAGAACTTGCAGAGTTTTCATCTTTTGTCAAGTTGCTATTTCTATTCACTCGTTAGTTTCTTTAATCTAATCTTGCAAGCTAGTCTTGCAGACATGCATCGTTCATAGTCAATGAGATGCATTCTCACAACTGCATTCTTTCTTAAAGACTCAATCTCTGAGTTTTCATAGCATCGTATTGTCTTCTTGCAGCTGACATTGTAGCAATGACTTCTTCAGCGCTTTAACACTTGTGTAGAAGTGTCGTGAATTGATCATGCTAATGAGCATAAACAAAGTCAGTGCAAGATTGTTGATGTCAATCATTCTTAAGTCTTCATAGCATTGTTATGTCTTTCAATAGCTGATAGCATAACAATGATGTTTTCAACACTTTAATGTCTGTGTAGAAGTTTTACGAATTGATCATGCTAACAAATGTAAACAAAGCTAGTGCAAGATTGTTGATATCAATTCTTCAGCTTTGCTTTTCTTCTTTCTTTCTTTTCTTCTTGTCTCGTTTCAACATACTCTTTCATGAGTACTGCTTTTTTGAACTGATGAAGCATGAAATCTGCTATACGTATCTTGCATAGCTTGCAGCTCATGATATGAGCTTCTTTCGTTGCAGCGTTGTGATGATGCAAGTCAGCTCATGAGTTAACATGAATGACATAGCAGTATCAACATCATTCTCATCATCATCATGATAAGTAGCAGCATTCGCGCTCACTGAAATCATGCTAACATGCTTGCGAAGTCTGCTCATTTTCTTAAGATGTGCATTTTTCTTCGCGTCATCATCATTGTCACGTCTGCTTCTTCTGCTTTTCTCGCGTCTTCTGCATTAAAGACTGAACTCACAACTCTTGATACACATATTGATCTCTGCGTGTTTCAATAATTGCTGACACATGATAGATCATAATGATCAAATGATCTGATGCTGTTGCTGCGTTCATCATTTGAGCGCAGCAACGATTCACATGTGTCGTTTTTTCATCGAGCGTGCTCGCAAATGCAAGTACTGCTTCGTGAGAAAGCACAATTATGTGATGAACTCAGTCTCACGTCATCTTCAGCTGTCGATGCATCATGCTGCGCAAGCGATGATTAATCATCTCAACGCTTGCATTAAGACTTGTCTCGTTCTTCGTCTTTGATAATGAGAGAGTGAGTAGCTTTTCTCTCAATCATATGAGATTGTATTTAACAGTTGAGTAGAGACTTTCATCTCTTTCGTCTTCGTCACTTCTTGTTATCATCACATTGCTTCATCTTCATCTCGTAAGTATTGACTGAAGCAAGCAGTGTGTGACGAGATTCACTGACAAATAAATAGCTTTCTTCTTCACTTCAATGTTCTCGCTCGTGATCATTGATCGCTTCTTTTCTTCATTCTTTCATGATGTTCATCATCTTCTTTTTTAGAAAACATATGTTATGTAAGATTTTGTAGTTGTAGTTTAGTATCAACTTTTTAAACTTGCGTCTTTGCGCTTTTAATTCTTTCTCAATCATAATTCTTACATGATTTGTCTTTCTTTTTTTTCTTTGACTTCTTTGCAGTCAACTGATGTACTTGTCTTTCTGTCTCATAGTTCTCAATGATCTTCTTTGCATTGCTAAGATTTTTCATTAATTTTCAGAAGTTTTTGTAGAAAGATGAATTAACTCATTGAACTAGATATTCAATCTTTTCTTTTTTGATTCGCTGATCAAGTATCTTTTCTATCTCTCATTTCTTTTTTCCTTCTATGAGAATGATCTGTGACTTCAAATTCTCATCACGCAAATGTCAGAGTTTCAATAAAAAAACATGAAAGATTGAGTGAATCACATCATATCTCTCAGATAGTTTAAGCTTATACGCTTGCATGTTGATCTTCTTTAATATTCTGAATAATTTCAATTATCTGTAATCAATCTTCTTCTTTGAGTTTTACCTTTTCTTGATGCGCAAGACAATAAGTTGAGGTCAGTCATTACTATTCTGAGCGAGATAACGCAACTACTTCGATACCTGAAATATAAAGCAATTGCGTCAAGCATTTTCTATCAAAAAGAGTAATTTAGACTCTTGCAGACTAGATTTATACCATTTTCGTCTGACATAAGTCGGTAATAGAAGACGATTTATTGCAGGTTTCAAGATAGAAATTGAGAAATCTCTACACTAGAGTTATTATCTACGTGAAACGCTCTGAGTAAGAGGTTAAAGAGATATTTAAGTGATGTCAAGTGAATTTTCTAGAAGTTCGAAGCTCGAAACTCGAAAAAACTCTCTATGAAAAGAAATATAAAGAGTCGCTTTATGCGCTTTTCCTCGCCTCGTTTCGCGAATAGTAACGCGAAACTCAGTAGAAGCAATAGCTCAGCGTCAGAACTCAAAACGTCGACGATAGAAATCAAAAAGTCAACGATAGAGATTGAAACAGATCTATGAAACGAACTTAGCATGAGTTCGTCAACAAGCAAACAACTGCAGAACGACATTGTCGATTTATTTCGCAGTCAACAAAAATCGTTCACATCAGTAAATAGAAAAACGCAATACATGTTTAGTTCACTCGATGCATTGATGCTAAATTCACATGCAAACGCGCATAACGACAAGAATACAACCAATCTGCGAAATGCGAACTCGCAGCAAAAAGAGCAAACACGAGCGATTGTGAAATTCAAAGGAATGAAAAAGCGAAAAGCGATGAAAAGTTCGCAAAAAGAAGCTAGCATCGAAGTTGGTACGAGCAAGTGCTACGATGTC